>Ga0105047_10000358_pt1 | contig 75178 bp, 69 predicted proteins | sample MAT04_FD_78384 | JGI IMG/M metagenome (GOLD analysis project Ga0105047, IMG submission 78384) | Freshwater microbial communities from Lake Fryxell liftoff mats and glacier meltwater in Antarctica - MAT-04 (megahit assembly) | ecosystem: Environmental > Aquatic > Freshwater > Ice > Liftoff... | reverse complement strand
CCCCGCATTACCATGCCCCGTCCAAGGAGAGTGTTGCAGAATTCGAGATCTTCTCCTCCCAGCGCGGGCGGGAAGTGGTTTTTTAAGCGCTGAAGTAGCTCAGGGGACAAGTTTTAAGGTTCGAGAGCTACTTTTTGGCGTTTTTCAAGCAAAAATCAGATCAAACCGCGAAAAAATCAGCAAATTACCTCAATAATGGCGCGCATCAGGCGGAGTCATCCCTTGGAGGGTCAAGCAGCCGTACTTAGGGCCGCCTTGCGTACCCAAAGCTTCAGGTTGTAAGCGGTGGCGCACATCCTGGCCTGCCAGTCGGCATTGTCCACGCCACGGCGGCGGCACACCCTGGGTGCACCCGAAGGGGTGAGACGCGCGCCGTTGTAATGGGTAAGCTCGAAGATCACCCGTTCGATCCTGGGGCGCAGTTTCATGTCCAGGGTGAAATCTTCGGTCTGGTTGTAGTCGCGCGCCGCCAGGACCTGGTCGCGGTAATCGGAGATGAACACCTGGCGCATCGAGCGCGGTCCCTGATCGGCGGCGCGACATTTTTCCCAGAGCGGGCAGCGCTGCACCAGGGCTGGATCGGGGGCTGTTTTGCCTTTGGGCAGTGGTCCTTGCCAGCATTGGAAATCGAAAAAGCAGAAATCACGCCCATCGCCTGTTCCGGAGCGGTAAGCGACCTGGGTGCTGACCTGGTTGGGGCAGGTGAGGGTCTTGCCGTCTTCCGAAAGCGTAAAGTCATAGGGTGCAAAGGTCGCCTTGCGCGCTTCGCAAGGGGGCAGCCTGGAACTGAGCTGCGTTTGGCCGTCTGAGACCTTTTCCACTTCGGCACGCGTCTCACCCCTTCGGGTGCACCCAGGGTGTGCCGCAGCCGGCGGCTTGATCATAGATTAATTTCTCGGGACAAATCCCCTGGCGCTCTTTCTGGTCCTGCACCAGGTCGGCCACCCCCGACTGGTCGGGGTCAGCACCGGTATAGGCGCGGGTCTCACACACAAACCCGGCGTTGGAGATGGCTGCCTGAACGTTGTAGCCGAAACTGGTATCTTCCGGGTCAGGGCCATGCACGCGGTAGGTGGCTTCTGGGTCGGCAGCGGATCCGATGCGAAAGCTGCCCTGTTCTTTGGGCGGCAAACGCTGAACGATGCGGTCTTTGATCGAAACTTCATCGGCGATGATCTTGTTCAGGTAGCCAAGCTGTGCGCGCAGGGCCGGGAGTTCACTCTCCGGACGGTCTTTCCCACAGGAACTGGGACTATTCCGTGAGCAGGCCGGAGATGCGCTGCTGCAAATCCAACGCCGCCAGGACCACGGTTTGCAGCCGTTGAGCACGCTGCACAGGGTTGAGCTTGTATTCTTGCGGTTACGGCAGGATCCCGAATAAAGCGATCCAATCATAACCGCGCAAGGCACCCTCTATTGGAACGGGGATCGCATCCAGGGCAGCACGCAGGATGTTTTGGCAGGTATGGCGCATGAGAGGCACCAGGTTTTCACGGGCGGCGTTGGCGCACATGGCATAGGTATCGCCGGTCTGAACCCGGTGATCATCGGGAAAATCCTGCCGGATTTGTTTCAAAACCTCGTCAAAAATGGCAAAATGCTGCTGTTTCTTGAGCCACAGTTCAAAACGTTCCAGGGTGCAGTGGTCGGGCGGGGTGTCGAACAGGGTATAGCCGACAAACCAGCGCACGATCATGTCGCTGTACAGGCGTTCTTCCATCTCACGCAGCGACAAATCGTAGAGATATTTGACCAGCAAGGCGCGCACCAACTTGCTGGCGGGGTGGGTAACCGGCGAGCCGGGCCCACTTTGGTGGTGGTAGGCCACCGCCAGCTTTTCCAGCGGCGTGAAATCCAGCTTTTTCTTCAGTTTGACCAGTAAATGCTGGTGAGCATGTTCCAGAGCGATGCCCAGAAGATACTCGTTGAAGAAATGGATCAGGATTGACCAAAAATTGATGATTACAAAAAGGGCAGTTTGTTGTAGAATCATAGTGGCGTGGTGTTGGGCCTGGTTTTTGTTTCGCAACTAAACTTTGCCACAACTCCACGCTTTTTTCAAGCCCTAATTATGCAACGCTCTCACAGAGGGTATTGAAACAATTTTTGCTACCAATCATGTCGGTGTCTTCTTGATGACAAATCTGCTGCTGGATGCGCTTAAAGCCAGCGCGCCAAGCCGCATCATTACTGTGGCATCGAAAGGACTGCTGACGTACCCATTCCTTGATATTGAGTTCGACAATCTGAACGGCGAACGAAAATTTAGCACTCAACATGCCTATTATCACTCGAAACTGGCACAGGTGATGTTCACATACGATCTGGCCGACCGGCTTAAGGGCACAGGCGTAACGGTTAATTGTGTACGGGTGAACGGTTGGCGGGGATGAGGAAATCATAAATACCTTTCTCAAATCACTCTCCCGCGAAATGAATTTCGCGGGAGAGTGATCAATAATCCCTTACAATACCTGAGTTCTTAGTTCGCTTCGCTAACCCAAAAAACACTTTCTACCATCAGTATTCATTGCCTGGCGAAATAAAAAGAATTGCCTCGACGTATTAGCCTTTTGTGTTCACCGATTCTTTTATTGGGGCCTCGAGAAAAATCATCTCGTCGTCATCATCATAAGAAAGGATTTCGGCATACCTGCCCCAATCGACTACCGTGTTTAATTGCCTTTCCGCTTCCTCCGGCGGGAAATCCAGCTCAAGCGCCGCTTGAACCACATTCCATTTCAAACGGTTGTTCTCAGATGCTTTCAACATATGGATCATCCACCGAAAAATTGGGAGCCGGCGGATTCGGGTGGAAAATATTTCTTTGCGGGCCAGGATGCTTGCGTCTGCGAACGTTTCACCCAAAGGCGTGAGCGTCATATCGCCTTTTAGGATGGTAGCAAAGCTGAGCAGTTCCGCAACCTCGGTGAGACGCAGCAGATGATCTGAGTCAATCGATAATTCCTCGGCTAAGCGGTAAAGGTCAGCTGCTATTTGACGTTGATTGGTCAGATGCTCGACCATTCCGGCCAGGTCGCTAATAGAAATTTCGGGAAGAATACGGGTCAGGCCGGGTTCACCTGGAGCCGTGCCCAACTCGACCGATTCAGACTGTGTCTGGCCGGCCAAAATCGCATAAGCCTGGTCAATCAAAGCCTGGAATTCTGGGGATTTCCGCTGGCGGGGATGTGGCAATGCAATCTCAAAATCTGCCACTACTCGCCCCGGGTTCTTATCCATAACGACAATCCGGTCTGCCATAAAAACAGCTTCTTCAATGTTATGGCTGACCATTAAAATGGCCTTGGTCGGAATATTTCCACCTATCCACAGCTCCAATAACTCGCCGCGCAATGCTTCAGCGCTGAGCACATCTAATGCAGAAAACGGTTCATCCAGGCAGAGCAATTCAGGCTCGACCGCCATCGCTCGGGCAAAACCAACTTTCTGGCGCATCCCGCCGGATAATTCTCGCGGATAGGCCGTTTCAAAACCATCCAGACCAACCCGATCGATCAGCTCTACAGCCAGCGGTGTGCGCTGCTTGGCTGGCATTCCCTTCGCCTTTAATGCCAGCTCCACATTTTCTTGTACCGTTAACCACGGGAAAAGAGCAAAGGTTTGGAAAACAATCGAGGCATAGGGGTTGACGCCAATAAGCGGTTTTTCTCGATAAAGCACCTGGCCGTCAACAGCAGATTGCAACCCGGCAATAATTCGCAGCAAGGTACTTTTTCCGCAGCCAGAGGGCCCTAATAACGCCACAAATTCACCCTCCTGGATGGTCAAATTGACGCTTTCAACCGCGGTAAAGCGCTTTTCGCCGCTCCCATACTTCTGAGAGATATTTTTTAGCTGCAGCAATACTTTCCCTGTTTTCATGGCTCTACTCCATTCGATACGATTCTTCAGCAATGCGGTACAAGGGGCGCCATACCAGCCGATTGATCAACACCACAGCCAGGATCATACTGATCGTGGCCGCCAGAAGAAGAGGATAATTCCCATCTGCAGTTGCCTGTGAAATCAAGGATCCGATTCCAATGGTTTGATAGGTCTCTCCCCGAAAAGTCACATATTCAGCCACAATGCTGGCATTCCACGCTCCACCGCTGGCGGTAATAGCCCCTGTGACAAGGTACGGAAACAAGGCTGGTAGTATCAATGTCTTCCAGCGCTGCCATCGGCTGAGGCGAAGCAGTGCGGTTGTATATTTGAGGTCTTGAGGGATAGCATTCGCGCCGGCAATCACATTGAACAACAAATACCATTGCGTGCCCAAAAGCATCAAAATCAAGGCCGCAAGATTAAGCCCTCCTGGAATCCCCAGGATAAACATCAACAATACCGGGAAAAGCGCTGTCGCCGGCACGGAAGCAGTAATTTGCACAAAAGGCTGTAGTATAGCCGCCACTTTTGGATTTGTGCCAATCGCGACCCCAACCGGGATTGTCCAAACCAGGGCGACCAGTAAAGAGATTCCAACCCGCAGCGCTGTGGCCAAAACGCCCAACCCGACCTGAATCCACTCCTGGACAGGGACCTGGACTAACATCAACGCAATCTGAATGATCCCATAGGCCAAACCACAAAAAAGAATGATCAAAGCCAGGCGGTTGATCCATTTCCGAATAGGCGAGACGGTTCCAACGATCTCCACCCGGATAGATCGATTAATCAGCCACAAATCCAACTTTTCAGACAGCGGTACCCATACTTTTGCACCCAGTACTTTACCGATGCGAGACATATGCACCAGGTCGAAGAACCAGGAAGTCGGTGGATTATCGCTTTCAACCATTTCCACTTTAAACCGGTCTGACCAGGCAATCAAAGGACGCCATACCAGCTGGTCAAGCAGGATAATGATCAGGATCAGCGTTGCCAGCCCCCACCCTACCGCCCGAAAGTCACCCTGCACGGAGGCTTCCCGTAAATATGCGCCTAAACCTGGCAGTCGAAAATCACGTTGGCCAACCGTAAAAATCTCGGCCGCCATCAGGAAGAACCAACCACCCGACCAGCTCATCATACTGTTCCAGATCAGGCTGATCATCGCAAAAGGGACTTCCATCGTTTTGAAACGAGACCAGGTATTGAGCCGGAAAATCGAGCTGGCTTCGCGCAGTTCTTTAGGAATGGTCGTGAGGGATTGGTACCAGGCAAAGGTCAAATTCCAGGCCTGGCTGGTGAAGATGAGAACCACGGAAGCCAATTCGGCAGCCAATTTAATTGGCAGAATTGAACTCAATCCAAGCAGAACGACCGGTAAAAAAGAAAGGATCGGTACGCTCTGCAAGATATCTAATAACGGCATCATCACTTTCTCGGCGTTCCGGTTATAGGCTGCCGTCCGGCCATAAAAAAGTGTGAATAGAATGGATAGCAGGTATGCTCCCGCCATTCTCGAGACCGAGAACAACGCATACCAGGGCAGTACCGAGGGTTCAAGTGAGATTTCCGGCCCTTTGATGACGGTCGGTGCATCCAGAGCCATTCGAATGCCAATATAAATCAAAACCATGACGATGACGATTGCCAACCAATCGACCCATTTCAACCCTCTTTTTCCAGAGCGTTCTTTATCAAATTTCTGTCCAAAGGTTAAATCCATCGCCTGGAGCCCTTTTTAAAATAGAATTGGTTGGTATTGGCGCGATCGTCAAAGAACATCATCTTTGACCTTTTTTAATAATAAAACAAACCCCTGAGCGGGAATTGAGGCACAGAGGTTGATCTAGACTCGTTAGCAATGAAGTCTAAACGAGAATCAACCCTTTCACCTCATTACCACCAGTATAGGCAAATACGCCATGTTGGTGATCACAAACATGCTCGGAATGAAAATCAGTTATCTTTTCCATAATTTTTGGTAACATATCACAAGCATAATAAGACAACCCTTTGGAATTGTCAAGAATTGCTGTTTTCAAATTGCTTTTTCAAAATCATGAAACATTTGTCAGGTTTGTCATTTAAATGCGAAAAGTCAGGAGCCTTATCCAAGATCATATATAATAATTTTGTAAATGATATCTAAATTTTGTTCTAATTTCGAGGAATCTCCGCATGACGTTATTATTAGGCAGCATTTTTCTGGGGATTGGATTGGCGCTAACTGTACCCCTCTTCCATCGTTTATTAAAAAACAGGATGGGGGGAGTTTTATCACTTTATCCAGCACTTATTTTTTTCCAACTGATCCTTCTTACTCCAGATATTGCCGGTGGGAAAACCCTGGTCGAAAACATTCCATGGGTCCCAAGCCTGGGATTAAATCTCACGTTTAAACTTGATGGTCTAAGCCTCCTGCTAACCCTTCTAATTTCAGGAATCGGATCCCTTGTGATTTTATACGGAAGTGAATACCTGCACGATCATATTCACCTCCAACGGTTTTACTGTTTAATTTTGCTTTTCATGACCGCCATGCTCGGATTGGTATTGAGCGAGAACGCCCTGCTCTTGTTCATGTTTTGGGAGTTAACCAGCATATCCTCCTTTTTCCTGATCGGTTTTGAATTTTCCAAAGCCAATGCGCGGGCGGCGGCCTGGCAGGCTCTTCTGGTGACGGGGGCGGGAGGATTAGCATTGTTAGCGGGTTTTGTCATGCTGGGCCAGATTACCGGTTCTTATGAGATCCGTCGCTGGGCTGAGATGGCAGGTGAAATCAACAGCCATCCTCTATCTCCAGTTGCTTTTATCCTAATTCTTATCGGGGCGATGACAAAATCAGCTCAGTTTCCATTCCATTTCTGGTTGCCTAATGCGATGGAAGCCCCCACACCAGTCAGCGCCTATCTCCACTCTGCAACCATGGTGAAAGCAGGCATCTATTTATTAGCACGTCTACTGCCAGTGTTCGGGGGGCTGGCCATCTGGACTCCTTCACTAACCATCATTGGGCTGATCACATTAATCACCAGTGCACTTCTGGCGCTGGGTCAAACGGATCTTAAACGCCTATTGGCATACACTACGATAGCTGCCCTGGGAATGATCACGCTTCTCCTCGGGATTGCTACCCCTATAGCAGTGAAAACCGCTATGGTTTATCTTTTCGCCCATGCGCTTTATAAAGGAGCGCTATTCCTGGTTGCTGGCGGTGTTGACCATGCAACTGGAAGTCGAGATGTTCGTGAACTTGGGCGATTAGCAAAAGCAATGCCATACACAGCAGCCGCTGCCGGCCTGGCGGCATTATCCATGATCGGATTTCCTCCGCTAATCGGCTTTATTAGCAAAGAACTGGTCTACGAAAGCACCCTGACAGCTTTTAATTTTGCTCTTCCATTAACCGGTCTGGTGCTACTCGCAAATGTCGCGATTGCGGCTGTGGCAGGATGGGTGGGAATCGGACCTTTTTGGGGAAAATCGAGCCAGGAAATTCGCCCGCATGAAGGATCTTTTCAGCTTTGGATGCCGCCTTTACTGCTTGCGTTTATCAGTTTGATGATTGGGCTGTTCGCTCAGCCTGTCGGCGACTGGGTGATCGGTCCAGCTGCACAGGCAATTCTGTTAACGCAAGTAAAAGCCAAGTTGAGTCTCTGGCATGGGTTTACCCCCATGCTCTTGTTAAGTATTTTGACGGTTTTTATTGGGATTGGAATATACTTTTTGCGATCTCGCATCCAACCGGCAGTCAATCCAGTTTGGCAAACAATTGGTAAGTTTGGTCCATCCTCTATGTACCAACATGGACTAAAAGGATTACTTTCATTTGCAGCTTATCAAACGCGCGTCCTTCAGAATGGTTATCTTCGGTTCTATGTGATGACAATCATTTTGACGACGTTGGGATTGACTGGTTTGACATTCTTTACCCGAGTCGGGTTATTCTCAGTTAATTTTGGGAGCATGCCTCGCTTTTATGATGTCATTCTCGTTGGGATTATCCTGTGCGCAGCCTTTCTGGTGACTCGGGCACGGTCTCGCCTGACTACGATTGCCTTACTCGGTTCCATAGGATTTAGCGTTGCGCTTATTTTTTTGTTATACAGCGCACCAGATCTGGCGATGGTGCAATTCGCGATTGAAACACTGACGGTCATTTTATTTGTCCTGGTGATTTATCGCCTGCCTAAATTTAACCAGTTAAGTAATCGGGTTACACGCGGGATCGATATTATCATTTCCCTGGCGGGAGGGGTATTAATGACTACATTAATGCTCTTAATTTCCACACATGGATCTGAATCGCGATTAGCCAGTTATTTCGTCCAGAACAGTGAAGTCCTGGCAAATGGACGAAATGTAGTCAACGTGATTCTGGTTGATTTCCGTGGCTTTGATACTTTAGGGGAAATTTCTGTGTTAGCAATCGCTGCGATCGGTGTTTATAGCCTGGTAAGGTTGAATCAAAAGATCCAGTGATTCGCAGCAATCATGAATTTTTATTAGGAGACATGCCATGCAACGTTCCATTTTATTGCCGGTAGCAGTCCGTTACTTAATGCCATTGATGCTCATCTTTTCAATTTTTCTTTTGATTCGAGGACATAATGAAGTTGGTGGTGGTTTTGTGGGCGGCCTGGTTGCATCGAGCGCCCTTATGTTGTATGGCATCGCTGTCTCTCCGCAAGAGCTTCGCAAGAATCTGCCTGTCGAACCGTATATATTAGTCAGTTTTGGGTTAATGACGGCCCTTGTAAGTGGGTTAGTTCCACTTTTTTATGGGCTTCCTTTTATGACCGGTTTGTGGATAAAAATGGTGATCCCGGTCATTGGAAAAATTGGTACGCCGTTCTTTTTTGACCTGGGTGTTTACTTTCTAGTCATTGGCGTTATCTTGTGGATTTTATTGACTTTGGCGGAGGATTGAATGGTATTGCTGCTTTCCATTACTGCAGGCGCTTTATTTTCTGCTGGGATCTATATGATCCTACGACGCAGCCTGGTCAAGATATTGGTGGGCTTAATTTTGCTCGGTTATGCGGTCAACCTGCTCTTGTTTAATACCGCAAATCTGATTCCCGGTCGCCCCCCACTGATTGGCCTTGGACAACTGGGCGTCCCGGAAGTGTATGCCGACCCAGTCCCCCAAGCCCTCATCCTGACCGCTATTGTTATTAGTTTCGGGATTACTGCATTTGCGGTTGTGCTTGTTCGTCAAACTTATAAAGTTTTAGGCAGAGACGATCTTGATACGATGCGCTGCACCGATATTCCATGCGAAGAGGATGATATTGCCACCGAGCTTGAGCGTGCGGAGAATCAACCGTGATTTCTCTTCCTATTCTTATCCCCCTCTTATTTGGAATTCTATGCTTAGCAGCATGGAATTCCCTGCGCATTCAAAAATTGTTATCACTTGTGGGACCAATAGCTCTGATAAGTGTGTCGTCCTGGATGTTGATACGCATTCGAGATGTGGGAATTCAATCCTTGCAAATTGGCAACTGGCCGGCGCCATTTGGTATCAGCCTTGTGATTGATCTTTTCAGCGCAATCATGGTCACAATCGCTGCCATCGTTGCCCTTGCGATTGCTTGTTACAGCCAGGTGGGCATTGATAAACAAAGAGCCAATTTCGGTTTCTACCCCCTGTTCTTTTTCCTTTTAATGGGTGTGAATGGAGCCTTTATTACAGGTGACCTGTTTAATTTATATGTTTGGTTTGAAGTAATGTTGATGGCATCATTTGTGCTCATTGCGCTGGGAGGTGAGCGTCCCCAAATCGAGGGTGCGGTTAAATATGTCGTCCTGAATTTACTTTCTTCCACCCTATTCCTCGTTGCGATAGGTCTTACATATAACCTTGCCGGAACACTAAATATGGCCGATTTGGCTTTGCAACTGCCTAAGGTTTCAATGCAAAGTCAAGTTACGCTTATCGCCATTCTATTTTTAATTGCATTTAGCATCAAATCAGCTGCATTTCCGTTGTTTTTCTGGTTGCCTGCTTCTTATCATACCCCACCCGTAGCAATTACCGCTTTATTTTCTGGACTACTGACGAAAGTGGGGGTATATGCTCTCATTCGGGTTTTCACTTTGCTGTTTGTACAGGACATAAGCTACACACACACAATTATCTTGATTATGGCGGGATTTACAATGGTGACCGGAGTACTTGGTGCAGCAGCCCAAACTGACTTTCGGCGTTTGCTTTCATTCCATATCATCTCTCAAATTGGATACTTGCTGTTGGGTTTAGGTCTTTTTAGCCAACAAGCCTTAGCCGCAAGTATTTACTTTATGATTCATGTGATTCTAGCAAAGACAGCCCTTTTTTTTGTAGCGGGAATTGTCAACCAGATACAAGGCACATATGATCTAAAAAAGCTGGGGAACTTATATTCGAATCGCGTCGGTATATCGCTGCTTTTCTTAATACCTGCTCTGTCATTAGCCGGATTGCCACCACTTTCCGGGTTCTTTGCAAAATTAGGATTAATCATCGCTGGTTATAACCTTGGCCAATACGGGATCGTGGCCGTTGGGTTGGCCGTTAGTTTTATGACGTTATATTCTATGACCAAAGTTTGGAATGAAGTATTTTGGAAAGAGAAAAAGCTTGCTGATCCTCAGAATAAACCGCAGCCTGTTTCTGCATGGATGGTAGCACCAACCATTGGTCTGATTGTTATATCACTTCTCTTAAGCATTTTCACTGAACCCATGATGACATTAGCGCACCAAGCAGCGACTCAATTAATGGATCCAACCCTTTATATCACCTCCGTTTTGGGAGGAAAGCCATGAGTCTTTTATTATTAAATGGTTTGCTTGCTATCGCATGGGCCGCATTAACTGGGAGCTTTGAGCCGGTTAACCTGATTTTTGGATTTTGCCTCGGATTTATCGTTTTATGGGTCGTAATGAGGACAGAGAAATCCAATCGGTATTTCAAACAATTCCCAAGAGTTTTGGAATTTGTACTCTTTTTATTAACTGAAATCATAAAGGCCAATTTTCGGCTTGCAGTTACTGTCCTTTCACCACATATGCCTCTTCGCCCTGCAGTGGTGGCGGTACCCATCGACTTAAGCACTGAAGGCGGCATTATCTTACTTGCAAACATTGTATCCCTCACGCCTGGAACACTCAGCCTGGATATCTCTACCGATCGGCGGGTGCTTTTTATTCACACGATCTGGTTAGACAATCCTGAAGTCTTCAGCGCAGAAATAAAAAATGGCTACGAAAGGCGCGTAAAGGAGATCCTTGAATCATGATTGAGTTTGTTTGGAATGTAATATTAATTCTTTTATCGGCTGGATTAATGGGTGCGTTTATCCGATTGGCGCGCGGACCATCTTTACCAGACCGAGTAATTGCCTTAGATCTAATTAGTGTATTGGCGATGGGCTTTATCGTTGTATATGCTGTCAGGTTCAACCAACCTAATTTTCTGGATGTAGCAATAATTCTGGCTTTAATTTCATTCGTAGGCACGATTGCCTTTGCCTACTATCTGGAACGGAGGGTTTAGCAATGCGAGATTTTATTGTGATGCTCTTGATGTTCGTAGGTTCTTTTTTGATGTTTCTTGCTGGGGTTGGAATTTTACGAATGCCGGATCTATTCTTAAGAATGTCATCCACCGCTAAAGCCGGAACATTAGGTGCTGGGCTGATTGTGTTAGGAGCAGCAATATTTTTTAATGATTTCAGTATTTACTCCAGAGCCATTGCGATTATTATCTTTCTACTCTTGACCTCACCGGTAGCAGCACATATGATTGGTCGGGCAGCTTATTTCGACGGTGTCCCATTATGGAAAGGGACAATTAGGGATGATCTCCACGGACATTATCGCTCAGCTACCCACTCGCTAGAGTCAGAGTCTATACCGGTAGAAGATTCTATCGTTGTCGAATCTGAGGCTGACGACTTTGAAGAAGAGAACTAAGAATATTTTGAAGGTGAGGTACCGATGAACATCAGCGATTGCATGAAACGGAATGTCATATCAATTTCAGCGAATGCAACTGTCCAAATGGCAGCAAAAACTTTAATTTCAAACCACATCGGCACCCTTCCGATTGTCGATGAAGAAAAAAGACTGATTGGATTAGTGCGCCTGCGTGATCTGATTAATCTGGCCATGCCTGATTTCGTTAATTTAGTCGACCACATTGACTTTGTGACTGATTTTGGCGCCGTAGAAAATCACAAGCTGGATCCAGACATACTGTTTATTCCATTAACTAAGATCATGAAGGAGCCTGTATCCGTTGATGAAACTTCGGGATTGATCCGTGCAGCAGCTTTGTTCCTGGATCATCAGATGAGCGATTTACCCGTGGTAGATCGTGAAGCTCACCTGGTTGGAATAGCCTCCTATGTTGATATTGGTCTCGCGCTCATGTCCAATTGGGACTTAACTGAATAATTGCACTGTCGACGAGTAAAAAAAATGCTGCCTTCGATTCTTTCAACGCTCATTTTTATTATATGCCTGGCGCTTATCTTTTCAGAACGACTGAATCGCACGATCGCCGCTCTGGCTGCTGCCGTGATGATGGTGGCAGTTGGTATGATATTCGGTTTTTATACAGAAGAACAAGCCGTTTCCAACATTGACTTCAACACCATCGGCCTTCTCTTCGGAATGATGATCCTGGTTGCTCTTCTGGAACCTACAGGCTTTTTTCAATATCTGGCTGTCATGGTTGGTAAGTTATCCCGCGGTGAGCCAGTTCGGTTGCTGTTACTTTTTGGCACGATTACAACCTTGGTTTCGATGTTTCTGGATAATGTAACCACGGTCGTTTTGATCGCGCCGGTAACCATCTTAATTTGCGAAATTTTGGGACTGAGTTCACAACCGTACCTGATGGCCGAAGCACTCTTATCCGATACGGGTGGAGTAGCGACATTAGTGGGTGACCCGCCCAACGTTTTGATCGGCTCGGCTGCCGGTATCACATTTGTCGATTTTCTAACCCACAGTCTACCGATCGTCATTGTCGTCTGGCTCGTAGCCCTTGGCATGCTCCGTTACATTTTCCGAAAAGAACTTGCGCAGACTCCCACAAATTTGGACGCGCTGGCTAAATTAAAACCAGCCAATGTATTAAAGGATGCGAAAACCGCGCGCAAAATTATTTTGGTAACATTGGGAGCTGTTTTCTTCTTCTTGTTAGAGGAAGTACTCCATATCCGGCCAGCCTTGGTTGCTCTTGGAGCTGCATCCGTTGCTTTGGTTTGGATCAGGCCCTCGATTCAAGAAACTCTGAAACGAATTCAATGGGATGTTTTGGTGTTTTTCGCAGCCTTATTTGTTGTGATTGGGGGTATGCAGGCCGCCGGGGTGCTGCAAGGATTGGCTTCATTGATCGCTCAGGTTAAGGATTTACCTCCGGTCTTGCTCGGTTTGATCCTCCTATGGATCGTGGCAGTTTTGTCCGCCGTAGTAGACAACGTACCCATTACGATTGCTCTGATCCCAGTCATTCAAGGTTTAGGATCCACAGGCATACCCATTGCACCTTTGTGGTGGGCGTTAGTTTTTGGTGCCGGCTTTGGCGGTAACGGCACCATTATCGGTTCAACTGCAAATATCGTCGTGGCATCTATGTCCGAAAAAACGCAAACGCCCATTACCCCGCGTGTATGGAATAGAAGTGGATTACCGGTCATGTTAGGAACATGCCTGGTTGCAAGCGTGCTATACGTAATTTTATTTAGCTTCATCAGTCAATAGTAACAAAACTACAAATTGAAGAGGACATGTTTTAAATCGTGCTGAACACAATTTTAAACATGTCCTCAATTTAAAAAACCAAATGACCTTTTAAAAATTGCCAGTTTATCCTTTATTATAGAGCAACCACAATCCCCCAAAATAAACGAGTATTAAAGCCAAAACGTCGAGTTCGATAAACCAAACCCTTTTCTCCAGTTTTGCCAGGTTACCAATCAACGCCATCCCGGTCATCAAAAGGCCTAACGTCCCGACTAATAAAAATGACGGATCGATCACAGCCAGAAAACGACCCTGGGTGAAAAACACATCGGTCAGCCCAACGGCAAACATATTAAACATATTGCTGCCGAATAAATTCCCGATCGCCATGTCATCCGCACCGATTTTAATGGCCGCCAGGGTGGTAACCAGCTCCGGAAGTGATGTAACCAGGGCAACCAAAGTCGTCCCAATGAAAGTGGTTCCCAATCCGGTAATCTCTGCAATCTCATTACTGCTTTCCACCATCACGGGTGTCACCAGAACGAGCGCTCCAGCTGCAAGCGCAAATCCAAAAATCCCTCTGCGTAAACTGGCGGTCCCCTCCGGAATATCGGGAAGTGGCCTGGCTTGTGCTGGGGAATTGCTATTTCCTTGAATGAGCCGAACAGCAACCACATACGCTCCAATAATCAAAAGGCTATCGATTCCCACCCAACCAATCTTTAAATCCATATCAGCCAGGATAAAAAACACAACCAACCCAATCATGAAAACAGCCAGGCTTCCAGTTAAGGCGTGCTTGAGAGCCGCCTTTCTCAGAATACGTTGGTTTCTATTCACAAGATCGATGATCGCCAGCAGGAACATATTAAACGTATTACTGCCTAACAGGTTACCCGCCGCCAGATTGGGTGCATTCTGGTTCAGAGAGCTAATGGAGGTGAGTACTTCTGGCAGTGATGTGGCGCCAGCTAAAAGCAGGACACCAATAAACATCCCTCCCAATCGGGTGCGAATCGCAATAATATCCCCATATTTGGCCAATTGGGTGGCAGCAAGAACAATGAGAATCGCAGTGATAACAAATTTTATCCAGACCATAAAAAAAACCTTTACACCGATGTGGTTTCTGGAACACCTTTGACAACCGAAAGCGGCCAAGAAGCAAAAACGCCTGTATTTGGTTCATTTAAATCACCCGTGATTCGTTCGGTCGCATTCAGACAAGCCAGAACAATGGCTTCGCTTCCCACAATGGCAAAAAGGGTGATATTCCCTCTTTCACCGGGGGCTTCAGCTCCATAGGAGTACCGCATTGGAACTCGTTTGAGTTGATGCCGGTAAAACCCGCTGCTTTCAACCAACGTGACCCCAGAGACTTGAGCATCAGACCAGGCGGTTAAAACCTGATCCAATAAATTCGGATCATCCAAGACAAACATGATTATGAACATAGACCTGCTCCTTTTATTTAACCCAAGTTGCTACCCAAGGGCATTGATACTGCAAGCCACAACAAAAACCGACTTTCAGCTCAAAGGCTCGTGGAGTAACCCAGCGATAAATCCGATAGTTATCGCACGGTGAAGTTCTTTCAACAAATCGTCACACAAGCAAAATATGGCCATAATTTGAGTGTCCATAAGTTCTCCTGTAAATGGCCTGTTTTGATTACCGTCCAATTTAATTCAAACCTATGCATTTTTCTACCGTCTCAAGGTAGCAAGATCAGGTCGGAGGCGTTTTCCAAACCCAAATAATTGGTGAACTACCGCAGAATTAATGTCGTCTCTCTTCGATTTTTTCTCTGCATCGAATGCAAAACCTGGCGTAAGGCTTTGCCTCCAATCTTTCCAAATTAATTTCCTCACCACAACGGGTGCAAATACCGAATTTACCAGTTTCCACCCTTAGCAGAGCTTCTCCCAACTCACCTAACCTTCCATTTAATAAGTTAAGCCATTCCAATCTGCGGTCGCGGTTTGCCATTTCTGTAGCGTTATCCAGCAACTCCGGATCCAAATCTGAAGAAGATGAAAGCAAATTCATTTCCTGGCTTATTTGCTCTTGAATTGAAGCCTTTTCGTCTACCAGTATTTTTCTAAATTTTTCAATGTCCAAATCGGTGCGCATTTTTACCTCCAAAGTAATCACCTTCAGTCATAATCCTGTTCCTGCAGCAGCGGGCTGGCAAATGATGATTCACCTACACTTTCAAGAAATCGTTTTTCTAACTTTAATCGCATATCCTTCAGATCTTCTCCACCTAATGGAATTTGACCCGCGGCCATTACGCCGTGGCCCCCGGCTTTTCCAGGTGGAAATATTACATTTTGAACCAGGAGTCCAGCATCCTGATCTAATAAGCCGGTTCGAATTGAAAAAATTAGCTGCTGCCTGTAAACCCCGTAACATAAGGCCGCATGCACTTTCTCATAGCGAAATAATAAGTCAGCCAGTTCTGCGGCGAGATCCGACCGGTGCATTTCGCCAAGATTTGCAATGATGGCCATCCCATATACCCTGGCATTTTGAATCCCCCGGTGAAATGCCTGATAATATTCTTGAGCCAGACCAGCCGTCTCAATTTTGAGAAGCAACTGTTGGTCCAATCTTTCCAGGAGTTTCACGTATACGATTCCATCCTCAATCCCAGCCCCCCTGCCCAATCCATTGGTGTCTACTCGCAGCCCATAAAACATGGCAGTAGCGAGGATTGGATCAATATCCACCTCGGCCGCGTTCAGGTACTGGTAAATCATTGTGACCGTGGATCCAACAGTATGTCGAATATCCGTATAAGCAGCCAGTTGAGTTTGGGCAGTAATTGGAAAGTGATGATCGATCACAACGATCGGAATATTTTCGTCTACCGGGAAATCGTTCCTTGAACCGGGCTGGCAATCCACAAACACAATCGCAGAATACTTTATAGAGGTATGCTTCGGATCGATATGCTTCCATTCTGGGGTCACCAACTTGAGCATCGCCCGATTTTCTGCCCGGCCAATCTGCCCGCCATATATTAATTCGGTCGCAATACCCCAGGCCGAATGAATTAACAGGTTGATTGCCACGCCAGCAGCCAATGCATCCGGGTCCGGATTGTCATGGGTGGTAATAAGAACCGGTCCATCTTTGAGAACTGCTCTGAGGCGCTGTAACTGGTCGAGATTAATTGGGTTCGTACCGTGAATGGATAGTGTATCCATGTTGCTCCACAAATAACCGATTAAATTCTGCTTTAAACATACACCTTTATTCTGATTATAGATTCATTTTTGTTCGACCCATAAAATCCACTTGATTCAATGACGGTTTTCTGGTCAAAGCTGCTTGCCTTAAACAAAATTATACCTTGTCCCTTCACCTGAGAAATGGCCAGCCATATCTGGCAAGGGCATGCTAAATCCGAATATTCTCTTTGACATTCAGAACAAAGACGGTCGCCCGCCGGATTCCCGGGTCAGAACTCGGACTGCAGGAAGTGTTGATGACTTTAAGCGCCTGATCAACCTGCTCATCTTCCAAACCGATAAGCAAGGTGCTGTTCCCGCGCCGAAAGAAGCCGCCGGTGGAGGCAATTTACGTTACCCTGAGCCCTGCATTCGTTATCGCATGGGTTACATCAACTTCATCAATATCGCGAATAATGACGATGATCATTTTCAATGAAGAATTCATAAGGGTCCTTTCACACCTCCAAACAGGGCATGAAATTGCTTTTTTGCAGCGATTGGTGGCGTTGTGCCGCCAGGTTGACCAGCAGGCTGCCAAATTGGCCATAGGAGTAACCAATTTTTTCTGCTCCCAAAACAAGGCTGGTTTCGGAATTGATATCCGCGTTATGGTTCACATCCAGAATATAAAAAATCCCATCCTGCAAGCGGATATCCATACGAGCATAATCCCGGCAGTCTGTCGCAAGATATGCCTGAGCGGCAACTTTATTCAGGGCCTGAAGTTCAGCCGGACTCAGTCTGGATGTCATTCTGGGCGCTGTCAGGCGATAGGCCAGAGATTTCTTGTCAACGTTCGATTCATAGGTGCATAAGCGGTCGTGAATATCGCTAAAACCCGAATAATCGATTTCTCCCGGCGGAAGCACGCAGGGTGTACCATTGCCGAGCACGCCTACATGAAATTCGCGGCCGTCAATAAAATCCTCGACAATGGCCGGCTGCTGCAAATCGTCCAACACATACCCTAAGCGTTGCGCCAGTTCGGCAGGGGTTTGCACAACAGCATCTCTGGAGATGCCGTAACTGCAATGTTCAAAGGCCGGTTTGACAATGGCCGGAAACCTCTCCCTGGTTTTGGCCCTGGCAGATGCATAGACCTCCCAGGCGGGGGTGGGAATTCCGGCCTTTTCCAGCCGGCGCTTAATTTTGCGCTTATCCTGGCTGAAAGTCAGGGCCTTGAAATCCGCGCCTGTGTGAGTGAACCCAAGCATTTTCAGCTCCTTTGCTGCCAAAGCGCAACTGTGCGGAATGCCAGGAATATCATCGCACCAGTTGAACACGATGATTTCTTCTGAGTCATACTGCTGCAGGAGCGTGGTCAGGTCAGTTGTTTCAAGACATGCGCCGGTCACCGGGTGACCCACGGCAGTCAAGGCATTGATCAACCGATGCACCTCATCCCTGCGGTCACGAATAACGTCCTGTGGCCAGGCAGGATCCACATCGTAAAGCATCAGAACGGGCAGATCGGTTCTACAAGCCAGATTCATCATCAGCCTACTCACTCATCACACCTTCGTTAACGTATCGGGTGAGCTCGCCCACACTGAGATTATTGATTCCAAGCTTCTCAAGGGTGCGCCCACGCCGCCAGTAATCGGTATGGTGAATGATGCATGCCAGGCGGATCATTGCATCCATGCCACGAACGGACACCCCATACCGCTCACCCAGGGCCGCAATGGGGACAAGGCTCATTGGCACATCTTCAAAAATATAGCGGTGGTTAAGCGTCGGGGGTGCCTTAATCCCGTAATAACCGGGTTGGTTATGGATGGCTTCCTGCAGATCTTCCCCACCGGTATCATAGGCCAGTTTCAACCATTCAAGCGCGGTGCGCCCGCGGATACCCAGAGCAGAAGCAACGGTGACCCGTTCACGATCGAGGGCTTCGAGCACGCGCGCCACAGAAGGGGTTACACCGTCAATGTAAAACTGGTAATCGCCGTGGGTGGCCTCAATCCAGCCGGCATTGAGCATGGCCAGGGCCGGATGGAAGATGGCCCCCATGTTATTCATGCCTGTTTGCAAGACATTGACCCCGTCGATATACTGTGGATAAGCCTCGTGGATTGTATCCAATACCAGGCGGTTGCGGGTGGCGGGTAGGGCCGCCAGCGGCACAGCCTCTTTGATACGGAAAATGCGCGCCTGGGCCGGGCCATCACTTCTGGAGGCATAGATAAATGTTTCTGCCTCAGCAATTGTGACATCTGCGTGGCATGCCTGATCGCGCAATACTTTGGCGAATTCGATCGCCCCACAGGTGCGCCCGGGGTGCAATACCACAATTTGGCCATCGCGCAGAAAAGGGGCGCAGGTTTTGGCAACATCTGCATGGGCCGACGAAGGCACGACAACCATGATCATTTCAGCCTGGGCCAGGGCTCCATCGATATTTGAAGTGACGCCGGCCAGTTTTCCGAAACCACGCGGCCCCCCCTCGCAGGATTCCAGGTCAATTCCTTGCAGCTCCTTGATCGCCGCAATGCGATCAGGGGTACGGTTATAAAGAGTCGTTGGAAAGCCCATCAGGGCCAGATGCGCCGCCATTGCCTTACCACCGTGTCCGGCGCCAATTACGGTATAGTGAGTTTCATGAGTCATGCGGTTACCCTCCCGTTTTTAGAAATTCTTCCAGGCGAACTGCCTCAGGCAGAGGTGTTCCATCGGGTTGGACGGCCACGCAGGCGCCGTTAACAATCCGGGTGGAAATTTGCCCCCGGGCGTAAGGATTGTTGCGCAGTTGGGGAGCATCCAGAATGCCCAGCTTCACTGCTTTAGCCAGTGCAGCGGGATCAATGAGCGAATCGGGAACACATGGCTCAGCAATGGAACGGATAGCCCGCAGCGTGATCTGGGCCTCAGCTGCCAGTTGCCTGGCCCGGGTCTGAACGATCGGGTCAGCCGTCATATCGGGTGCGCCGTGCAAAAAATTTTCAATTGCCCGGCGGGCCAGCCCGCAGGCCTCAATCACATCTTCCCCAGTAGCCGCATGATGAGCCTCGGTGTGCCCGACAACATGCACAATGTGCGGGTGTAAAGCCATCTGCACGTAAATACTTGCAGCCAGATGGGCCCGGGCGGCGGTTGGGTCAAGCGGGTAACTGAGCAGGCCGGTGCGGGTTTGCTTCCAGATGCGAAATTCAGGACCTGCCAGGGGTTCAATCAGCTTCAGAACAGCCAGCATTTTGGCCAGGTCCATCGCATCCGAAACCCCCGGCGGGCTGTTAAACATCAGCTGTGCAATATAATCCTTGACCCCAAAGGCCCGGGCGTTGTAGGCCGCCAGGCAGGCAGACACCACAAACACAACGTCTGAAGCATCGCGCATGCCCCAATGGTGAGGCTCATTCAATTCGACCGGAATATTGCGTTTGCCATACCAGCTCATAACCTCCTGGTGCTGGCGAATAGAGCTCTCCAAATCCCAGGGGCCCCGACCATCCATTTCATTGAACCAGAATAGTGGTATGGCACACCAGGCGTTATTGATTGTGCCCATATACATCTCGGCCAGTTGGATAAAGTCATCTGTGCCCGAGTAAGTACGTATGAGCGGATAATTCCCACGTCGACTGGCGGAGAATAATTCCTCATAATCCTCCCACTTGCGCACCGGTACTCCGCCCGCTCCTTTGCGGCGTGGGTCTTGCCGTTCAGGTCTGAAAAAATTTTCCTGGGCGTCCTGGTCAATTCCCAAAGAGATCACATCCAGGCACCCAGATTTGGCAATTTTCTCCACCCCTTGCAAGGTCTCCTCCATGGTCGGGAGACCAAAATGGTGCCTGATTAACGGAAAGGGCGCCTTCCAATTAATCCGATCAACGGTTTTTTGCGGGAAATCTGTTTCCTCCGGTTTCTCCACAGTCTGGCCTTTCAGGTAAGCCAGCACCTGATCCGCCGGTTCGCTGCCGTCAAAAACCCGTTCAAAGAAACCCAGCTTACGCGCCCGTTCGGCCACCGGGGGGGTGCCCCCAAAAGCAAAACGCACACCCTTGCTGCGCATTTCATCGGCTGCCTCAGCAAAATCCCCCAGCAGGCGTTCACCAGTTTCAGGAGTCAGTCGGTACGAAACCCCGACCAGGTCAGCGCCCTCACTCCTTGCAATTTCAAGTACCTTTTCGATTGACACGGCTGGTCCCAGGAAAACCGTTCGCCAGCCCGCAGCTTCGGCCAGGCGCAGAAAATTGGTGATCCCGGCAACATGAACACATTCCCCCAATGCACCGGCAATAACTGTTTTAGACATGAGCACCTCCAATAAAAAGAGCGGCTAATCAGCCGCTCTTGATCTAAAATCCCGTAAAAAGGTGTCATGCTGCGATCAAATCACATGATTCCAATACGGCGTTAATCTCAAAGAATTGGCTGAATATTTGAAAAATAAAAACCTGAAATTGCGTTTAAGTTTTTTACGCAGTATTTCAGGCGGGTCGGGAATCCAGACCATGCGGTGCGATGCAGTTATTCTTTTGGCAGCCAGGGTCAGTTTTTTCATAATATATTGTCGAGCGGCATTTTCTCAAAAAACACGAACAGGCTTTTGAATGGTTCTGGAATAACCTTGACCAGATGGTCTACCAGAATCCCAAAACGTTTTGGAGTCATTATATATGATTCCAACAAGAAAATCAATAAGAAAGTAGGAATCGTTTTGTCAGTAGTCAGGTGTATAATAGATTCACCAAAACGTTTTGGAGCGTTCAATGCCTGTTACCATTCGCGATCTTGCCAAAAAACTCAACCTTTCAATCACCCAGGTGTCCCGCGCCTTGGGCGGCTACAGCGATGTTTCAGAAGCAACGCGTGAAAGAGTGATCGAAACAGCCAGAGAAATGGGTTACGAGCCTTCCTATGCTGCCCGCCAGCTGCGCCGCAAGCAGGCAGACGCCATCGGTTATATTTTGCCCACCCACTCGCCCCGATTCGCTGATCCGTTTTACACAAATTTTCTGACCGGCCTGTGCGACGAAGCTGCCGAACACCACCTGGACCTGGTGGTTTCATCCTGTCCCCCGGACAGCGATCTTGAAAAATCGATGTACCAGCGCTGGTTTCAGAGCTCACGCGTGGATGGAATTGTGCTCAACCGGATCCGGATTCACGACTGGCGGGTGGAATACCTGGCGGAAAATCAGATGCCTTTTGTTACCCTGGGCCTGCCAGAAACCGAACATGATTTCCCAGGCATCAAAGTGGATGAGCGCAATGGATTCGAGCGGCTGGTGCTCCACCTCACCCAAAAAGGACACCGGCGGATCGCCTTTATTGGCGGTCCAGCCGAGCTGGTCATTCAACAGGAACGCCTGGGCGGCTACTGCCAGGGATTGAGCGCCGCCGGGCTGGCGTATGACGATCGCCTGGTCATGCACGCCGACCTGGTGGAGGAAGGCGGCGATTCTGCTGCCCGCGCCCTCTTGACCCGTCCGGCCCCCCCGACCGCGATTCTGGGCTGCAATGACCAGATCGCCATCGGCGCGCTGCGCGCCGCCAAAGCCGCCGGATACAAAATCGGGGCCGGATTTGCCATTGCCGGCTATGATGGTATCCGCGAAACGGAGTATACCGACCCGCCGCTGACGACGCTCTACCAGCCGACCTATGATATTGCCCGCAGGCTGGTAAAAATGCTGGCAGCGGTGATCAATCACCAGCCGGTCGATCCGCTGCGCCCCGTGCTGCGGCCCGATTTGATTCTGCGAGCATCCACTGAAGCTTAATCAGGGGGCGAATGTGTTGAATTTTAATCAGCGCTCAAAAACTGTCCGCCTGTGGCTTTTTGCTGGTTTGCTTGCCCTTTTGCTTACAGCATGCGCCACACTCCCACCAACCGGCCTCAATCCAGGTTTACCTTCCTCCGATCCGGTAAATCACAATGGAAACATTCTCGTCCAGGCTGAAGAGATTGTCATTGGCCTGCTCTTGGTGGCGGCAGTGGTGAGCGTGATCACCACCCGCCTGCGCATCCCGTACACGATCGGATTAGTGGTGGTGGGCCTGGTGCTGACCCTGGTTGGCAAGATCCCGGTTCTATCCGTCACGCCGGAGATCATTCTGGCAATCCTGGTCCCTCCACTCATATTTGAGGCCGCCTTCCACCTGAATTTTTCCGACTTGCGCAAGGAACTGCCCCTGATTCTGGCCCTGGCAGTGCTGGGGGTGATTCTAACCACACTATTAGTGGGCGGGTTGGTATCGATTACTGCCAACATTGCCCTGCCCACAGCGATGGTCTTTGGGGCGTTAATCTCCGCAACCGACCCGGTTGCCGTGGTGGCTTTGTTCCGCACAATGGGCGCCCCGCGCCGGCTTCAGGTTTTGCTCGAAGGCGAAAGCCTGCTCAACGATGGAACGGCTATCGTCCTATATAATTTGATGCTGGTGATTGCCTTGACGGGCCAGTTCAACCTGGGCAGCAGTGTGCTGCAATTCTTTATCACTGCTGGCGGGGGCATCCTCATCGGCGGGATTGCCGGCCTTATCATTTCGCGCCTGATCGCCACAATTGACAATTACCTGGTCGAGACCGCCCTGACCACCATTCTGGCTTATGGCTCTTACCTGGTTGCCGAATACCTGCTGGGGGTCAGCGGGGTGCTGGCGGTGGTTGCGGCGGGGCTGGCTTCAGGCCAGCTTGGACCGAAGAGCATGTCTCCAACCACGCGGATCGTGCTGTTTAATTTCTGGGAATTTGCTGCTTTTCTGGCAAATTCCTTTGTCTTTCTGATTATTGGCCTGCAAATGGATCTCCAAATACTGGTGAGCAATGCAGCTGCAATTGGGTGGGCCATCCTGGCTGTCCTGGTGGCGCGGGCCATAACGGTGTACGGGTTGTCATGGTTCAATAAAAGCGTCTCGCTGCGCTGGAAAAATGTGCTCTTTTGGGGCGGATTGCGCGGGGCCATTTCCCTCGCCCTGGCGTTAAGCCTTTCAACAAATATTCCGGACCGTATCCAACTGCAGGCCATGGCTTTCGGGGTTGTCCTATTTACCTTGCTGGTACAGGGGCTGACCATGCAGCCGCTTGTGCGCTGGTCAGGCCTGATTCACTCCAACCCGGCCGAGCAGAATTATAAAAAACTTCACGCCCGGGCCATTGCACTGCGTTCTGCCCAGTCACGCCTGGAAACACTAAGCCAGACAGGGTTGATATCTGATTACACCTGGCAAACTATTCAACCGATCCTGACCAAAAAGTTAAGCAGCCTGACCGACCAGGTACATGCCGTGCTAGAACGTGAACCTGCCCTGTACAAAGAAGAGTTGTCCGACACCTGGCGCGAGGCGCTCAGCACCCAGCGCGGCACCCTGGCCACTTTGTTCCATGATAACCTGATTTCCGAAGAAACTTATGAGACTCTGGTTTCCGAAGTGGATATCTTACTTGCTGATCCCGATAGCACCTGGCCTTTGCCAGATGATGAACAAAGTACCACCTGACCTTGCTCTTGACGAGGGAAAAATGTCACGTCTGAAATTCCTAAAAACCCTGATCAAACCGCTCACTATGGAACATCAACAGCAAGTCGTCCGCGAACTGGGTCTGGCGGCTTCCCCCGGGTTTGATTTTTTCCTGCTGGTTGTCCTTTCCTGCAGCATTGCCACACTCGGGTTGATCACCGGGTCACCCGCCGTGATTATCGGGGCCATGCTGCTCGCCCCGCTCATGTCGCCGATCATCGGCATTGGCCTGTTTTCGATTGTTGGCGACCGCACCCGGCTGGGAAGCTCAGTTTCAGCCTTGGGCCGCGGCATTCTGGTCGCTGTATTTCTGGCTGTAATCGTCACCCTGGTCAACCGCTATTTACCGATTGTCTCTGTTCAGGATCTTTCCAGTGAGATCCTTGTCCGCAGCCATCCCACCCCGATCGACCTTGCCATCGCATTTGCCGGCGGATTGGCAGCAGCCTACGCCCTCACACAACCGAATCTCTCCGCCGCACTGCCCGGCGTGGCGATTGCAACGGCCATAATGCCTCCCCTTTGCACAGTGGGAATCGGCATAGCCCTTGAGCGGTGGGATGTAGCCGGCGGTGCCGGGCTGCTTTTTCTCACCAACGCAGTTACGATTGCCTTTGCTGCCATCCTGGTGTTTTTTCTGCGCGGTTTTGGCGCTTCTTCTGCCGAGGGTGGCGCACGCCTACCGCACAGCCTGCTTTTCTCGGCGCTTCTGACCGGGCTCCTGCTTGTTCCGCTCACTTATTACAGCGTGCGTTTTTTTCGTGAAGCATCCGAAAATAGCTCCATCCGAACCGTGGTTCAACAGGAAGTTGCCAATCTTGGCAACGTATCTTTACTGCAGATGGACATCAGACGCAATGGCACCGCATTGGATATGGTCTTGAGTGTGCAAAGCAATACACCCCTGCGCTACGAGCAGGTTGCCGGCCTGCAAAAGGCCATTGTGGCAGGAATCGACCAGCCGGTCTCCTTGAAAGTCAATCAGATCATTGCTGAGCGGCTTGATCCCCTGATTCCGCCCACCGCCACGCTTACTCCAACCGCTACCCTCACTTTCACTCCTACGCGCACTTTCACACCGGGTCCCAGCCCTACATATACCAATACCCCCACGGCAACTCTCACGCAAACAGCCACTGCAACATCTTCACCCACATCTACACAAACGCCGTTGCCTACGCTCACTTATACGCCTTCACCGACCCCCACATCTACCCCAACGCCTTCGTCCGGGCGTGTTTTTATCCCACAGATCCCGGGCATGAAAATTTACCAGAACCCCGGCGGCCCTACCATCGGCACCCTCTCCCATGGCCAGAGCCTGATTGTTTATGAACAGCGCGTGGTTCTTGACGGGATCGTTTGGGCCCTGGTGATGGACAGCGAAGGACGTAAAGGATGGGTGCCAGAAATTTACCTGGTTCTAGTTACCACTACTCCAACTGTAACTGCGTCCCCGACAATTACCGCCACCCGGACGGTTACCCCTTACATAACCAGCACAATGACACCAGCCTCTCCGTAGGATAGCAGAAAAGTTTCTTTTCTATTCCTTCTCTATCTTATTCGCTTCGCTGCCGTACAACCGTTCCGCAAGATCTCCAGAGCGTTGCCGGCATCTGGAGCAATGACGGCCGTAATCCGCATATGGGCTTCCAGGCGGGTATTTGCCTTGGGCACCCATTCGCGCTTTCCATCAGAGCAGCGGATAAGAATACACCCTGCCGGAAGTCCGAGCGAATGCACTTCAAGCCCGGCAAATAGCGACCCAGCATGAACGATGAACTCTTCAACCATGGGCTCTTTAATCGGTGAAATATCCCCACTCTTCTTTAAATCGCGTTCCAAGAGCGCTTCGTAGATGGGTAGATCTTTCAGCAGCTCAGTTACTGCATAGGCACAAAAACAGCTGACCAGAAGCGGTAACATTTGCGAATAATTTCCGGTCATTTCGACAATCAGCATGATGCCCGTTAAAGGTGCACGAACAATCGCGGTAAAATAGGCTGCCATTCCAACAACCGCGAAAACTGCGGGGATCGGGACAACATCAGGAACCAGGGCGTTCGCAATTTGCCCAATTGCCAGGCCAATTAATGCCCCCAGCAAAAGCAGCGGTGCAAAAATTCCACCGGGAGCACCCGTCCCATAACTTGCAGTGGTGAATAGAAATCGAATTATAAAAAAGATGGGCAGGGATGCCAGAACCAAATCCCCTTTGAGGGCTGTTTCTGCGAATGAATGACCGCTGCCAACTAAAGATGGTGAAAACCATCCGACCAGGCCAATTACCCCGCCGGTAACGGCGGCAGCCGGAAGAACAAATCGGGCAGGCAAGCGGGCATAGGAATTTACAGCGAGCAGCAGGCTGCGGTTAAATATAACCCCCAGGCCGCCTGCCACAATCCCAAGCAAGGCGAAAATTGGCAGTGAAGTCAAAGGCGGCACCGGATAAGCCGGTACCGCAAACACTGGAAACTGCCCTGAACCGAGCCGGGCAATGATGTCTGCAATAACGGCGGCTACAAACGCCGCCCCAAACACGATTGGCTGAAAGTCGCGGCGCACTTCTTCCATTACAAATATGAGGCCTGACAAAGGAGCATTGAATGCCGCCGCTAACCCTGCCCCACCGCCTGCTGCGATCAAAGTAAGGCGTTCCCGCCCGGATACTTTAAGCCAGCTCGAGACAGCCGCACCCACTGCGCCGCCCATCTGGACGGTTGGCCCTTCGCGCCCCAACGTTAATCCGCTCCCAATGGCGATGATTCCCCCAAAAAACTTAACCGGCAAAACGCGTTTCCATTCAAGTCTTCGGAGACGATGGAGAACTGCTTCCAAATGGGGGATGCCGCTTCCACTGGCCTCAAGCGCATATTTGCGGGTGAGAGCTACCGCAATCACAGATCCAAACATGGTAAACAAAGTTGGGAAAATCCATCCTAACGAAGGCAGGCTCTGCGACCAGGCAATGAGTCCATTTCGCAATGCATCTGCCCCTGCCAACGCGGCCCGAAATAATAACGCTGCAATCCCGGCGCCTGCACCCACCAGAGCGGCGCGCGGAAAAATCTACCGGCGCTGCTCACTGATTTCAAGGTATTCTTGAATTTCAGATTGGGCAGCGGTTTCTTTGCCTTCCGAAGGGATGGCTTCAGTTGCGTGAGTTTGTACTTTACTTAGTTTAGAAAGGTTAAACATCTTGATCCATAAAATTCTATTTTCCGAGTATCTTACCCAATCAAATTATAGTCCAAAACGTTTTGGATGCAAGGAATAGGTTTATGCTCGTTTATTATTGCAACTATTCCAATGACTACCAGTATTTCTTTCATCCAGCGGACAGGCTCCTTTTCTCAATTTAATCTCCGCCTGATATTTAATATTTTCAGCCTATAATTCAGTTATATGCTATAAACATTGGACGCACCCGAATTCTGAAAAGGAGTACTCCTTGGCAGTAATTGACGCAACGGCCGAACCATCAACCAGCTTTGACGCATCTGAAGTAATCACTGTGTCCAGCGCACATTTCGTACATGACCTGTATACTTCCTTTTTAGCCCCATTGTTACCAGTGTTGATCGAGTCGTTCAGCCTGACCAAGACGGCTGCCGGTCTTTTGAGCGTCTTCTACCAGTGGCCTTCTTTGCTTCAGCCGTTGATTGGACATCTGGGCGACCGGGTGAATTTAAAAATACTGGTGATCCTGGCCCCGACCGTGGCCGCGGTGTTGATGACTTTGTTGGGCATTGTCTCTTCTTATGCCATGCTGGCATTGCTGCTCATCGTTGCCGGCCTGAATTCAGCCGGGCTGCACTCCATCGGCCCGGTGATTGTTGGCTTCTTTTCAAAAAAGAAGCTGGGCCAGGGCATGAGCTATTGGATGGTTGGAGGTGAGTTTGCGCGTACGCTCGGACCGCTGCTGGTGGTCAGCACGGTGAGCTGGCTAACCCCGCGTGGTTTACCCTGGCTAATCATCGGCGGCGTGGCTGCCTCGGTCATGCTCTTTTTTCGCCTTCGGGTTGTCACCGATTACCGGCCCCCGCGGAACACATCCTCCAGCTGGGGGGAGGCTTACCGCAATGTCCGGCCCATCCTGTTGCCGATCGCCGCGGTGATCACTTTCCGCGCTCTGCTGTTTGCCTCTTTTACCACCTTCCTGCCAACATACCTGACCGGGACTGGCAAGGAGCTGTGGTTGGCAGGCGCTTCCCTCTCCGTGATGGAGGTCGCCGGGGTGGTTGGCGCCCTTACCGCCGGGGTGATCAGCGACCGGCTTGGCAGACGGCGCGTGATGGCTGTGATGACCCTGGTTGCTCCCCTGGCAGTACTGCTTTTTCTCTATGTGCGCAACTGGTTGATATTTCCGCTTCTGCTGCTGATCGGGCTGTCCTTGCTCTCTACCACTCCGGTCATTATGGCCCTGGTTCAGGAGCGTGCGAAAGGATCACGGGCACTGGCCAACGGCATCTACATGGCGCTCAATTTTACGATTACTTCCCTGGCTACCCTGGTGGCTGGCATGTTGGCTGACCGGTTTGGCCTGGATACCGCTTTCCTGGTTGGCGCGCTGCTTATGCTGGTTGGACTGCCTGCCGTATGGTTGCTGCCGAAAGATCGGGTGTAAGCAGGGCACTGCGAAGGTAGGAAATTCATGTATGATCACTGATTTTGGGGGCCCGCCTTTGTCCATGGTGTATAACTCAAACACACCCCTTTTGAGCGGGTTTTCTGGCAAACCTGACCCGGGGTGCGCCTGAAAACGGTCCTGGAGTCGGGCTGTTCCCAGCTTTGCTTAGATTATCGTCCCCCTTCTAATAACCACATTACAGTAACGGGTAGCTCAACAGCTCCTTTACTGTCCATCGTCTTGTTGCCAAGCCAGCTGCCATCGCCGGAGTTTGTCGCCGATAGCGTTGGGGTTGTTGTTTGCCTTTTCGTTCAATCGACGAGTCCAGTGTAATTAGCAGGCTTTCATGGTAGCGGGCAAAATGGTAAAACATTCGCCACCGCTCTAAATGTTCTAAAAGCTCTGGCGTGAAATGTGCTGGCCCCCAGGTCCGGCGCGTCAACTTGGAAACAGATTGCTGGATCGTTAGATTGATTCGCTCCACGTAAGAAGAGTTGATTTTCCCGCTCAAACCGGCAGCCTTCAAGCGCTCGCGATAGTCTTCCTCTTTCCCGCACAACATCCGCCACTCCACGGCGATGGTTCGCCGTCTTCGTTGGTGCTTGATGACCTGAGCATAGACGAAGTCGCTCAACAATACCCAGACCGGCTTCTTGCCATCCAACAATTCCCACTTTCCAAAGTGAGCTGTCAATGCGTAGAAATAATTTTTCAGACCATCCGTGCTGAAGACCGGGATACAGCTTGGGCGGAGCCTTCCTTTTAATTCGTGGACTACGCGGTTGGCAATTTCCTGGGTACGTCCACCCACTTGCATCACCGGTACAATCTTGGTGGTCACATCGCTTGCTACCCACAGCCACATATCCTGCCCTGAAGATTTCACATTGGCCCACAGTTCGTCCAATTGCACATGGATCAGTTCTAATTCCAGAATGAATCGTTCGTGCATTATCTTGCCCTGCGTTCCGCTGCGGCACAACCAGGTGCGGATGGTGATTTCGCGCACACCAAACACTTCTTCGAGGGCAGAAGCGTCCACGCCCAATGCCAACAACCCCATGATTTTCTCAACCAATCCGGAGTGGTTTTTGAGACGGTACATGACGGTATTCTTGCGAGCTGTGAACTTCTTCTGGCAAGCCTGGCATTTCAAATCCCGGATCTGTTCATACTTGCCATGACAGCCGTAGCCAACCAGAGCATGAATGCTTTCATCCCTGATACCGTAATATTCACAATTCGCATTTGGACAAAAGTAGTCCCGAGTCGATAATTTCTTTTTCGGACCACCCCGGCCTTTGCGCAGCCTCCACGCCACCGGCGTTTCTGGTGTCGATGCTGTTGTGTTTCCCCTTGTCATTCACGCACGCTACGCGGGGCAGTCCTGTTCGCTTTGGGCTTCATCACGCTGTGGTTTAGGTGGGTGTTTAGCGTCTTTCTTTTTCTTGAGGAGGCGAGAAAGCCAATTCTGGCGCAAAAGACGGTAGAGCTCAATGCATAAGATTAGAATCGCGAGGATAGCCAATAGACGATTGATCAAGCGGGCTCATTTCTCCAATTGAGATCTTGAAACCGCGCTATCTTACCATATTCTTCTTTACTGAGAGTTATACACTACCGAGTGAGGCCGCACCCCGGATTTTTGATCACATCGCTCTTCTCAGAAAAGTCAAACGATTGGCCTTCGCCAGTGGTACCCATGATCAACAGCCCATCGCAGCCGTCTTTTGCCAGGGTTTGAATATGCATTTGAAAACGATTGGCATCAAATTTCCCCTGGTACAACGGGGTGACAATCGCACAATAAACACCAGAGAGTTGAGTCTTCAAATTCATTTGGGTCATAGGTATCCTTTCATTTTTCATCTATTCGTAAAGATCGATCCATCTATTTCTTCTTGGAGTACTTTTTCACAACCACCACCCATCACCCAGCTCAAATAGGCCCGATAGTCTTGAAATTGAGATTGCACGTCGTTCAAAAGATAGCGTGACAGTAGACGATGATGAAGGTCCTCAGGAATATCAAGGGAGTCATTCGGTAAAAGGCTGACCTTGCCCGGTGTCGCCCAGTTTTTGGCACTCCATTTATCGGCAGCCTGGTGGGAGGGTCGGATGTGCCATAATCAACAATCCGTCAGCGAGGCGTTTGAGTATGCCAGTTCAACCGGGCTTGCATTAACGGCTCGTACGATCATACGCTCTCCTCCGGCATGATTAAGAATCTTGATCCGCTTCTTCTTTCCCGGAACCAGGTCAAAAAAGTTGTCTTCAAAAATGGCTCCGGTCCTATTGGGAAATTCAAGGGTTACCTGGCGCGCAAACCCATCACTGATTAACTCTATGCCGTCTTCCTTGATTTGTACGCTGATCTTCACCTCGGGCAAACGTAGATAACGTTCACCTCTCAGTAGATAGGTGTTTTGACTGCCTTCAAATTCCGCGACTAAAAAATCATCATATAACGAAATAGGGCCAAACGGCGTCAGGTCTATACAGCGTTTGGATACTCCCGGTGCGATATCCACCGCGACCTCTAACTGCCCAAGCACTTTGCCGTTGAAATTCATCCGGCGCACAAGCAGCTGCCCGACCGCAGGCGTCGGGGAATCATTGACAACCCAAACAAAAATGCGATCGTTTGTATTCTCAAAACAAACCAGGATGGGGTCATAGGCGCGTTTTAGAAAATAATACGGAATCTTCGGTTCCAGGTAATAATCGATGACACTCCAATACAGGATGGGCCAGGAATCATTTAAGCGCCAGACCGTATTCCCCCAACAGCGGCGGATGCCATCCGGCTTCCCGTCCGGCACGCCGCGTCTTTCCCGTTCAACCCTGCGCTGAAGATATTCACCATGGGCTGTTCCCAGAACGCGGATCAAATCTTCAGCATTCGTTGCATCGCAAAACTCTTCGATCGAACCGATCTTACCCCAGGCGCCCTCAGCCGCGCGGTAGGCCCACATGGCGGGCCAGGCTGGCTGCCCGGGTTTACGGATGCGCGGATCGTGTCCGGCAGGCCATATTTCTTCCTCGCTCAGATAGCGGCGCATACTGGTGATGGAGGGAGGGCTGGCCCGGCCGATTTCAGAGGCATAGAGGGGCACCGTGGATTCGGGGGAAAAGGTGATGGTGGTATAGTCATGCCAATCCCCAACCAGGGGCCAGTTGGGAGACGGATCTCCGCCAAAAGGGGAACTGCGTTGAAACAACCGGCCCGGGTCCAGCCGCGCCACGACATCCGGCATCACCTGCGTGAAAATTTCCCAGCCTTCGTCTGCCGGGGTGTGGAACTGAAAATCCCAGGCCATGTAGTTCTCGTTACCGCCGCACCACAACAGCAAACAGGCATGGTTGCGCAGCCTGCGCACCATCTCCTCTAATTCAAGGCGGCAATTTTGCGCATAACCGGGCATCAGGCTGGGATGCTTATTGTATCCAAACATAAAATCCTGCCAGATTAGGATCCCACGCCGGTCGCATTCATCGTAGAAGCTCTGGGGCGGGATGATCCCTTCTGCCCAGAGGCGCATCACATTCATCCGGCCCTGCACCACCAGATCCAGCAGCTGGCGGGCGCGGTCCTCGGACCATACCTGGGTGATACCTTCCAGCGATGACCAACAGGCCCCTCGCAGGAAAATGCGCTGCCCATTTATTTCAAAAGCAAAGCGGTCTTCCCCCGTTTCCGGATCTTTAAGGATTGGTTTAACCTGACGAACGCCAAATGGAATCACCTGGCGGTCGCGCGTCTCACCATTTGCGACCAGTTCCAGATGCAGTTGATACATATCTGGTTGTCCATGGGTATGTGGCCACCAAAGACGAGGATCTTCCAACACAAAATCAAATTCACACGTTCCAGGCGGAAGAATACCGCTCATCACCTGCTGACCCGCGGGGTCCGTTACCGACCAGGAAACCAGTGCTGGCATCCCTTCAAGATTCAAGGTAATCGATACCTGCGCCTGTTTAAATCCATCCATTAATTCAGGGCGCACCCGGGTCTCTGCCAACCAGGTCTGGTCTGGAACATCCAGGTAAACCCGATCGAAAATACCCGCCTTAATGAAGTTCGGGCGCGCGCCCAGGTATGAATCGTAATCGCTGTGGCATTTACGCAAATAATGATGATACTGCACTCCCGCAATCGGTCCCCATTGGGCTTCAGCTTTTCGAGTATAGTTTTCTGCGGAGAAGAAAATTATGTTTAACAGATTATCTTCTCCGCCCGGTTTCATTAAGGAGGCGATATTGATCCGGTATTGCCGGTACATGTTTTCGAACCGCCCAATCTCCTGGCCGTTGAGGGTAACGGTCGCAACGGTATCCAGGCCATCCAGACACAGGAAAACCGCGCCTTCCGCGACGGGAGACGGAAATGTTGTGGCATACACCCAGTCCACCTCACCCACCCAGGTACAGTCCGCCGCATTTTTACTGAGATGCGGATCCGGTATCCTGCCATTGGCCAATAATATTTCGTGCACCTGGGCTGGAACCTGGGCCGGCATCCAATCCGCGGTTGCATCCAAAATGGACTGGGGCAGTGATTCTGGTTCTGGCAGCTTCGTGCTGAGCTGCTGAATGCGCCAACCTTCCCGAATATCGATTTGATATCTCATTGGTTTTCCCTTTATGATGTCGTCACTAATTTACAAAACGCTCATGCAGCATATCCAGTGCAATTCTTAATTTCTGGTTTTCACACACAGATACATTTTCAACCACTTCCTGCGCGGTTCGCATCCCGACCAGAACCGAGTCAACCATTGGGTTAGACAGCACAAAAGCCAGCAGCGCCTGGCGCGTCCGTTGTTTTTGATCTCTGCCTTGCATATCTTCGCCAAATACCTGTCCAAACCATTTCTGGAAAGTGCCGCTGGTCAGCGGGCGCATGATGACAATGCCCATCCGTTTTTCTTCAGCCTCAAACATCAGGCCAGCTTTTCGAACGGGATCGTAAGGATGCTGGTTGATTAAATTATAGCAACATTGAATCACATCAAATTCGCCGCTGGCGATCAATTTTCTGGCCACCATTCACCCCTTCGGTCGTAAAACCCAGAAATTTAATCAATCCCTGACTGCGGAGCAGCTGCATTCCTGCCAACGCGCCATTCGGGTCCAAAATTTCCAGGGCCTGATCGTCGGTATACCAGGTGCCATGAATCTGCATTACATCAATACAATCCACCTGCAGTCTCTCCAGACTGGATTCGACGCTGCGCAAAATCTCATCCTTTTTCGTGAAAAACGCCTTCGTTGCGATGGTAACCCGGTCGCGAAAGGGGCGGAGCGCCCGCCCAAACATGCGCTCGCTAGCTCCATCGCCGTAGCCTGGAGCCGTATCAAAGTAATTGATCCCTAGCTCAACCGCCCTGGTAATCGCCGCGACGATGCTTTCCTCTGAATCCGGTTGATCGGGATCCCATTTGCCCAAATAATTACGCAGCCCGGCCGGCGCACCGCCGAAACCCATTTCAGAAACTTTCAAGCCTATCCGGCCTAATTGGCGATATTGCATCTTCACACCTTCGATTTCGCCATAATTCCAGGTGAATTATTTTGCCTTAGCCTGATTTTTGGCAATGTCCGCCTGAATTTCAGCGATTGCCTTTCCAGCGGCGATGATGTGCTCTCGTTTCATTTCGACGTAATTACGGCAAAGGATCACCCCAGGGGCGCCGGCCTGATACACGGTGATTAGCGCATCGCGGATCGATTCCGGAGTGAAAGGCCGTTTTGGCGAAGGCATATCAATACCGATCCCAGGATAGATCGGCACCTCACCCCGTACCGCCTGAATAGCCGTCTGAGTGTCGCGCTTCAAATAATCCAGGCTCATCCCGCCTTCCGGCAGTTCATCATAGGGGAGTTCATTTTCCCAACCCAACATCGTATTCCACGCCTGGTATGCCTTTTCGATCTCCCGATCATAAAAAAGAGCCTGGGCATAGCGGTGCACATCCTGATGATAGCGATAGCCCGCGCAAGTAGGGTCCATTTTGGGTTTGATCCAATCGGCATAGCGCTTGATCTCGCTGTAATCGTACATGGCCCTCTCAAAGATGCTGAAGGCCCGGTGATGCCAGATATGCAGGCCTAATTTGCGCTCCGGGCTGACCAATTTCACCAATCCATACATTTCTGCGTCCAGACTTTTAATGCTGTCATACCACATCTGGTTCCATTGCAAGATCTCGGGAAATTTCATGATGATGCGCAAAAAGGTGATGAAATATCCATCGGCAGGCGGCCTGGCCTCGGTCGAGTTACCCAACGAGACACCCTCACCTGCAAAGACATCTCCATTATTTCGAGCCTCGCGCCAGCTGGTTTCAGAAAAATCCAGCAGTTCCATCCAGCCCTGCCGGGCTCGATCGAAGTTAATCCCAATCTCCCTGGCTTTCGCCAGGCAGTGCGGGCAAAAACACACCGGCGCCATCGGCTTGCGATAGTGAAAGCCAGCCGGATAATGCCCAACCAGGACCGAGGATAGCGGGCCATTGCGCTCCACATTGAATTTAATCCCCTCAATCGGGTAATGGCGCAGTTGGTCCTCAGCAATAGAAAGATGAAACTGGCGGTAATCCGGGTTTTGAGTACACACACGGTAATTCTTCCGGCCAAAAATGTCGATTTGTGAACAGGCTGTAAAATTTTTCAGGATCTTTTTGGAAATATCCGACCCATCCGTTAACGCCGGCCAATATCCCTGCCAGGCTGCTTCGTATGGAAGATTATGTGCATAGACCGCCATGCCGCGCTTTTTGGCGGCTTCACACACCAGCCCAAGCCCATCTTCGAAACCGGGTTTTACATCCGAATTTTTAAAGGGTTTCAGTCTGGTGAAATCATAATACGGTTCGTGGGTGGTAAAGTAACTGCCCCACGGATCCTGGGCAATGAACATGATTTTATTAACCCGGGCCAGTTCCAGATCATCCAGAATTTTTTCAATCCCAAAACGCTGCAGCGCGCCGGTCTCAAAAGTAAATCCAACAAAAAAGCTCATGGCTGGTCCTCCAGCATCTTTTCAAAAAAATACGGGGAATATGGGCAGCCAGGCAGCTGCCTTACCGCCATAAGGCCACAACGGTTCCCCGAGATACCAATCGGACTTCACCAGCTTCATTGAGAGTCGATCCATCTGACCAAAGAATCTTTGGATGCAGTTCTACAGGGAACTGAAGCTGGAGAGATTGAGCCTGTTGGGTGCCGTTCGTAATCACTGTAATGTAACTTGAACCATTTTGCAGCACGCGCAGCACGCAGCACGGCTGCTGATCTACAAAATGGAAAGGTAGATCGCGCGTAAAAGGAGCGATGATCGTGGAAAGGAAGGCTGCCAGCGCACGGTTATCACCCTGCCAGGCCGCGATGTCGACCAGGGCCGGGATCCAGATGACTTCACCCTGTCCGGCGCGGTTGCGCACAGCGGTGATCTGCCCGTCTTGACTGCCAATAGGCTCGGCGGTGAAATTGCGAATTTCACTGATCCATAGGTGCGCGGGGACCGCCATCTGTGGGTCCGTCAGGTGGACGCAGGCGCCTGGCTCGACGGTGCGGATTTCTTTGAGGGTTGCTCCCAGTAAATTCTCGAGCGGAAAACGAGATGTCAGCGCCCAAAACCGGTTTTCAGGATCCCACGCGCCTGTCAGGCCTGTGATGAAAGCTGTATTGCCATTTTTTACAAAAGCTTCGATATTTTGGGCCTGCTCCTGCGAAAGCGCGACGATATCTGGCAAGATCAGCAGCCTGGATTTCCCGGTCCAATCAAAATCATGGATATGCTGGATTTGAACCGGAATGCCCATTTGTTGAAAAATTTCGTAATAAGCCAACACCGCCAATAGGTGCGCATTGCGCCCGCGCCCTTCCAACCGGGTGGCGATGCCTTTTTCGACCGAATTAACCGGTTGGGTTCTTTCGAACCTTTCTTGCAGCGTCATCGTTTCCAGGCTGAGCAGAATGGTGATAGGCGCTTCCACTGGTTGAGCATTTTGAAAGAAACCCAGGTTCTCATTCAGGATACTCGCGATCTTGCAGGCAACCTCCAGCCGCTCGCTGGGTTGGTTTTGAAAATCCAGCAGCGACCATTCCCCCGATTCACCGCCAAATGTGCGGTTATTAAGCAGCCAGAAAATGATCCTTTCGGCCCCTGACCCAAACCCCGTCCACAACCACTGGGCAATATCCTGCGGATAAGGGTAAAACGGGCGCGATCCGCTGTTGGTATTATTTCCGCCCTGCAATTCGGTAATCCAGAAAGGTTTACCACCAGCCGCTCCCCTGATCAGATCGCACACGTAAGCCACACCCAGGGCAAACTGGTCGCGGCCGAGCAGATTAAAATGCCAGCTTGGATGGCAAGAGGCCCCGTAGGAATCCAAAAATCCACGCCAGGCAGGTAAATCAATTGAATTTGCCGCCAGGTTGCCGATCAAAGCATGCGGGTTAACGTGGGTGGGGTGGTTTGAATCGGCCCGGCGGATTTGATCTGCGATCCAATTCAAACGCCAGGTCAGGTGGCTGCGCCAGAAGGTGTACCAATCGAGGAAGGGTACCGGACAGGTAAACAACTTGCCTTCCACCCACTGTGACTCATAGTCAACATTCTCAAAGCCCTGATATTGCTTTTGCCAGGCCAGGTTCAGGGCATCGATGGAATTATATTGATTACTTAACCAAATCCGGAATTTTTCTAATGCTTGTTGACTCGGCTCAGGCGCCTGCCCGGGTTCATTCATGAGTATCCAACTGTCCAGGGCAGGGCTGTCTTTGTAACGTTCGACAACCGCGCGAATCCAATTTCCGGTTTCTTCAGAAGGCCATCCGCCCAGGGTGGCCGATATGCCAACCCCATATTTCTCCGCGGCGGCGAAGAACCAATCCATGCGGCATAGTGCTTTTTCTGAGGGAATAAACACCCGCGCCAGCGGCATATGATGATCGGCCAAAACTTTAAACCAGTGATCCACCAACTCAGGCGTTGCTGCCGGATTATCCATGATTTCAGCACCGATCAGGGGTAGGTGTTTTTCATTTAAGTATGTGGGACCCTGCGAAACATTCACCTTCATTATTAACTCCACTCAATGCCAGTTTGAATCCGAAGCATCAGCCCATGCCGGATTTTTTCAATACGGATTGTGCCACCCTCGCAATAAATGCCCGATAGTTCCTCATCCTGCCAACTACAAAAACTCTGAACCTGGATAAATGCACCCAGGTTGATTTCGATACTGGCAGGAGCAGGGTCCAATCCATCGCGCAATACAGCCTGCCATGAATCGGCGCGGTTGCGAACCCAAACCAGCGTGGTATGTTTCCCCTTCAACGCCAGGCACCAGGCGTCCGGGCTGGAAAGATCGATGGGCTGAAAGTCTTCGCGGTCGAGGGCGATCCCATCCAACATTTCGACAAACGGACGGAATTGATCCCATAAATCCTTCTGGTCCACATACCGGTCCCAAAACCAGTGCTGCCCGGTGCCGGCTGCCCCAGCAAAAAAAGCCGGAAAGGTCGTATCATGGAAAATAATTCCTTGATGATCCAGGCGATAATATCGAAATTCACCGGTATGACGGTCATTCACCGCCCCAGTTTCCGCGAGCAGAATCGGGCGATCGGGAATGCAAGTTTGCCGGATGGCATCCACACTCAAGCCAACCGCGTCTTCGGTGCAGATACCCCAGGAGGCGCCCTGGTCGAGATAGCGGTGCACCTGGTGAAAATCCATTTCTGGCATCTCTGCCAGGTCGCCGTAAATATCTTTTTTGCGCTCGTCATCAAAACTTCCCAAGGAATTCACCACCAGGTGATCGGGGGCGGCTTGCTTGATGCGCTGGAGCATGCGCTGCGTCCAATCGCGCACGATTTGCCACCGGCTGGCTTCCACGCAGTCCATTTCGTTCCACAGCTCCCATGCCATCACCACCGGATCGCCGCTGTAGCGGTCAAGGTAAGCCTGAACTTTTTGGAACCAGCGCTCCTGCCAGACGGGGTCGGTGAGCCATTCATCCATGCTGGTGGCTTCTCTGCCAGTAACGGGATCCGCCAGCCGGCGTAAAAAGAAAGCCGGCGTGACCGGATTTCCACTTTGAAAGGCACGGAAGTGATCGAAACACAGCTTGAGACGAATGCCGTATTCGCGAGCCAACTCGATAATTCCATCCAGCCGGTTAAAGACCACTGCATCCACCTGACCGGCTTGTTCGGTCTCAGTCTGCAGGTAAGCGTTCGACAGCCAGATGCGGGTAAAGTTGCCCCCATTTTCCGACAACAGCCTGAACCAGCGCCGGTACTCTCGCAAGCCGAGGGTGGCCTTCAGGTCACCCACCGCAAAGTGCTCCATCCCTCGCGGAAGCGGGTACATGGGTGGCGAACACAGGTTTAAACCAATGGCACAGAATGGATCGCCATTCGTAAAGGCAAAATAGCGCGGATCGTACTCGCTCACCCGCACGTATCCAGGATGATCTGACGGAATACATTCGAAAGCACCTGTATCAATCACCTGGTGATCATGCAGCGCTTCATACCGGTATGTCCCGATCTCTTTGGGTGTATACCGGACCATCTTTACCATCTCCCCGACCGGGATCATCCTTTCGTACCCATGCTGATCATAATCAAATGTCACAGGATGGTGATCAAAGATGGCGCATTGCTGCGCAACGCCTGATGGGGTAACCACCGCCACGCTGTCAACCAGTGCCGAAAGAGGAAATTGGCAGGTCCAACGCCCATACCTGGGGATTGAGAGAGCTGGATATCTAGACATTTTTCCAGCTGATTTCGCGACGAGACTGGAGAATGGAATCGGCGATGTCTAGTCCCAGCCCTGAGGATTGCGGTAACGGGAATTCGCCATTTTGCGGCAAAAGCGGCTCCTGATAGATCGTTTGTTTACCTGATTTTAACCGCACCAAAAATTCAATCATCGGCACCACTGCAGGCGATTGGGCAGCGGCGATATGCAGGGCCGGAAGAATGGAATGCCCATGTGCAATCACCGGGATATTAAACGAAGATGCAAGCGCGCAAATTTTCACCTGTTCAGTGATTCCGCCCGTCCAATCCGGGTCGGATTGAACATAATCCAGCGCGCCATGCACCAAAAGTTCATTAATCTGCCAGCGGGTATACACATGCTCACCGGTGGCGATGGGAACCTTACATGCAGATCGAATTCGGCTCAGGCTTTCAATCCGCTCAGGGGGAACCACCTCTTCCACCCACAGCGGATGGATGGCCGCCAGATTTTGCAGCATTTCCACCGCATAGGGTTCCGTCCAACCGTTGAACGCATCAAAAGCCAGCGGGTAATGTTCGCCGACTGCTTCACGGACAGCGAAGGCCATCGCCATGTTTTTCTCCAACCCCTGCTGCCCGCTGCCAGGGCCATACCGAAAGAACCACTTTTGCGCAGAATAACCCTGGGCTTTCATCTCCTGGGCGGCTGCGGCCGCGCGGTTGGGCTCAATGGATGAGCCCAGCATACTGGCATAGGCCGGAACTGTGGGCCGGGTGGGCCCACCCAGCAGCCGATAGACTGGCAGGTTGAGTGCTTTCCCCTTCAAATCCCACAAGGCCAGGTCAACCGCGCTCAAGCCGGTCATAAATAGTCCAGTTCGGCCGTGCCGGTGCAATCTCAGCATCTGATCGTGCAGCGCCTCAATCGCGAAGGGGTCTTTGCCTTTCAAGAAGGGGGCGATCAATGATTCAATGATAAAAGCCTGCTGCGGGTCAATCGGACCGTAATGACCTTTCAGGCCTTCATCCGAGCTGATTTCAACAAACAACATCTTCACGGTCGTTCCGGGCTGTGGATTGAATTCAAAATGGTGATTGAACTCAGGATAGATATCCATTGGAACGACCTGGCGGTCTTCGGTTGAAACAAATGGCTCATCTTTGATATAGGAAACTTCGAAAATGGAAGTCATATTAATTTTCATGAATAGCACCTCTGAACATTTTTTTTCTTACAACGAACAAGCAGTCTATCAGAACCCTGACAATTCCAGAATCAGGGCATCTTTTGCGGGAACACTGGCAATAATTTTTGTTCCTTCCCATTGCGGTGGCGCACCTCGAATGCACCGAACCGCTTCTGGTGTCAGAACGGTTGGATCAAGAGTCAATGCGGTTTCTACGGGCGCGTCATTCTGATTGACAATCCAGAGATACATCGTCTCGCTGCCCTGCCACAGTCGAGCCACAACACCCTTTTTTGTCAGCTGCAGGCGCGCATGTTTGCCTGCGAAAGAAATCAGGGATCCGAACCATTCCTGCCCTGCGGGGGTGGGATTGCGATAGTACCCATAACCAGGCATGGAACCGACCACGCGGGTAGAACCTTTGCCGTAGGAATGATCACAGATTGCAATCCCACCATCTGTGTAAAAGCCAACCGCTTGCCCACCCGTCAATTGGTAGGACTGCCGGTAAATTCCAGCTTGAAGAACGCCGTGCGCCATCTGGATTTCCAGGCCGTCCATCCTATCCAAACCGAAGGAAACAGAACCCTCAGTACAGCCAAACAGTTCCGCTAACCCGCGCGCGGGCTGCACTGGGAAAGCATGAGCATATTCATCGAAATATCCTGGGCAGCCTTCAGAAACCAGACTCCCGCCTTTTTCAACCCAGCATTTCAACCGCTCGATCACCGGCGCGCTCATGGCAACCGGGTAAGGAAGATATAACAAATCGTACCGTTCAATATCATCCAGCCGAACAATATCGCACTGAATGCCCGCATCCAAAAATCCGGCATAAGCCCCTTGTAAAGAGAGCGAAAAGGCATCGGTGTTGTTGTATAACCCATAACACTGCGCCTGGGCTTCTTCAAGGAGCAAAATAGCAGCTTCACCGGGCAGCGGTTTTGCCTGCCAGAGCGGCATTACTTCCGGCTGGCGAGACCAGGCACCCAGATCAGCGATCATGGCTGAACGATCAGTACGGCTGCCGTCCATGCCATACCAGCCGAAAGCGCCAAACAACGAGCCATCGAGCAGCGGACGCCAGCGCGGATTTTGAAAAGCGGTGGCGCCGCAGGCCATGGAAATCAGGCAGTCCAGGCGGATATTTTGCGGATCGGCCATACGGTCGCTCTCGGGGCTTGGCCGGCCCAACTGGCGGTAGGCCCACATGGAATTTCCCACCGCCTCGGCGCGCCAGAAACGCTTGCCGCGCGATGCGCTGCGAATCAGGTCTCCAGCCAGAAATGGATGGCACTGTGTACCGTGGTAATAAGTGTAGCCAAAGATATCGGCGTGTTCGGCCGCGCGGAAATCGTCACCGCAGCAGGAGGCGATATCGGCAAAAGAGCGCGCATTGCCGTGCGCGACGACCAGGTGGTTGGGATCGTTGGCCTTTAATACCTCCCGCCGCCATTTCATCAGGCGCAGGGCGTTATCATTATAAAAACGCACCGCATCCATCACCTCTGGATAAGGCCCCACCTGGCGCGGTAAACGCACATCTTCCCAATCCACCAGGCTGTTGCGGTGCCAGCGCCGCGCTAACGTGCGTAGATCACCCTGATAATGCTCTTTCAGCCATTCACGGAAGCGTTCCTGTGTGGCCGGGCAAACGCACATATTTTCGGCCTGATAGAAGGTGCACTCGTTCCAGATATCGTAGGCAAAAAGCGCAGGGTGGTCACGGAAATGCTTCGCCATTTCGGCCAAAAAACGCTCGCCCGAAGCGAGCACATCTGGATGGTCGAGACACAGGCCGCCCACCGGCGAAACACTGCTGCCGTTCATCTCGTTCCAACGCCGTTCACCGCGCCGGGTTTCTCCGCGCGCATGATCCAGGCGGCGAAAGGTCCAATCGGGCACATCGTTTACCATTTCAGCCAGTACAACCCGCATGCCGTATTTGGCAGCCAGGTCCATCTGGCGTTCATAATCTTCCCAGTCAAACACGCCCGGCGCAATTTCAATCTGATTGCGGATCACCCAATGCCGGAAGAGGGTATGACCATCTTCTGCTGCGACCTGGTAATCGCGTTCCCAATCCTCCGCCGGAGGGTTGGACTTGCGAAAGTAAACTGCGCCAAACTCAAAATCCGCATTTGGTTCCAAACCCTCCTCCTCTACACCAGTTCTGGACGCTTATCCCTTCACCGACCCCAGCTTGATACCCGTGATGAAATAGCGCTGCAAGAAAGGATAGACCAGCAGGATGGGCACCGTGCTGACGAAAATGGTGGCGGCTTTCACGGCCCGGTTTGAGATTTGCTCCATGACGGACATATCAATCCCCAGGGATTGAATATTTTGTTCCACCACCACGGTGCGCAGGAACGTCTGCAAAGGATATTGTGTATTATTGCTCATCAACACCATGCCATCAAACCAACTGTTCCAATGACCCACGGCGGCAAACAAAGTGATCGTCGCCAGGGCCGGGATGGAAATCGGCAGATAGATATACCAGAGCTTTTGCCAATGGCTGGCGCCATCAATCACAGCCGCCTCATCCAGCTCCTGGGGCACGTCGCGGAAGAAGTTCATCATCAAGATCACATTCCAGATCGGCACGATCCCGGGGAGAATAAGCGCCCAGAGCGAATTGATTAATCCCAACTGGTTGATCACCAAAAACCAGGGGATCAATCCGCCACTGAACAACATGGCAAACAAGACATAGCCCATCAGTGCATTCCGACCCTTGAATTCTTTTACAGTTTTTGAAAGCGGATATGCGGTGAGAACAACCAGGACCAGGTTGAGGAATGTGCCAATCACCGTACGTTGCACCGAAATCCAAAAAGCCTGGTAAACCACGCCGGCTCGAAAAATCTCCGTGTAATTGTCGATTGTAAAATTAACCGGAAACAAACTGACAAAACCGCCATCCGCAGCAGCCCGGCCGCTGAGTGATACCGAAAAAACATTCCACAACGGCAGTACGCATAAAAAAGCAAACAGAAACAGCAGGGAATGATTTAAGATATTGAACAATCTATTCGACCAGCTTCGGCTTTCGATCATGGTAACCTCGCCATCGGAATAAGAAATTTAGTAGATTCTGTAGCCAGAAAATTTGTCAGCCAGCCAGTAGGCAGTGACCACCAGAATTAATCCCATCACAGATTTGAGCAAACCGATAGCGCCTGCCAGGCTGTATTGGGCAGAAATGAGGCCGGCGCGGTATACATAGGTATCGAGAATATCTCCGGTTTGGTAGACCGCCGGAGAATAGAGCGTAAGTATTTGTTCGAAACCGGCATTGAGGATCCCGCCCAGGTTCAGGCATGTGATCAGGATGATCGTCGAGGCAATCCCGGGAATATTCACATTGAGAATGCGCTGCCAGCGGCTGGCGCCGTCAATGGCAGCCGCTTCGTGCAGGGTGGGGTCGATCCCTGTCAGGGCAGCCAGGAAAATGATCGTACTCCAGCCCACCTCTTTCCACAGGTTGGTGATCACCAGGGTGGGTACAAACGTTTCATTGCTTCCTAAAAACATAATCGGATCAAACCCAAAACTGCGGAAAATGGAACTCATCAATCCTCGGCTGCCAAGCATGTCGATGAGAATACCGCCCAAAACCACCCAGGACAGAAAATGGGGCAAATAAATGGTGATTTGAATGGCTCGCTTGAAAAAGATACTGCGCACTTCATTCAGCGCCAGTGCCAGAACGAGCGCTGCAACTTGCAGCAGGACGATCTTGGATATGGCGATGACCAGGGTATTACGCAAAATATCCCAAAGATCGGGGATGGCGAAAAGATATTCGAAGTTATACCAACCGACCCAGGGCGATTTATCGAACCCCAGACCTGGATTAAATTTTTGAAAGGCAATGACTACCCCATACATGGGGTAATAATGGAAGATAGCCAGGAAGATAATCGCCGGAATCAGCATGAGATACAGCGAACCACTCCGGGAAAGGTAGGAGCGCAATCTTTCCCATCGCGGCGTCTGATTGGAAGCTTGCATTGTAGTCATTGGCAACCTTTCAATTCAAATGAACATAACGATGCAGCGACCGGCCTGCCCGACAGCTGCAGGCCGGTCGCTGACGCATACGATTTATTTATTGGCTTTATACCACTCGTTGACTTCCTTAGTCACCTGGTCGCCGCCCAGGGCCTTCCACTGCTTGACAAAATTGTCAAACTCGTCGACCGGCTTCTGCCCGGTGATGATGCTGATATAGGCGGTATCCATCAGCTTGCCCATATCGGTACCTTTGAGCTGCATGGTGGCAGTCGGCAGAGCGCGGAATTCGGTCGCCATCCCGGAGGCTTTGGTTTCATCAATAAAGACGGTCGATTCGCGCGACAGTTTATTGACACCTATCGGGTCATTCAAGTAAGTTTCCTGCCAGGCATCCTGTTTGTCTGCGGCAATCTTGGGCCACTCGCTCATAAAATACTTAATGCCTTTGGCGGTTGTCTGCGGATCACCACGGCCGTCGCCGCGACTTCCAACCGGACCGATCATCCAGGCGTGCGGCACCCAGGAAGCGAACTTGGCATCCAGCTTGTTATCGGCGGTAAATTTGTACTGGTTATTTTCCCAGCCGTGGAAGCGCTTGACCGGGTCCTCGCGCAGCTCGATCAACCAGTTGCACACCTCAATCACTCGCTGCACAACCAATGGGTCGACACCCTTGCGGAAGCAGTACGGGTTGGCCGTAAATGGGCTTTCAGTGAATTTGCCTTTCTTGCCATCTGGACCCGTGGGAATATCGGCAAACGCCCACACCGTCTTGGGATCATTCTGATAGGTTTCGACTGTGGCGCCCCAGGAAGGAGTGAAATGCAGCCCGTTAATGCTGCCCTTACCGTCGTTGCGGGCATCGCCTTCGGCAATATTATTAAAGTCCTTACGGAAAACGCCATCTTTGTACCACTGCGCCAGCAAGGCCAGAGCTTTCTTGGCTTCCGGGCGAATACCGTCAAACATTAATCCATCGCCTTCTTTGCTCCACCGGTCGGGGATGATGCCAAAGGCGCCCCAAATCGGCGAAAGGTCGCAGGCCCAGGTGTGGTAGATGTTCTTGGTTGCAGCCAGGCCAACCGTCAGCCCACCTTCGCCCTTGCCTAACTTCGATTTGGAGAGGGCAACAGCCACATCATGCAGTTCATCCAGGGTCTTTGGAACCTTCAGGTTGAGCTTATCCAGCCAGTCTTTGCGATACCAAAGTACTGAGTCATTCTGATTGGCGTTCGAGGCATAAGGCAGACCATACTTGCGACCTTTATAGGTCACCCAGGTCCAGACCTGATTTCCGTACTCTTTCCAAACTTTCTTCCAGGTGTCGCTGGCATATTTGTCAATGGCATCCGTCACGTCTTCCAATAACCCGGCTTCGGCCATCTGCAGGAAAATCGCCGGTGGGACGGTTTCCATGTAATCTGGCAGCTGCTTGCTGGCCATCGCCAGGTTGTACTTGGTGTTGGCTTCATCGGGTGTGGACCAGGTCCAGGCAGGCTTAAATGTTATACCAGACAATTCCCCCAGCATGCGCGAGAAGGGATTGTTTTCCAGGGTATCGCCTTCGGCGAACTGGGTGCCCGTGTCTACCCGGCGGGTAACGCTGATCGTGATCGGTTTTTTGCCAAGCCAACTCTGCGGAATGTCAGGCAGATTCGTCGTCCAACCACGGGGGTTTTTGGGGCTGCCAGGTAAATTCTTAGCGGTCACATAATCGGCCGCTTTCAGGCTGGGTACCTTGGTTGGGGGTACCGCAGTGGGGGGCACCGCGGTAGCGACGGGTGCTTTGGTGGGTTCAACCGCGGCGGCTTTGGTGGGCTCAGCGGCTTTGGTGGGGGCAGCCGGAGCAGTGGTTGGAACGGCCGTGGCCTGGGGGGCACACGCGGTCAGGATTGCACCGGTGGCAGTCAGGCCAGTCAAGCGCAGAAAATCACGACGAGAAACTTTGGTTTGGTGACTCATTCTATTCTCCTATTTGTCTGTGGGTTGAGAGTGAATTTATTCGGGTTGGTAAGACCTAAGAAACCAGTCCACCTCCTGCACAAAACCGAACACTTTTTAGAACTATTAACTCGATCAGCGCCCGTTTCTGATTCATGGTTGCAGCCGCATCGTCGAACCACGTTCGATATAGGTAGTTTCAATCGTTAATGCCATGTTCGGGCGGTTGGGGTTGGCCATCCGATCAATTAACATGCGGACGGCCATTTCTCCCATCAACTCACGGTGAACGTGATGGGTAGATAGCCCCGGGTTTGTGATTGTTGCTGCTGAAATATCATCGAAACCAACCATAGATATATCTTCCGGGATGCGCAGGCCAAATTCCTGCAAGGCGCGCATAGACCCGATCGTAGCTTCATCATTACATCCAATAAGTGCAGTGAAAGCCGGTTTTCCGAATTCTTTAATCCATTGAGCCATATACTCCTGCCCATTCTTAAAACTGGTTATTTCCTGAGGTAATTCTTGAGTAGGCAGTCCCAATTCCTGCATTGCCGAACGATAGCCAGCCAGGCGCTCAACGAAACTGGGATGGTCTGGCCCTTTAATAAAGGCAATCTTTTTGTGCCCCGCTTCTGCCAACCGCATCACCGTGCGGTATACCGAGCGAGTATTGTCAATGAGGACCCGGTCGAGGTTCAATTCAGGTAAATTATTGTCGATCAAAACGATTGGCCGGTTAAGTTTAATAAATTGGCGAATGATCTGTTCATCGATAGAGCCGGCAAAAAGAAAGGCATCGATTTGCTCATGATGCACCATGAATTGCCTGGTAGCCTCATCGATTTGCGAAAAGCGCAAGCCGATCTGGTTTCGCTGACAAATGCGCCCCGCTCCAGAAAGCACATTTGAATAGAACTCATTGCCTCCACCCCACGGATTGATAAACACAAAATGCTGCATTTCTGGAGCGGGATTTTGGCGGATAGGCAGGGTGTAGCCCATTTCAATCGCGGCGCCATGAACTTTTTCCCGAATTGGCTCAGAAATTCGGCTGTCATTCCGCATTGCCATCGATACGGTAGTGACGGAAATCCCGAGATGTTCGGCCAGGTCTTTTTGGGTAATGGTTTCTGCCATAAGTGTCAGTGATCGTTTTGAAAATTTAGGTGATGGGTCTAAAAGAGAGGATTGAATTTCAATTGAAATATGATTGAAATTCATTATAATAAGTATTATAATAAATTGAATTTAAATGTCAATAACCAATCTTGACGTTGATCGATTCTAAACGGTTAGCTTTTCATTTCGATTGGTCTTTTTTCTGGCGCAACCTGAGCTTCAGTTACCACCGTTCAATTTTTGTACTGGCTTTATTTTCTACTTTTTGTTAAGTCACTTCAAAAAATGGAGAACTATCATGATCCTGGGCACACAGTATTATCGTCCCCCATTTCCAGAAGCCCGTTTCTGGAAAAATGATGTAGAGATGATCAAAGAAACAGGCTTGAATACCATCATGTTATGGGTCAACTGGTCATGGGTCGAGGCCCGGCCAGGCGAGTTTAACTTTGATGACTATGACAAAATTATGGATCTGGCCAGCAAAAACGGAATAAAGGTGGTGCTCAGCACACTGGCTGAACTGCAGCCTTACTGGATCCACCGGGTTGTGCCAGGGTCAGAGATGATCGACCATATGGGCCACCGCGTCATTTCTTCAAACCGGGGCGAGTCTAACCAGGGCTTGACCCCGGGAGGTTGTTTTGATCATCTCGCGATCGAGGCCCATATGGGCGATTTCCTGCGGAACGTCGCCAGACGTTACAAGGATCATCCCGCCCTGCTTGCCTGGGATGCATGGAATGAGACCCGCTGGGAGGTCGGCGCAGACGGCCTGGTGTGTTACTGCGAGCATACCATCAAGCTTTTCAAGGATTGGCTGAACCAAAAATATATCGGTCTGGAAGGTTTGAACTCGGCATGGAAACGCAGGTACGATCACTGGGATGATGTTTTACCAGGAAAGGCCTACCGGCGCACGTATTCTGAGATGGTTGACTGGGCACTTTTCTTTCAATGGCGTCAAAATAAGCATCTGGCATTTCGTTATCAGATCCTGAAAAAAGAGGACCCTAACCACCTTGTGAGTGTTCACGGGCCGTGCCCAACCATGTATCACGGAAACTGGGAGCCCAATGGCGAATCAGCCAAACATCTCACCGGCGAAATGGATCACACAATTTTTCACCGGGGAAATGACTGGGATATGGCCGACATTGTGGATGCAATCGGCACCTCCAATTTCCCGATATCCCAAAAAAATGATCCGCTGGAATATGGCGGCAGGGTAGAAATGATTAAATCTGCCGCCGGGAACCAGAAAGAATGTTGGATCAGCGAACTCCAGGGGGGCAGGGTTGCTGGAGATCTGCAGCAGGTGTGGCTGTGGACCAGCTACGCCAGAGGAGCAAAAGCGGTTATCTTCTGGAATTGGCGCCCCGAAGTTTTTGGCAGGGAAGCTGGAACAAGTTCGGGAATTATTGGGCTGGATGGAAATAAGGAAAGCAGGCTTTCAGAATTCAAAAAAGCGGGGAGAATCATAGAGAAATATGGCCGGCTGTTGGATGCTTATCAGCCTGCCGATGCAAAAATTGGGATTCTGTTTGATGCTCCTACCTGGTGTATTGAATGGGCGAAGACAGGCAGGGCTACTGAAGCCTTCCAGGATACCATCGGCTATGTCAGAGGTCTGGAAAAGGCCCAGCTTCCCTATACATTTGTCGAATCAAAACACCTGGAACCCATCCATCGACTAAAATTCTTAATCATCCCGAATGCCCGGATCATCTCCGCCGAAGTATCCAAGGAAATCGAAGCTTTTGTGAGACACGGTGGATGCCTCCTACTTGAAGGAGAAACAGACAGCTTCATTGCCCAGGGATTTTATCGATATCCCAACGAGCGTCCCTTTATCAATAGGCTTGGATTTGAAAGCCTGGGAGAACGCAAAGTAAGTTTCACAGAATTCACTTTGGATTTTGAAGAAAAGAAATACCCGCTGGCTGTGCGCCCTGAAGAAGCCTGGTTTCCATTCATGGTTGGAAATTCAGTCACGAGTCTGGCCAGCGCAGAAAATGGTGAGGCCATCGTTGTCACGGCAGCCTATGGTCAAGGCCGGGTGATTTGCAGTGGTCTTCTACTCGGTAAAGCCTATTACAACCAGGCATATGAAGGTTTTGAAGCTCTACTAAAAGCACTATCGGCTTCTGCCCAGGCTGTGCCTGAAATAAAAGTGGAAACGCAACTGCCTTTGCAATGGCGTTATGGAAAGACCGGTAATGAAAACCTGCTCTTTCTGATCAATTCCAGCGATGCACAGAATATCGGGGTTTTTATCCCCTCAATTTTAGAAGGCAAGTTGCTAGACATTACCAATGATGAAAGCTTAACCGCAAGCAAAGAGAAGGATGGCTGGCGAGTAATGATGAAGGTTGATGCGCTAAGCTACCATGTCTTATGTTGGAAAGAATAGGGGTTATTTACTGAAGAAGGAATCCCAATAGGGTGAGGAGCAGAAATGGTGCGATGGAAATAGCGATCATGATAGAGCGCGGGAAATACCATTCGGCGGCATTAACATAAATGCCGAGAGGTGCAACGCCCTAGGAGGGCCAGTGGTTGGTGAATCGCCAGGCGACCAAGGCGTGCATATTCTCATGCAAAAGGATCATGGCAATTACAACCATCAAGATGCCATAACGATCGATCAGGAAAATCCCGCTGGAAACAGGTCTTAGGAACTCAGGAAATAACCATCGGATCAACTGCCAGGCGATGAAGAAGGCGCCAAACGCTGCCAGGATCACAAAGAGTTGTGCCAATCGATTCTGACCCGGTGAAAGTGTGTAGCAGTATTGGTAGGTGATGGGTATCCTGCAAGTAGGTTTCATAGGTCAAATACCAATTCCTCGTGAGTAATATCTCAGGCCAAAGGAGTAAATCGAGTCTGAAGAATAGGAGGAATATAAGGCTTACTGGTCAAAGCCAGTTGTAGCACTTCGAGAATTCGCTGCCCATTCTTGCGTGCCGTGGAGATATAGCTTCGGATTCGGCAAAAAACCTTAGCGCCCTCCTCAGAGCGAAAACAGCCAGAAACTTTTTGTTTCAGTTTCATCATGCAGATATCCCGCTCCGCCTGGTTGTGAGCGAATGGCACCTTAAAATCATACATAAAAGCCAACCAAGGGATTTGCTTGTAAGCCCGCCGCGACAATCCCATCATAGCGCTCTTCAAAGTCGGCGATCTGAGCGGGCAGCAAGCGATCTTGGGCCGGTTGAGCCCCTGAAACCGCCGCCTTGACCTCTAACAACAGCTTTTGCATGTCAAAGGCCCAGGTTTGCTGATACTGCTCCTGAATGAAGAGTAACCCTCGTTAATGATGGGCATTGCACAGGGCATGGGTCACAGCCGGGTACTGAAAGTAAGATTTGTAACCATCATGCATGGCTGTGCCTTTGAACACGGGAAAGATACCGATTGCATCCAAGGCTTTGCTTCCACGATTTTGATGGACGGCATAGTAAGTCAGCAGGTCGGTGCAAACCACATGCAGCCGCCACAACTTCTTTTCGACGCGTGCCCCAGTCTTATCAAAGTGCGCCGTGCCTTTTGTTTCGATCAATTCTGCCTGGATCGCCTGATAAACCGGTTCAACACCTTGGGCCACCTGGTTACAGGCTTCCACAATGGTGCCCTCACTGAGCGTTTGTCCGTACAAATCCTCCAGGATCTCGACGGTGCGTTCCAGCGGCACATGATGTTGTTGGTTGAAGTACACCATCTGGGCTTTGATCCGTTCCCCATATTGCACCGGTTGGCTCACTGGCTCAGAAAATTCTTCGGTGGTGGTTTTGTGACACATCGGGCATTCTTTGATCTCAGCACGATGTTCGGTCACTTCAACCCTGCTGGGCGGCACATCAAACACTTGACGCTTTTCAAACCGGCTGCTTTCGACCGGATGGATTTCAAGTTGATCCGGCTGTTCAACCATTTTGAGGGTACTCCCCTCATGTCCTGGCTGTCCGCCGCTTTTCTTACCACTCTTGTATCGCAGACTTTTGGGTTTCTTTTTCAACCCAGCGCTGGAAGGTGATTTCCCGCGGTTGTTGCTGTTTTTGGCAAGCTGGTCTTCCAGTTTTTGGATCCGTTCTGCCAGTTCGCGGAAGGTCTCAAAGAATAACGCGACCACGGCTTCTTTCCCTTGGTCATAAGCGGTGTGGATGTCTTCTTTACTGGATAGGCGAAACGGTTCCATCACTCTATTTTCACTGGCTTTTTTGTTTTTGACAATGTTAAGGTTCAATTGGCTTTTTAGCCTGAGCAGTTACTCTTATTCACCTATAATTTGAGTTATACATTGCGGTGTGTGGATGGACCTATCATTCAGTTATCTCCCACGGACTGTAGCTGGGCCACGAAATTACTCCTTTAGAAACGAAACCAATTTTTTTTATGCAACCCGCCCTTCCACCTGTACTGTGCTTCCGGACACCTGATAGGGTAGGGAAGATCCCTCGATGCGAGCCCCGTTGGCCGTCCAGCCCAAAGGCTCACCGGGGTGAGCGCGGCGGACAGAGATCTCGTAGAAGGCGCTGCGAAACGACCGGCATAAGCGGAAACCGTCCCAATCGCTGGGTAGCTCGGTAGGCAAATGAATCCCGTCAAGTTGGGCTGTAACGCCCAGAACGCCTTCAATAAAGGCGCGCAGATACCAGGCCGCAGAACCGGTATACCAGGTCCAGCCGGCCCGGCCCGGAAACTGCGAGGCGGGGCCTTCCACATTGCCGGGCATCACATACGGCTCCCCGCCATACACCTCGGGTTCTTCGCCGCGCAGCGCGGGACAAAAGCTGCGCAGCAGTTGGTAGGCGGCCTGCGCGCCGTGTAATTTGCGCTCGGCCAGCACGGCCCAGCACCCGGCATGAACGTACACGCCGCCGTTTTCCCGCGCCCCGGGCGCGTAACGCGTCAGGTAGCCAATGTGTGCATCCGGCGTGGTATAGGCCGGTGAAAGCAGCAGCGGACCGTACGGTTGGTATAAATTCGCGCGGGCGGCCTCCATGGCCTGTTCGGCGCGTTCCGGCGCTGCCAGTCCGGAGAGCACAGCCCAGGTTTGGGCGTTGAGAAAGATCCGGCCTTCAGGATTGCCGGCCGAACCGATCACCTGGCCTTCGTCGGTGGTAGCGCGCCAGTACCAGCTGCCATCCCAGCCGTATTGGTTTGCAGCCAATCGTAGTTTCTCTGCCTCCTCCGCGAAGCGTTTCTGGGTTTCCACACCCATAATGGGCAGCCGGGCCCATTCGCACAGCAAGAAATAGATGAAGGAAGCCATCCACATGCTTTCCCCACGCCCACCTGCCCCCACGGCATTAAGCCCATCGTTCCAGTCGCCCTGCAGGATCAGCGGCAGGCCGCGCGCACTGCGCCGTTCGAGCGCTTTACTGAACGAACGCAGACAGTGTTCTAACAGGGTTGCCGAACCTCCATCGAAGAAGGGAACCTCATCCTTGAGGCAGGCTTCGTTGCCAGTCTCGCGCAGGTAATACAGAATGACGAACGGCAGCCACAGCAGATCATCCGAATACTCAGATTTCAACCCGGTCTCGGCCAAGGGATGCCACCAATGCAGCACAACTCCATCCGCGTACTGGTGTGCCGCATGCAGCTTGATTTGGGCCAGGGTGTTTTCGGGACGCCCCAACAGCAGCCACACCAGGCTGTCTTGCAGCTGGTCGCGGAAACCGAATGCGCCGCCGGTCTGGTAGTAAGCCGAACGACCCCACAAGCGGGCAGAGATGGCCTGATACTGCAGCCAACCGTTGACCATGTGGTTGAGTGCCGGGTCAGGCGTTTCGATGACCAGGTCCTGGCGCACGCCTTGCCAGAAGTGATGGACAAGCTCTAGCGCCTGGTGGACGACCTCAAGATCCTGATAGCGTGTTGCTAGTTCGAGGGCTTGCGCTTCGTCGTCCGCGCAGCCCAGTGTCAAGGCTACTTCGATTTGTGATTGTTCAGGCAAATTTAATTGCAGGCTACCGATCTCATCTTCCCAACGCCCGCTCGTCCCGAGCAACTGGCCATCGATCAGCGCCTGCGGCGCGTCGATGTCGCAGTTGCGGCCAAGGAACGCCCGTTTGTAGCCTTCGAAACCAGACGGGCGGATGGACGCGCTGTGGAACGCCATATAAGGCCAGGGGGCATTCCAGTGCGGCCCACGAGCTTCTGGAGCTTCTGGCAGTTCCCACAGCACTTTGCTCGCCAGCATGACCCCATGTTCAGCTTTATATTCCACCCGCAAAAACGTTTTGTGAAACTCACGGTGTGAGTCTGGGGCTGCACCCAGCAGCCATTCCAGATAAGAGAAAAGCTGCAGTCGGCGCGGCCGCGCGCCCAGGTTCTGGATCTTGACCAGCCACACTTCCAGGGGATCCTTGAAAGGCACAAAGCTGGTCACCTCCTGGCGCACATCGCCCATGCGCGACTCGATCACGGTGTAACCCATGCCGTGGCGTACGCGGTAATCTTGCAGAGCTTTGCCGGCGGGTTGGTAGGTTAGCGACCAGAATTCTCCGCTGTCGCGATCGCGCAGGTACAGGTACTTGCCCCACCGGTCGCGGACCAGATCCTGCTCCCAGCGGGTGATGCGGTTCAGGCTGGCATGAGTCCGCCAGCTATATCCACTGCCGGCCTGAGAAATCACCAGCCCATAATCGCCATTCGAGATCACATTAACCCACGGCATGGGGGTATTGGGGTTGGTAATGATGTATTCCAATCCATCTTCGCTGTACGATCCAAAAGTAGTGTCCATCGGCTGGTCCTTACCTCCTCACCTCTTATCGGGATCTTGATCCTGGGGAGACGCTCTTCGGCGCACTCACAGGGGTGAGGGAGAAAAGCTAGAGGTTCGGTGAGATTTTGCGGCGAAAAGCCGCGAAATCTCACCGGATAATTTTTCTCCCCTCCCACCGCTTCGGCCACCCGTAGGGGTGCCGGGGAGGGGACGGGGGTGGAAATTTTTTGAATGGCCGCTAAGGCGTGGGGGCGTTTCCTGACTTAAGCAAGTTCGGAGGCGGTGACACAAGGCCGGACGAAAATTTTTCCAGCGAGAGCAGCGGCCGGATGGCCTTCTGGATCATACCCTGGCTGAAGTAATCCTGCATCTGGTTATTGCGCAGGGCATTTTCAAGGGACGCCATAACCATGCCCTGGTCCAATGCCAGCGCTAAGTGGGATACCTGCCCGGTCTGAACATTGACCGAGTCCCAGAAACCCCATTTTCCGTAAATATCAAAATGCTTGCGCAGGTTATCCAGGTTCAGCATGGCTTCGCGCGGCACAAACTGCATCGCAAGAAAGGAGGCATGCGGCGTGACCACACCGTTGGTGTAGGCGCTGGCCAGCGGGATGCTGGTAGTGGTGCGACCAGGGCAGCTGCCGAAGCCATAATCCACGTAGGTGTTGTCGTTATTGGATGGGTAGCCATCCGTCTGCATCCCGATCGCATCCACGCCATATGCGTTATACCCGCCGGATGGATTGGTCGCCGGGGAAAAGCCCCAATAGCCGTATTTTGCTTCTTTCATGCCATGATAGATCTGGGCCTGCACGTACAGAGGATGGTTGACGCCCCAACTCTTGGTCCCCCAATTGGCTTCGGGGACAAACAACGGCACCATCAAGGCTTCGAACATGCTGCCGCCCCAACTCGGTACGAGGTTTATGCCGGCATAAGTGTAGTGGCCTTCATAGACGCTCACGCCCAGGTAGGTTGTGGTGACACCATGCGGCTGCATTTCGGCCCAGCTCCAATCGCAGCTGTCCGGGAAAGTGCGCCACATCTTAAAGTAGTGCGACGGCGGCAGGTCGCCCATAGCAATCCCAATGTAGCTGGAGATGCGCGGTTCGGTGTTAAGCGTGCCAAAATCGAAGGTGGTGTAACCGGTGGCGGTGCAGCCTGGGCAGGTGAAAGGCCAGTTACCCCCATACAGCAGGCCGTTATTCTTATCCTCAAAGAAGCCGAAGTTCATCGCGTTCAAAAGCACCAGCGCCTGGCCGCGCAGCTGTGGCACACTGTTGCTGACTACGATCAGTGCAGTCGCCAGCCAGCCGTTATCGACAGTTGAGAGGAAGGGGTAAACCGTACTGCCGTCGATTGGCCAGGTGGTGAGCATCGCGCCGGTCTGGGGGTCGTACCAGTTATAATACATGCCGCTCGCGGCGTGGCGCTGGATTTTGCTCAAGGTTTGCAAGGTGACGGCGATGCGCTGCGTCGCCTCGAGCGGGGTGATAATTTGCAGGTCGCGGGCTGCGATGGTGCTCCACATATACGCACCGATATTGGTCGGGGAGGTGTACTGCGCACGCACCCCATTGATGTCGATGTTATCAGAGGGCAAGCCGGAGGGATAAGTCAGCGCCACAAACGACCGCCAGGTGTCGGCGGCATATTGGCGCAGAGTATCGCGTACGTGACCCGTAAAGGTGGGGGAATAAGGTTGCGCCTGAGCAGGTACGACGAGGGCCAAAATGAAAACCAGGGCAATCAGGATCGAAAGCGGACGCTTTATTTTACCAGCCATCGGAAATTCTCCTGTATTCGATAGGGTTAAGATTTTCATTTTTGCCATCTATTTTGTGGCAGCGCAGCTGCCACAAAATAGATGGCCATAAAATCACTTATTCGTGCTGTTCAATTTCGTGAGGTGCTGTTGCGCGATTGCAATCAAGTCTGCGCGGCCCGGAAATTGGGCTGCATAGGATTGATAGATGTCAATCGCATCTTTGCTATTGCCAGCCTGTTCGTAAAGCTCTCCCAGGCGCAGGTAGATTTCGGCGAAATACGGGGTCCCTGGGCGGCCCGTATTATCTATGATGTACTGCTCGGCTTGCTGAACGGTCAGTTTCTGGTTGATCACCTCTTGCGAGCGCTGGATAGCCTGTTGGGTGTAAGCTGGCTGCGGCCAGGAATAGGCACTTGACCATATTTTCTCAACGCTGAGATATCCACCATAGTTGACGTACTTATTGCTCGCATTATCGAAGGTTTGATAACCCACCAGAGACTTGAGATAATCGCCGGTGTTAAAGCTGGCTTCAGAATCTTGAAAAAAGCGAGTTCCCAGTTGGTTGGCGTTATACCAGGCCAGCACGTAATTGACCAGAAAAACGGCTGCCAGTACGAGCAGGCCCAGTACCAGGGGTTTCACGAATCCGGCCTTCTTGGGTGTTGGAGTTGTTTCATCTGCCAGCACGGGGGCCAGGGTTGGCGTCTGAACGGAGATTGTCATTTGAAGCTCACATTCGCAAAGGCCTTGATAAACTGGTCTTGCAGCAGGAAGTAAACGAGAACCAGCGGCACGGTGATCATGGTCATCGAAGCCCAAAGTTCTTGGATGTGTTCGCCAGGGATCGAGCTTTGGAATTGGTAGAGGCCCAGCTGCACCGTCCAGGTACTCGGATTATTCAAGTACAGCAGCGGGCCGAGAAAGTCGTTCCAACTGCCGATAAAACTGAGGATCGCCACCGTTGCCAACACGGGACGGGTGAGTGGCAGAATAATGCTGATAAAGATGTTAAAATCGTTGGCGCCGTCCAGGCGGGCCGCTTCGATCTGTTCATCCGGAATGCCCATCACGAATTGGCGGATGAGGAAGATGTTATAGATGGAGACAGCCGAAGGGATGATCAGCGCATAGAAATGGCCGACCCAGCCCAGGCGGTACATCATCACGTAGGTTGGGATCAGGAAAAGCACCCCGGGGATCATCATCGTCGCCAGCATAAAAGCGAAGATCGGCTTGCGGCCGGGGAACGGGATCTTGGCGACCGCATATCCGGCCATGGCGCTGAGGAAGGTGTTCAAAAAGGCGATCGAGATGGCCAGAATGAGTGAGTTCTTGAACAGCAGCAGAATGTCCAGGTTCTGGATGACTCCCTGGTAGCCGGTGAGCGTCAAAACTGAAGGCAGGTGGGTGGGGGAGTTCAGAATTTCCGGGCCGAATTTGAAGGAGTTCATCACCATGTAGGCGAATGGATAAAGAACAACCAGCGCGCCCAGCGTCAGCAGCAAGTAGACAACCAGGGTGGTCACAGTGAATTTCTTGGATTGAAGCATCGTGATTCCTCCTATGCCTGTTCTTTGTTTAAGAAGCGGAACTGGAAGAGTGTGAGGATGGCAATCAACCCGGCCAGCAGCAGCCCCAACACGGAGGCGTAACCGATATTGGATTTGTCAAAGGCCTGCGCATACAGGTACAGCACCGGGGTCAGGGCCTGGTGCTGCGGGCCGCCGTAAACGTCGTAGCCCAGGGTAAAAACTTCGGTGAACATTTGCAGCCCGTTGATCACGTTGACCACCAGTAAGAAGAATATCTGTGGCTGCAGGGATGGGAAGGTGATTGACCAGAACTGCTGCCAACCCGTGGCTCCATCGATGGCAGCTGCTTCATAATACTGAGTATCGATGGCAAATAACCCCGCCAGGTAGACCACCGTGCTGATGCCAAACCACTTCCACGAATTTAAGACTGCGATGACAGGCATCGGCAGCCACTGGTCAAATTTCCAGAAGATTGGACCGCTTAATATTCCCCACTGTACCAGGGTGGCCTGGATTGGGCCGGTCGGGCTGGTCAGATAGTTGCCGATCGCCATCAACACCACCACAGAAGTGATGACTGGCATAAAATAAATGGTGCGGAAAATGCGCCCGGCATGCACCACTTTGTACAACAGCAGCGCGGTACCCAGGCCGATGATGTTCGTGAGCGCAATAAAGATAGTCTGGTTGTAAAGGATATTGAAAATGCTCTGCCAGAAAAGCGGATCTAAAATCCCCTGCACCCAGTTGCCGATGCCCACGAACACGTAATCATCGGGCCGTACGAAAGAATAGGTGAAGAAGGTGAGGTAAAACGACAACAGCAACGGATACATGCCAAAAACGGCATAAAGCAAGATCCAGGGAGAGATAAAAAGGTATCCCCAAAAGCCGCGTCGCATGCGCACGCGCAGGTTGGGGCCAGTGTGAGTGGATGCCAGATCTGGCGTTTGCTTTAAAGGGAGAATACTGGTTCCCATCGGCTGCTCCTTCAGGGGTTTGGCGTATATTTTTCCCCGATCGGGGCAAAATATACGCCATTCCTCATTATTTTATTTAGTTGCTAGCAAGGCAGCGCGTGCTTTCTGCGCAGCCTGGGTCACCGCTTCCTGTGGGCTTAGTTTGCCCGTGACCGCGGCCTCCTGATACACACCCAGGATGGCCAGGGCAACCTTGTCGGCGGATTCGTACTGTTCCGGCATGATCGCGTGCTGCAAGGCATCCACGAATGGCTTACGCGCCGGGACCTGGAAGTAGGCATCGGCCTTCAGGCTGCCCAGGATCGGCAAGTAGCCCAATTCCTTGAGGAACTGCAGGTTATTGGGATCCTGCATCAGATACTGAATGAAACTCCACGCATTTTGCTGGCGTTCGGGGGTGGTCTTCATGATCATATAAGCCCGTCCGCCGTAAGTGGTGTAAGCGGTATCGCCCGCGTTCACCACGGGTACCGGTGCAACGCCCACATCCTGGCTGATAACCATTGGCTTACCCGCAGCTTCTTTCAGGTTTGGCTCCCATGAATAGCCGTACTGGGGCCACATGCCAATTGTGCGGCTGAAGAAGCTTTTTTCCATCGTAGGTGGAGAGAACTTTTGCGCCTTCTGGTTGAAGTCGAAGAAGGCAGCCATATTGCAAGCCGGCTGGTCAAAGGTTACGTCTGTGCCCAGTTTGTTGAGCAACTGGCATTTATTTTGGTTGCCATTCAAGTACATAGGCTGGAGCATATTCCAATACCAGCCGCCCCAGGTGAGGGCGTCGTTCCAGAACACGGTCCCGCGTACTTTGCTTCCATCCGGTCGCGCTGGGAGGGCATCGATCTTAGCGGCATAAGCCAGGAAATCGGCGGTTGTTACCGGCGGTTTTGCTGGATCGAGGCCGGCCTCTGTAAAGAGGTCCTTGTTGTAAATCATCATGGTGACATCCGCGCCAATCGGCATATAGAAGTTGTGCCCATACAGGTTCTGCACTGTGACGGGATCAACTTTCGCAAAAAGGTCTTTTGCGCCGGTCATGTCTTCCATGGGAATAACCACCCCAGCCGCCGCATAATGGCCGATCTGAGTACCGAAAGAGACGGTGATAATATCCGGTTGGTTGCCCGCGGCGATCAAGGCGTCAAACGCGCCGCCTTCCGGCTCCTCTTCGATGGTAACTTTCTTGCCTGGGTTGGCCTTCATATAGGCATCAACCAACTTTCGCATGGTTGCGATCATTGCGCCGCGCACCACCGCGATGCGGGTACCACCCGCCACATTGGGTGGGAGAGTAGCCGTTGCTGTGGGAAGCGCTGTTGCGGCGCCGACCACTATGGCGGTCGGTGCGACCGTAGCAGCAGCTGGCCCAGTAGGTGAAGCAACAGTAGTTGCTCCGGTAACCGGAACAGCGGCGGTTGAGACCACAACGGCTGGGGTCGTCCCGCTCGCGTTGCTGGTGGGAACATTCGAGCTTGGGCCTGTTGCACAGGCAGACAAAAAGGCCATGGAAAGCACGAGACTGATGAAGACAGAAAAGACTTTCGATGGTTTTAATTTCCCGGTTTTCATACTTTGCTCCTCTCATTTAGAAACGAAACCGAGCTACATTGTCTCGGTTAAGAACTTCTATACCTCTTTCACTATACCTACGAACCTACCGTTGCCAATCAGCAAGTGGCGTATTCGCCCGTAAGCCAAACTTGTAATCGGTTGTCAGTGATTGGATTACACACAGTCGATACCGTTCCAGGCAGGTATTGGACAAACACTGACAACCAATCCTGGTATTGGTACGCATCCATCAGGATCCGCCTGATCCATTTCCCTCACAATATTCGGTACACTTCTTTTTAAAAGTAATGATTCCAATCATTACCAGTATTTCTTTCACCCACCGAACAGGCGCCTTTGCTCTGTTTGATCTTCGCCAGTTATTTCAATTTTTTTCAGCCTATCATTCAGTTATCAACCATGGACATTGGACGCACCCGCGGCGGCTGCCCGGGCGCGTTCGGTCATCACCGCTGCGTATCCGGATTGAGCGACTTCTCCCCAATTCACCGGGGCGATGTAAACACCGCGCACCACGCCGGCCTTCTCCAAAGTCCCCCGCAAGTCGCGCGTAAGTCCTACAGTAAATATTTTAACCGTTTTGCGCAGGAAATTGGTCCCAGCCAATAGATTTTCAATCTTTTCTCAGGTAACCGCGTCTTCACACCGACCAGTCACTTCTTTAGATTGCAAGTCGGCGTTTACAGAGTGAATTCCAGTTTTCCATGCAAGCGCAGGCAACCACCCGGAGCGCATCAGGTTCCTTTCACACGGGCAGGCCGGGTTTGTGGTTCTCTTCTCGCAGCGATTGGTGGCGCTCGGCTGCCAGGTTGACCAGCAAACTGCCAAATTGGCCGTAAGAGTAGCCAATTTTCTCTGCACCCAGCACCAGGCTGGTATCAGGACCAATATCGGCATTATGGTTCACATCCAAAACGTAATAAATCCCATCCCGCACGCGGATATCCATGCGGGCGTAATCGCGGCAGTCCGTCGCCTGGTAAGCCCGTATCACCACATCATTCAGTCGCTGCTGTTCCGTCTCACTCAGCGCGCACGCCATTCGGGGCGCCGTCAGGCGATAGGCCAGAGAAGATTTATCCACGTTCGACTCATAGGTGCACAACCGGTCCTGTATATCTTGAAAGCCAACATATTCAATTTCACCGGGTGGCAAAACGTGCAGCGTGCCGTTACCCAACACACCCACGTGGAATTCGCGCCCATCGATAAAATCTTCGACGATGGCGGGTTGCTGCAGTTCATACATGACATACCTCACGCGCCGGGCCAGCTCGGCAGGGGTCTGCACCACGGCTTCACGCGTGATGCCAAAACTGCAATGTTCAAATGCCGGTTTAACAATGGCCGGAAAACGCTGCCAGGTTCCGGCCTGTTCGGCCGTGAATACCTCCCAGGCAGGCGTTGGAACTCCCGCCCGGATCAGGCGATCTTTGATTTTTCGTTTATCCTGGCCGAGGGTCAGTGCGTTAAAATCTGCGCCGGTGTAGGTAAACCCCAGCTTTTCCAGCTTTTGCGCAGCCTGGGCACCGCTGCGGGGAATCCCAGGAATATCTTCGCACCAGTTGAATACGATCACCTTTTCCGGGTCGTACGGAACCAGCAGCGTGTCCAGATCATCCGTTTCCACGCTGGCACTGGTGACCGGGTGCCCGAGGGATTGCAGGGCATCAGACAACTGCCATGCCAGTTCCAGCCGCTCACCAATCGCATCCGGCGGCCACGCCCGATCGACATCAATGAGCATCAGCACAGGCAGGTCGGTTCTGCGGGTCAGGTTACCCAAATTTTTTTAGAATCCTTCGGGTCGAAGATTTGGAAAAATCATCCAGAATCATCATTTTATTAAATATACGCGATATGCAAGAGTATTGATTAAATTTTAGGGTCGCAGTTTGAAATGAGGGAGTGCTTGGGTTGGCCAATGCATCTCAATCAACACCCGCACCGCCCAACCGGTTATCAGCTAGTGGATCAATATTGTCAATATTCGATTTGACAAATGCGCCTTTCGGTGGTAGACTGAATGAGCTTTAGAACGATTTCTGCTAATTACGAACAGTTTTTTTTGCACGGATAACCCGCAATAAACCTTTTCTACCCTGGCCGAGATGGCGGGGTAATTTTTTACCAATTATTGAAACCAAATCCTAAGGCAAATTAAAATTTCGAGAGGTAATTAATAAATTACGATGAAAAAACTTAGAATCATACCCCTGGGGGGGTTCGGGGAAGTAGGAAAGAACATGCTGGCTTACGAATACAACGACCAGATTCTGGTAGTTGATGCAGGTTTAATGTTTCCTGATAATGACATGATCGGGGTGGATTACATCATCCCCGACTTTGAATATCTGGTTGCGAGAAAAAGCAAAGTGGTCGGAATTGTGATCACCCACGGACACGAAGATCATATCGGGGCCATCCAACACCTGCTCAATCGCGTCCCGGCCCCTGTTTTTGGAACGGCCCTGACCCTCGGCCTGGTTGAAGTCAAGCTCACCCGTGGCGGAAAGGCCGCCAGAGCCGATATGCGCCCCGTAAAAGCGGGGGAGACCGTCCAGATTGGCCCGTTCAAGGTGGAATTTTTCCACGTCTGTCACTCCATCCCCGATTCGGTGGGCCTGGGCATCACCTGCCCGGCTGGCCTGGTGGTACACACGGGAGATTACAAATTCGACCAGACCCCGGTGGACAACTGGCCGACAGATTTTGCCAAACTGACAGAATTCTCAACACGCGGTGTGGATATATTGCTGGCTGATTCAACCAACTCCGAAAGCCCCGGCTGGACTCCCTCCGAGCGGATTATCGGTCCGGCCTTTGATGAAGTCATCAAAGACGCCCCCGGGCGGGTCATCATCGCGACGTTTGCCTCGCTTATTTCGCGATTGCAGCAAGTCGCCGACGCTGCCGTGCGCCATAACCGCAAGCTGGCCTTTGTGGGTACCAGTATGGTCGATAACGCCAAAATGGCTCAGAAACTTGGCTACCTGAATATTCCGGAAGCAACCCTGGTGAGCCTTGAAAGCGCCCTAAAACTACCGCTCAATGAAGTGGTGCTGATGTGTACTGGCTCGCAAGGTGAACCCACCTCCATCATCGGGCGCCTTGCGGTGGGCACCAACCGCCATTTTGACATGCTGCCGACGGACACCATTGTGCTTTCCTCACACCCCATCCCGGGTAATGAGGAGACCATCAGCAAAACGATCAACCGCCTGTTCCGCAAGGGCGCCAATGTCATTTACGATGCGCTGGCCCCGGTGCACGTCTCGGGTCATGCCAGCCAGGAAGAGCAGAAGCTGATGCTCAGTCTGGTGCGCCCAAAGAACTTCATCCCCATGCACGGCGAACTGCGCATGTTAAAGCGGCATGCCTGGTTGGCCAAACAAGTGGGCATTCCGGCTGAGAATACCTTTGTCATCGAAAATGGCAATGTCATCGAACTCGCGGATGGTAAAGTTCGCATCGGCGAACGCATCCCGGGTCGATATGTTTTCGTGGAAAGCAATCCGGGCGAGTTGGATTCGGGTTTGACACACAAACGCGAGCCATCAACTACCCCGGGGGTCTTCGTGGTCAACCTGAGTATCGACAAGCGTTCCAATCGCCTGTTGGATAATCCTCAAATCATTACCCGCGGTTTTGTCTCGGCAGATGACGAATCGAAAAATATCGTTGGCGCAGTGCAAAAGCGGGTGGAAGAGGTGGTCCACAGCGGCGTAAGAGTGGAGCGAGATATCGTAGACGTGGTGCGTACCTTTATTTTCAATAAAACCAAACGCCGCCCCATGGTCTCAGTAAATATCGTCATGAGCTAAGGCTGATTGGCAGCGGTATCCCTTTATTTTTCCGGGTCCTATCGCATTCATTAATCGCAAACAAACGGGGCTGCCAATGGCAGCCCCGTTTGTTTGAATGCACCCGCGAGACCGAAAAGTCAGCTGCGAGTATTAAAACTCAGTTCCGGAAACTTTCCCGCGGTGTATTGCAAATAAAAAGGCACACGAAAGAGCGCGACATACTGATCCTCTGAATCTTTGGCCAATACCACATCGGTGCGGCTGGAAATGCACAAAATGTCTGCTTCGGGACCGGTGACCCAACGCGCTAATTCCATGGGAAGCGGCTCGATGGCCGTGGGTACGTTATATTCGCTTTCCAGACGCGCCTGTACCACATCAAATTGCAGTTGCCCCACCACCGCCAGGATAGGCTCGCGTTTGAATGCATCCAGGTAATAGAGCACCTGCACCGCTCCTTCCATTTCAAGTTGTCGCAATCCTTTAAGGAATTGTTTTTGCTTGCTTAAATCTTTGTTCCGTAACAGCGCAAAGTACTCGGGTTGGAAATGCGGGATGGGCATAAATTTAAACGGCTTGCCGCCGCACAGGGTGTCGCCGATGGCAAAGTCACCCATATTGGGCAGTCCTAACACATCTCCCGGGTAAGCCTCTTCGATAAATATGCGCTCACTGGCAAAAAGTTTGTATGGGCGCGCCAGGCGGTGCGTCTTGCCGGTCTGGGCATGGGTAACCGTCATCCCCCGTTCAAATTTGCCAGAACAGATTCGCACAAAGGCAATTGTATCGCGGTGCTTGGGATTCATATTGGCCTGAATTTTAAATACAAACCCGGAGAAGCTCTCGTCCTCAGGGTACACCCGGCCTGCGTCGCTGGCATAGGGTTGTGGAACAGGCGCAATTTCTACAAAAGCGTCCAGAAAAAGCCGGACGCCAAAATTGGTGAGGGCGCTGCCAAAGAATACCGGGGTTTGTTCTCCCGCTAAAACCCGGGTGCGGTCAAATTCAATCCCCAACCCTTCCAGCAGTTCGATTTCAGAGTGCAACTGGGCCCACAGGTTTTCCGAAATAATATCTGCAGGGCGCACGTCGTCCATGCTCACGTATGTTTCCGGAGACATCCGTTCGTTACGTTCAGTTCTTTCGTATAAATAAAGGCCTTTTTTCTGGCGGTCATACACCCCTGCAAATTGCGGGCCATCTCCAACCGGCCAATTCATCGGAACCGGCTGCATCCCCAGCACATGCTCAATTTCGTCCAATAGGTCAAAAGGGTGCCGGGCCGGGCGATCCATCTTATTGATAAAGGTAAAAATCGGGATGCCCCGCTCGCGGCACACCTCAAACAACCGGCGCGTCTGCGGTTCAATGCCTTTGGCGGCATCCAGCACCATCACGGCGCTATCTACAGCCGTCAGTGTTCGGAAAGTATCCTCTGAGAAATCCTGGTGCCCGGGCGTGTCGAGCAGGTTGATCACGCGCTCCTGGTAGGGAAACTGCAGCACCGTGGAGGTAATTGAAATGCCGCGTTCGCGTTCCATTTCCATCCAATCGGAGGTGGTTTTAAGCTGGTTTCGACGGGCGCGCACGTTACCCGCCAGTTCAATCGCATTGCCATACAATAATAGCTTTTCGGTGAGTGTGGTTTTTCCCGCATCCGGATGCGAAATGATCGCGAATGTACGGCGATTGGTGTACGTGTTATCTAATGTGGTGTTGGATACTAATTCCATGGCTTAGCCCTTCTTCTCATTCTATATCATGCTCAGTTAGAACTGCCTGAACACTTCTTGATTTTCTCCCTGCACAGCGTACATTTCGCGTCGAATAAAACAGGCAGAAAGCGAAATTTCACACACAGCCCCGTTGGTGGGTTGAAGACCAACAGCAGTGAATGATTAAGTCTGGTTTGCAGTATCTGCCTGGCAATAAAGGGGAATGCACAAAAAAGCCATTCAACGGTTCGGCCCCCCAACCGTCTGCATAGCAGAGCCTGGTGAAAGATGCGATCTAATCCTTCATCATCATGCCTTCATTTTACCAAAGATTGGATCGAAAACGCAAGTTTCTTTCGGAAAGGGCAGCCTCCGAGTGTCCGTCAATTTTTCGGAGATTTCACCCCACCCCCGGGCCCGCCCCTCAAAGGGGCGGGGAGCAAGATTTAAGCCCTTTTTGGGCGGCAGACCAAAAAAAAAGGCAAAAAAAATACCTCCCCCGCCCGCCGCTTCGGCCACCCGTAGGGATGTGGGGCGGGGGAAAGCATTTGCCCACCATGAAGGCAGTCATTTTGGATGGAAAAGCATTTTCAATGACCCGTGGGTGACCATTTTCACTTTGTGAAAGGGCTGAGGGAAACTTTCCCGAAAAATTGACGGACACCCATCTATACCCTGGAAACAAATATATTCCGGCGTTTTAAGCATGAGTCACTTGTCCGGCGCACGAGGTTTTGGGCGACTTCTTTTTGTGGATACAGTCTTTCGCCTTTATTTACTTACTTTGTTTTTCGCGACCGAATGGCCATTGTGATCAAGCCAATCACAAAAGTCAGGCTTACCCATATCCAATAACGGGGCTGTGCGGCCTCCGCAGCCATCACTACCGTTGGGAACAGGGGAACAAACGCATTGGCCCAACCGTGAGAAATCAACCCGGCCCAGGTGCGTTTTCCAGAAGCATGGCGCACCCAGGCGAAGAACCAGGAATACCCCGTTGTCAGGTACACAAACCCGGCAAAAGGCATAAACGTCTGGCTCGTTCCCGGGATGAAAAATAGCGGCAAGTGCCAAAAGGCCCAGATCACTCCCAGCACCAGCCAAAACCAGCGGCAGCCAGACCAGCCAGTACCAAACGAAGGTAACCACGAAAAACTGATAGGGGAATCTTGCTTGTTTTTCCATCTTTTTCTTCCTGGTGATCCGATGCAAAATTTGTTGCGTACGCCGCCCAAAGACTTGTTAAGCAGTAAAGAAATTCCCTTTTAGGATTAATCGTTACCCTTTTACCTCGATGCGGTCCACCTGGATCTGTGAGCCGTTGTGGTCGGGCACATTGCTCAGTAATGTGCCGTACAGATGCACGATCTTGCCGCTGTCGCGCAGAGCCTTGATCTGGGCTTTTACCGCCGGGTCCATCGAATCGATGCCAAAGGAAATGATCTGCCCCAAATCCTGCCGTTCGAAGTAGTCATCAAACTGCGCGCCGGGCGGGTTGCTCTTGATGACGCCCCACCAGTCGGTGATCTTTTCTTTAGCACCGGGTGGCATGGAGCCGCCAGAGGCATTTCCCTCTGAGCCGCCGCCGGCCATTTTGGTTGGCTCAACGGTCCTGGCGGGCGCCGGGCTTTTTTGTGTGGTGGGGCCGCACTCTCCCCGGAAATAGGCCCACTCGTCACAGGTGCTGCCATCCGGAAAAACGCAAATTCCGTTTTGACTGCCATCGGCAGCCGTGCGAATTTCGAGTTTGTTCCCTTGCTCCTTGCAATAGAACGAAGCAGGATTTGGCATATTCACCTGAGGTATATTCGTCCCAGCAGTTTCAAGTGTCTGGACCTTGAACGTTGTGCAGGCTGTCAGTGCCATCAATATGATTGTGAATGTAACGATCCTTTTCATTTTTTCCTTCTTTCTGTTGCATCCAGTGTGGCCGGCCATAACAGCCGGCCATAACCATCTGCGTTAATTGTTCAATGTACAGGTAATATACCGACAATCCGGTATTGACGTATAGATACGAAAGTATTGCCTGGGAGTATTGTTTTAGGAGATACCAACAAACCCAGCTCGTGGACACGGGCTACAGCTTCGGCGCTACTTTGAACTTGCAGTGGGGGTCTTAGCGTGTATGCCCTGGCCCAGCTACAGCGGTGTGTGCCGCCGCGGGGGTACGGCATCCGAAAATGGCCGGGGCCTCGTGGATTAACGCGTCGTTCTCAAGCGCGGCCACCATGAACAGGGCGTAGTCCACGCGGCGCGTGCTGTTGCCGGCGAGAATGGGGTCCCCTACGTGATGAGAGTCAGTTTACAGAGCCGGCCCTCGCCCTCGTTTAATCGCTCGATCAAACGGGAGCGGAGAACAATTTTAGAGCGAGGTGGTGGGATATAAAGTTTGGTGAGGAGAAGTGGCTCAGACATTCTAAAATTGATTATACATCGCGCCTAATTTAAGCAGGGGGTATAACTCAATGATAGAGGGATTATGCTAAGATAGCGGTCGTTTTGACAGGCAGAAAGGAGCGTGAAGTATGCCGATTTTCGGGTAGATTTGGCCGCGCGGTGGGCGGTTAAACTGAAAGACACGCCCAAAGGCGTGTCTTTCAGTTATCCACCACGGAGAAAGGGTGGGCCCAGGTTTTCCGGCAGCCACATGCCGATCAGTTGATACAGGGCTTGTTGATTGCCGATGAGGATATCCCACACCTCGCAGCCGACTTCTTCGCAGTATGCGCAGTAATCGGCGGCTTGAACGCCGCGCTTGATGATCAGCTTGCGCGCCGGGCGATCGACCACATGAACAAATTCTGGTAAAAATCACCACAAAGATTATACAATTATAGTACATAAGGCTGAATTTATTATACAATAAGAGAACGGATAAAGTGAAAGAGGTTGAGATGAAATGGTCTTGGAAAATTTCTACCATCGCAGGCATTGATGTGTTTATTCATGCCACTTTCCTGCTCATCATCGGATGGGTGGGGCTCAGCTATTGGCAGCAAACCGGCACTTGGGCCGGAACGCTGGAGGGCATCGCCTTCACCTTGCTCCTGTTTGGCTGTGTCGTTTTGCATGAGTTCGGCCACGCCCTCACCGCCCGGCGTTATGGCATCAAAACTCGCGACATCACCCTTTACCCCATCGGCGGGGTTGCTCGTCTGGAGCGCATGCCCGAAAAGCCAATTCAGGAATTATGGGTAGCCCTGGCTGGTCCCGCGGTCAATGGGGTCATCGCTGTGCTTCTTTTTGCCTGGCTGATCATTTCAGGCACATGGGTGCCCTTCGCAGGTCTGAGCATGACCAGCGGGCCTTTTTTGGAAAGACTACTCCTGGTTAACGTTTCACTGGCGCTCTTCAATCTGCTCCCCGCTTTTCCGATGGATGGTGGGCGGGTTCTGCGTTCTCTACTGGCGCTGCGCCTGGAATATACGCGTGCCACACAAATCGCTGCCACAGTCGGCCAGGGTCTGGCTTTACTGTTGGGGCTCGTGGGTCTGTTCTCCAACCCCTTTCTGGTATTTATCGCTTTCTTCGTGTGGATCGGTGCCGGTCAGGAAGCCTCCATGGTGCAGATGAAAACTGCCCTGGGCGGCATCCCCGTGTCGAAAGCCATGCTCACCGATTTCCAGGTACTCTCGCCGCGTGATACAATCGGCCACGCCGCAGAATTAATCATCAGTGGGTCCCAAACCGACTTTCCCGTGCTGGAAGGCAATGCAGTCATGGGTGTGTTGACCCGCAGTGACATCCTGACAGCGCTATCCGGTCAGGGGAAGGCTGTTCTGGTGGACGGAGTCATGCGGCGCGAAATACAGACTGTGGATGCAAACGAAATGCTCGAACCAGCCCTCGCCCGCTTGAAAACCTGCGACTGCCACACCATGCCGGTTACCCGTGACGGTCAATTGGTTGGCCTGCTGACCACCGATAATATTGGCGAATTTCTGATGATCCAATCAGCTCTTGGCCAGCCCCGCAGCCCAAACAGTTCTTTGCCGCGTGGAGTTTGATTTGGTCGGAAGTTTTCTTGTTTTGATGTTAATAGGCTGGAGACATCTCTCCTACTATTTAACGAGGTAAATATGTCCAAAATTTATGATTTCAGTGTCGAAGACTCACGCGGCAGCCAGCAGCCTTTATCGCAGTATCAGGGTAAGCTGGTGTTGGTGGTCAACACAGCCAGCAAATGCGGCTATACCCCCCAATATAAGGAACTCCAGGCACTTTATGAGGCCTGGCACGAAAAGGGTCTGGAAATCCTGGCCTTTCCCTGTAACCAGTTCGGGCAGCAAGAGCCAGGCAGCAATGCAGAAATTCAACAGTTCTGCCAGCTCAATTATGGGCTCACCTTCCCGGTATTTGGAAAAATTGATGTAAATGGCAAGGATGCTCATCCGCTTTACAAATATCTCCGCTCACAGCATGAGAATATTCCGAGCGGTGACATCCAGTGGAACTTCACCAAATTTCTGATTGACCAAAATGGAGAGGTGGCCCATCGATATGAGTCATCTGTAAACCCCAAGGAAATTGGGAAAGAAATTCTGAAGCTCCTGGAAACTGAATAATATTCATATAGAAACTCGCATATGAAAGGATCTCAAATGCCCCGCGTTTCCCTCAACCAACCTGCTCCCGATTTTAGCCTGCCTGATTTCACAGGAAAACCAGTTCGCCTGACAGATTTTTGCGGACAGAAAATTGTACTGCTGGTTTTCAACCGGACCTTTGTCTGACCATTCTGCCAAAAGCATATGGCGCAGTTGCGCCAGGATTACTCCCAATTTGTTGCCCACAATATTGAAGTTGTGGTGGTCGGCCCGGAAGATGCCAAAGCCTTTGCCGCCTACTGGCAAAAGGAATCGCTGCCCTTTATCGGCTTGCCTGACCCAAAAGCCAGTGTGCTGAAGCTCTATGGGCAGGAGGTCAATCTGTTCAAGCTGGGACGGATGCCCGCTCAGGTTCTGATCGATAAATCAGGCATGGCGCGCTTTGTGCATTACGGGCACAACATGAGCGATATTCCCGAAAACCGGGAAATCCTGGCTCTGGCAGAAGGCTTAAATCAGAATGAACGGATATACTGATTTATTCCTTCTCTACATCCATTAGAAAAGCCGCTCGCACTTCCCGGACCACCCCATACGATTTACGTCGTGTTTTTTGAATTCGCTTCGCGAATTCAAAAAACACGACGTAAATCATAACAGGAAGTAAACACGATGGGGGAATGCGAGTTGGCCGTCCCTTACTATTCTCATATCGCGCATTGTGAACCAGGAGAATTCTGCAATGATCCGCAATCAATGGTACGTCGTATTGGAATCTGACGAGGTTAAGGCTCATCCTGTTGGAGTCGCTCGTCTGGGTGAGAAAATGGTATTCTGGCGGGATCAGACCGGCAAGGTCCACGCCGCCGTGGATCGCTGTCCGCACCGTGGGGTAGCGTTAAGTGTTGGGGAAATTAAGGACGGCAATTTGCAGTGTCCATTTCACGGTTTCGAGTTCGATGCGTCTGGTAAATGCGTTCTGATCCCAGCCAATGGACGCGAAGGCGTGATTCCCAACGCTGCGCGGCTGAATACTTACTCGACCTACGAAGCGCACGGCTTGATCTGGCTTTGGTGGGGAAACCCAACCCCCCAAGAACTGCCGGCGCCGGTATTCTTTGACAACCTGGATGATACTTACTATTATGGCTCGGCCCGTGACCCGTGGGATGCGCACTACTCACGTGTCATCGAAAACCAACTGGATGTCGTTCATCTCCCGTTTATTCACCGTAATACCATCGGGCGCGGCAACCGCACCCTGGTCGATGGCCCGGTGGTGGAATGGAAGGGCGATAAGATGCTCTACACCTATGTTTTCAACCGTGTGGATGATGGAAAACCACCCCGTAAACCAAGTGAACTTTCACCTAAAGACTCTTCCAGCGTTCACCTGGAATTTATTTTCCCCAACCTGTGGCAGAACTATATCAGTGAAAATGTGCGCATCTTTGCCGCCTTTGTCCCGGTAGACGAAGGGCATACCCTGCTTTACCTGCGTTTCTACCAGAAATTCATGCGCCTGCCCGTACTGGGCAAATTGGTTGCCCGCCTGGCAATGCCGAGTAATGTGTTCATTGCTCACGAAGACCGGCGGGTGGTGAGCACCCAGCAACCTAAAGCCAGCGGGCTGAAAAATGGTGAAATCCTGATTCAAGGAGACTTACCCGTGATTGAATATCGTAAAAAGCGTGCCGCCCTGCAAAGTTTGGGTGAATAGCCTTTAATGTTTCTTACCTGATGTTCTTAAGTTTTTTGCACCCGCGTGTGTAAAAAAACTCCAAAACATCACATGAGAGGGAGCTATTACTAATGCGCGCTATGTCCTGGTTACGCCCACCGGGGCGGGCGTCTCCAGCCAGGGCAGTAGAACCAGCAACGCGGCGGATGGCACTGCCACTGCGTCTGCCTACGGCATAACAGTTACAGCCGCATACCCGGTTGTGTATATTACCCCCGGCAGTGCCTTTACCAGGCTTTAATGACCCCGGTAACGCCACGGTGATGGTACAGAACACAATCAATAGTTCTGCCGCATTGGGTGTGCTAACAAACTCAAACATTATACAAGCGATAATGATATTTGACAATATATAGACCGTTCTCTATAATTAGATTATTAATACGACAATCGTATGACGATGGAGATATGGTATGAATGATCCAAAGTTATCGTCCAAAAACTCTGAAAGGCGCGGTCCGCCAATGCCCGGGTTTACGTTAAAAATAATGAACCCGCTGATGAAGGCTTTACTCTACTCTCCCTTGCATGGCGAGGTCAGTAAAAGTCTGATGCTGCTCAGCTTCACCGGGCGCAAGAGTGGAATGAAATTCACCCCCCCGGTTGGCTACCTGCGCTAGGACAACACACTCATTGTTTTCACCCACAGCAGTTGATCAAATCATCCGGGCCACCTGCGATCTGATTGAAAACCAGGGCTATCACGCTACCGGGCTGAATGAAATCGTCAAAGAAAGCGCCGCCCCCAAAGGATCGATCTATTATTACTTCCCGGCTGTGAAAGAAGGCATCACCGCCGAAGCCGTACTGTTCGCCGGAAAGACCGCCTCGGAGCGTATCCGCACTCATCTGGCCGAGAAGAACGACCCCGCCGAAGCGATCCAGGCTTTCCTGGAAACCATCGCGCATTATGTCGAAGTTTCCGGCTTTCATTCCGGCGGACCGCTGACCATCGTGGCGTCGGAGACAGCCACCACCAGTGAGATACTGAACCATTGCTGCCGCGAGGCATATGACATGATGCGCGCTGCGTTTGAACAGAAATTTCTCTCAGGCGGGTTCTCTGCGGAGCGCGCAGCCAGTCTAGCCTGGATGATCACCTCCGCCACGGAAGGCGGTATCATCCTCAGCCGTACCTATCACACCGGTGACCCGCTGCGCGAGGTGGCGCGGGAGTTAGCGGGTCTGATCCGGGGTTGCGATCGTTAAAACGGATTTCAATCGCGTTGAGATCAACACTTCATTATTTTTTGCAGCTTAATCAAGGAGAAACCATGAATTCAACCGTCCAATCTTCGCAAGCCCAACCAACCGCCGCTGAAATGGTGAATTCGGGGCGGATTTGGTGGGTAGGGCTTTTAGGTGTGGCCGCATCCATTGCAGCTAACCTGATTTTCCGAGCCATCGTATTTGCGCTGGTGGCATTACCCACAGAATTCCCACCACTCCAGCTTCCTGCCATAGCCGCATTCACCTTTTTGGGAACCGGCCTGGCAGCCGTAGTTTTTGCAGTTGTGGTGCGCTTATCGCGCACTCCCATTCGCACATTCAGATTCGTTGCGATCATTGCACTGGTCGTCTCACTCTTGCCCAACTTTTTCCTGATGGCCAATCCCTCCGCCGCACCTTTTCCGGGCGGTTCTGCGCTGGCATTTGGTGTTTTATGCTTGTTTCATGGGATTGCCGCGTTCGTATGTGTCACAATTTTGACCACAATTTCCAGGAAGAAATAATCACTCAAAAAGGAGTTCTTCGATGAAAATCGCTATCTTTGGAGGAACAGGCCGCACCGGCTTACATTTGGTGCAGCAGGCATTATCAGAGGGTCACCAGGTGGCCGTTTTAGCTCGCACGCCTGCAAAACTGACGATGAAAAATGATGCATTGAAAGTCGTTCAGGGTGATGTCAAGGATGCCAAAGCTGTTGAGCAAACCATTGCGGGTGCGGATGCTGTGATTAGCGTCCTCGGTCCCACCAACAACGATCCAACCTTTGAGGTCAGCCAGGGTATGGCCAATATCGTGGCGGCGATGAATCAACAGCGCGTTCGGCGCCTGATCATTTCTGCTGGGGCTGGAGTAGGCGACCCAAACGACGCTCCCAAACTCTTTAACCATGTGATGAACTTCTTGCTCAAGTTGATGGCTAAAAACGTGCTGGCCGACATGACCAAAGTGGTTGAGATGGTGCGCTCTTCAGGCCTGGATTGGACCGTTGTGCGCCTGCCGATGCTGACCGATGATCCCAAAACTGGAAGTGTCAAAGTGGGTTATGTGGGTAAAGGTATGGGGGCGCGCATTGCCCGCGCGGATATTGCCGACTTCATCCTGGCCCAGTTGAAAGATAAGACATACAGTCAAAAATCTCCGGCAATCAGTAATTGATCGCACCCGATCAGGAAAATGGGTCAGCTTATGGGTATACAAAAAGGCTTTTAACTGATTTCAGGATAGGGATAGGGATTAACAGCGAGCGCATCCCTATCCTGAAAAGACTTATGGGCGGCCAGGCCGCTTTCACCCACCCCCCTGCCCCATAAGCGGTAACATAAGATCATCCGCCCACCCCTCTCATCCCCCTGCCCCCTTCTCTCCCCAAAAACCGGGGAGAGAAGGGGAGATTCATTTTTTTGGTTCTTTTTGCCAGCAAAAGCTGGCAAAAAGAACCATTATGTTTTTCTCCCTCCCTTCCCTGCGGGGAAGGGAGGGCCGGGGAGGGATGGGTTTGTGTCGCTAATCACGAAATTG
>Ga0105047_10000357_pt1 | contig 75196 bp, 70 predicted proteins | sample MAT04_FD_78384 | JGI IMG/M metagenome (GOLD analysis project Ga0105047, IMG submission 78384) | Freshwater microbial communities from Lake Fryxell liftoff mats and glacier meltwater in Antarctica - MAT-04 (megahit assembly) | ecosystem: Environmental > Aquatic > Freshwater > Ice > Liftoff... | reverse complement strand
TCACTCCCGCAGGGTGAGGTCGTCCCGGACCCGGCCCGGCTTGAACGGGCAGCCACCCTCACCGACTGCGGGCTGGGCGCACCTCTACCGGGTGGATACGCCTTGGGCGGGTTCACCGGCGATGCGACTCCGGGAGCCCGATTCAAACTGAAACGAGCACCAAGGACGGCCTCCTGTTCTCAGACCAGTGGGTGGTACCCAGGCACGTCAATCGAATGCGTGTCGAGGTACACCTTCGCCTCAGGTGAGCCACGGAACCGACCATGACTCCAACGGATCTCAACGTGTCCCTTCACAACCCTGTCCAGACCAGAAGCACGATCACGCACTTCTCCTGCCCAGCCAACCTCAGGCTGGCCAGCAGGCCGAGGATGCACTTCGAAGGATCGGAGCTCGAACCGTTGCATCCAATCCCACGAGGAACCCAAGCGAAGCCGAAGCGACGAAGACGCATCGGCACCCAGCACGAAGTATGGGGCGTCCCCAATTCGAAGGAGGCGCCAGAGCATCCGGAGTCGACGCCGACGATCATTCAGATTCGTCCGCCATCGTTCTGCTGAAACCAGTGAGACGGCTTGACAGAGCTCCGACCACGGGCCCTGAAGGTCGGTCGGGAGCCGACGATCCCGTAGTACCTCCCGCAGCGCATCGCGATCTACTCGACCAAGGTCCGCCACGTTCTCTGGCAGCACATTGGGCGAGCGCTCTCGAGCAACTGAGTAGAACTCCTGATATTCCGTGGGCGCCACGACGGAGAACCAATCCTGAACTGAACGCTCATCACCGACGAGCAGCCGATCAAACAGGCGGGCCGGACCCGCGTTGACGGTGATCCGTGACAGGTACTTGCAACTCACCTGGTACACGTGATCGATACGCAGATCCGCTGGAACCACGTCGTCTCCGGGCGGACGGTGTGGACCCTTCCACTCGACAAGCCGCGGGCGTCTACCCCTAAGTCCATCCTTGGCATGGAGCAGAGCGCAGCCATTGGCGAAGGCGGTCTCGAAGGCGGTCGCATGCATGCCTTCGTCCTCTGCCCGCACCACCCTGTCCCATGCTTCGTCCGGCACGTGGAGTAGCTCGCGTGGCCGGGACCGGAGACCGATGCTGAGGTCATCGGCGAGCGTCCCGAGCGCTGTTGCCAACTCCGTTATATCTGTCAGAAGACCGGGCACGACAAAGAAGTCTGTTCAGTTCCGCTGCTCGACTGGCCGGGCCTCGAGCTCGGACTCTGTCCAGAACCCGGGGAGGGGTCGATCGGCGTGACCCCCGGCGGCGTAGGACTCGAGCCGGACCAGCCCCTCGGCAGAGAGCATCTCTACAGCATCGAAGAACACCGACCGGCCAGCCGCACGCAGTGCCGTATCGCCTTCACTGGTCCGCTTCGGCAGATGACTCGTTAGAAACACGACGGGGATGGGTTCATCCTCGTCGGCCGTAGCCGATCGGAGCACCGCCGCACGGCCGAGCGACTTCCACACCGTGTCGGTGCGGAGAAGACCACCTCGATGGCTGGTGAACGCACCCGAGACGTCGAAGAACCACGTTCGGCCGTCATGGTCCTCGCCCACGAAGTTCACCACCACACCCGTACGGCGGATCCGAAGGTTCCGGTCAATCAACCTGAATCCAGCCGTCTGAAGTACCTCCTCGGCAAGCTTCTGTGCGGCCTTCCCCTCCCGGCTCGCGCGACTCTGAAAGTCCTCACCACCAAGCACCTGTCCGGCCGCGAGCGGTTCCAGCACCCGAGACGGCTCCGAGTCATCCGGTGCCCCACCGGCCGAGCCCCCCGAGGGCGGCGCGCTGAGCTCCTCGGCCACCCGGCGCCTTGCCAGTTCGGCGTACTCGGGGTCGAGGTCGTACCCCACGTAGCGTCGCCCCAGGCGAGCGGCCGCGACCAAAGCGGAGCCGCTGCCCATGAACGGGTCGAGCACGAGGTCGTCTTCGAACGTGTACAGACGGATGAACTGCTCCGGGAGCTCGACGGGGAAGGGGGCCGGGTGCCCGACTCTCCGGGCGCTCTCCGGCGGAATGGACCACACGTCGAGGGTGAGGGCCATGAAGTCGTCGGTGCCGATGGTGCTCACGTGCGGCAGGCCGGCGGCGGCCCGCTTCTTCACCGGGACAGCCCGATCGAACCGGCCCTTGCTGGCGATGACGATCCGCTCGGTGATGTCGCGCAGCACGGGGTTGCTGGGACTGCGGAAGGAACCCCAGGCACACGACCCGCTGGCCCCCTCGGCCTTCTGCCAGATGACCTCGCCCCGCAGCAGCAGACCGAGGTCGTCCTGGAGGAGGCCGATGACATCGGCCGACAGACTCCGGTAGGGCTTGCGACCGAGGTTGGCCACGTTCACGGCGATGCGCCCACCCGGCTCGAGCACCCGGACGCACTCGCGGAACACGTCGCGCAACATGTCGAGGTACTCGAGGTACGACGCAGGAACGCCCTCTCGCTCGAGCTCCTCCTCATACTGTTTGCCGGCGAAGTAAGGGGGGGACGTGACGACCAGCGCGACCGAGCCATCGGAGACCGCACTCATGTTCCGTGCATCACCGACGACGAACGGGTTCTCGACGGGCTCGGGTGCGGCCACGGTCGCATCCGCACTCAGCTCCGGCGCCCGGAAGCGCTCGTAGAACCCGGACGAATCGTGGCTTTCGCGCTTCGACACCCCGAAGTTCGACGTCGTCGTCCCCTGACGACGTGCAGGCCCGTCCTTCTTCGCTCTCACAGCCACGAGGCGAGGGTATCTCACCGAACGTACGCGCGACCTCACAGCCCGAAGGCACCCACGGCCGCCGGTCACCGGCCCGGAACCAGCGCCGTAGGATCACCGCCGATGGCCCCCACTCCCACCGCCGCCGCGAATGCGCCATCCTGTTCACCCGGACCCGGCGATCGTCCGGTGTCCCCGTGAGCGGCGGAGATGACACCCCCGTTGCCGTCATCACCGGCGGCGCCCGGGGGATGGGGGCGGCCACCGGCCTCCGACTCGTCGCCGCCGGATGGCGGGTGGCCCTGCTCGATCTCGGGGCGGCCTCGAACGAGGCCGGCGCCAGCGATCTGCCCGCGCCGTACCGTCCGGCCACCGAAGCCCAACTCGAGGCCACCGTCGCCGAGTGCGGACCGACCGCCGAGGGGCATGTCGTCGACGTGCGTGACCACGCCGCGCTCACCGACGTCATCAACGGCATCGTCCACCGTCACGGGCGCCTCGACGCGGTCGTGGCCGCCGCCGGCGCAGTGGCCGGCGGGTCTCCGACCTGGGAGACGGGTGACGACGCCTGGCACACCATGATCGACGTCAACCTCACCGGTGTCTTCCACCTGGCCCGAGCCACCGTCCCCCACCTGCTCGCCCGGCCCGAGCCCCGACGGGGTCGTTTCGTTGCCGTGGCATCGAGCGCGGCCCACCACGGTCTGCCGAGCTTGGCGGCCTACAGCGCGGCCAAGCACGGCGTGGCCGGCCTGGTGAAGGCGCTCGCGGCCGAGCTCGGACCGACCGGCGTCACCGCCAACGCCGTTGCCCCGGGATCCACGATGACGCCGATGCTCGACGCCAGCGCGGCGATCTACGGTCTCGCCGAACCAGGCTCGTTCGCCCGCCAGACCCGCATCCAGCGGGCGATCGACCCCGACGAGATCGCCCAGACCATCGCCTGGCTGTGCACCGACGCTCCGGGCGCGCTCACCGGCGCCGTGCTCGACGTCGACGGTGGCTTCCGGCCGTGACCGACTCGACCGGCTCCCACTCGGGCCTGGACCTGACCCCAGCCGTCGTGGATGCACTCGACGATGCCCTCGTGGGCCGCCGCAACGAGATCGAGGTGGTCCTGGCGGCGCTGGCCGCCCACCGCCACGTGCTGCTCGAAGGGCCACCCGGAACGGGCAAGTCCACGCTCCTGCGCAGCCTGGCCGTCGTCGCCGGCGTGGAGCTGGTCTTCGTCGAGGGCAACGCCGAGCTGACGCCCGCCCGCCTCACCGGCACGTTCGACCCGGCCCGCGTGCTCGCCGACGGCTACTCGCCCGACGTGTTCCTCGACGGACCGCTGGTCGAGGCCATGCGCGCCGGCGCACTGCTCTACCTCGAGGAGATCAACCGCGTCCCCGAGGAGACGCTGAACGTGGTGATCACCGCCATGAGCGAAGGGGAGCTGCACATCCCCCGATTGGGCAAGGTGGAGGCCGAGCCGGGCTTCCGGGTGGTGGCCGCCATGAACCCGTTCGACACCATCGGCACCGCCCGCATCTCCTCCGCCGTCTACGACCGGGTGTGCCGCGTGGCCATGGGCTACCAGGACGAGGTCGCCGAACGCGAGATCGTGAACCGGGCGGATCCCTCGGCCGACGCCGCCCTGGTGCGCCGCTCGGTGCGGGTGGTGCGCGCCACCCGCCAACACCCCGACGTCCGAGTGGGCTCGTCGGTCCGTGGCGCCATCGACCTCGTCACCGTGGCCCACCAACTCGCTCTGCTGCGGGCCACCACCGCGGGCGACGACGCCACCGGCCTCGATGCCGCCCTCGCCGCTCTCTCCGGGCGGGTCCGCATGCGCGAAGGCGGTGGGCGCACCGCGGAGGAGCTGATCCGTGAGCTGTGGTCCATGCTCGCCCTCGACCCCGCCGATCCGGCCGCCGACGACGGTGGCGCCCCGACGGCCCCACCGGTGGGCGCCGCGGGAAAAGCCTGACCCCCCGTCCGGGGGGCAACGGCCGGACGGAAGAGGACGACCACATCGATGAAGGCGACGCCGCCCGAGCCGCCATCGACGAAGGCCGACGGCGCACCAGCTCGCGCCGGGATCTGGGCCGCCACCCCCATTTCGAAGAGGTCTCCCCCGACGTGGGCACCATCGACGAGGCGGCGCTCGACGAAGCCCTCGGCGCCGATGCCGACGACGCTCTCGGGCTGCTCGCCGAACTGACGGGCGCGACCGACGAGCGCCTCCGAGCCCTGGCCCGCCAGCTGGCCGGCCGAGTGGTGGTCGACCTGGGCCGCGCCGGCACGGCTCGTCGTCGGGGGATCGGACGGATGCGAGAGGTCGCCGCTGATCGCAGCCTCGCCGAGGTCGACCTCGACCGTTCCCTCGACGCCCTCCTCGCCGCTCGCGGTCGCTCCGAGACCCCCCACCTCGAGAACCTCCGAGCCCGCGAATGGGGCCGACCCGACATGGCGGTGTGTCTTGTCGTCGACCGCTCCGGGTCGATGGGTGGGAAACGCCTCGCCACCGCCGCCATGGCCGCTGCCGCCTGCACCTGGCGGGCCCCGCAGGACGCCTCGGTCCTGGCCTTCTCCGACCGGGTGATCGTGCTGTCTCCACAGGGATCATCCCGACCGATCGAATCGATCGTCGACGACCTCTTCTGCCTCCGAGGGCACGGGCCGACCGACCTCGCTCGGGCCCTGCGCGCCGCCCGACAGCAGCTCGAACGATCGGCGGCCCGGAGGCGAGTGACCGTCCTGCTCTCCGACGCCCGCTCCACCTGCGGCGACGATCCGATCGCTGCGGCCGCCGCCCTCGACGAGCTCATCCTCATCGCCCCCGACGACGACGTCGACGATGCCGCTCGCCTGGCTCGGGCCGTCGGCGCCCGATGGCTCCCCATCACCGGGCCGAGCGCCGTGCCCGACGCCCTCATGCAGGCCTTCAGCGGCTGAAGCGACGAGGTTCGAGGACCCTTCAGCGACGGCGTCCAGAAGGTGCGCTGCGATATCCTTCCTCGGTCCCTGTACGGCGCGGATGCGGAGCTCGAACTCCGAAACTCGACCGCACTTGCACCGACGCCGACGGCCGACCACCCGAACCATGACCTCCCCCCCTTCCGTGCTGACGGAGACGCCCGACCTGGCCGACGCGCTGGTGACGCCGCCGCCGGCCAGCCGGTTCCCCCACCTGCGGGCCCTCGACGGGCTACGTGGCCTCGCCGTCGTACTCGTCCTCCTCTCACACTTCACCCCCGAGCTCGCCCCCGGTGGGTTCCTCGGCGTCGACCTGTTCTTCCTGCTGAGCGGCTTCCTCATCACCAGCCTTCTGGTCGCCGAGTGGGAATCGTCGGGAGCCATCGCCCTGGGTCGGTTCTGGGTTCGACGGGCCCGACGCCTGCTCCCGGCGCTGATGGTGGTGTTGGTGGTCGTGGGTCTCCACGCGTTCTTCTTCAGCACACCGGCCGAGCAGCACCAGCTCGGGCTCGACGGCCTGGCTTCGCTCTTCTACGTGGCCAACTGGCGCTTCATCGCCAGCGGTCAGTCGTACGTGATGCAGTTCATCGCCACCGAACCCAGCCCCCTGCGCCACATGTGGTCGCTGGCGATCGAGGAGCAGTTCTACCTGATCTGGCCGTTGGTGACGTTGGCCGTCGCGGCGGTGGTGCGACGGTTCTTGTGGCGGGGCCGCCATGCGAACCCACCGCTGCGTTCCGCGCTGGCCGGGGTGAGCATCGCACTGGCCCTCGTCTCGGCCGGGTGGATGGTCGTGAAGTACCACGCCGGCACCGATCTCGACCGGCTCTACTACGGCACCGACACCCGGGTCTTCATGATCCTGGTCGGTGCGGCGATCGGTGCCGTCACCGCCGGCCGGCCCCGAGTCCCCGACCGATGGCGCGTCGTGATGATCGGCCTGGGCACCGTGGGGGTCGTCGCTCTCCTGGTCGCGACGATCCGGGTGGAGACGACGACAGCGTGGCTCTACGCCGGCGGCTATGCGGGCCTGGCCCTCGTCTTCGCCGCCGTCCTGCTCGGTGCCGCCCAGCCCGGGCCGAACCCGCTCAGTTGGGTGCTCTCCTTCCGCCCGCTGATCGGCCTCGGGCTGATCTCCTATGGCGTCTATCTGTGGCACTGGCCCATCACGGTGTGGATCACCCCCGACTCGACCGGCCTCACCGGCGTCGCTCTGTTCACCGCCCGTAGTGGGCTCACCCTCGGCGCCGCGCTCCTCAGTTATCACCTGGTCGAACAGCCCATCCGCCATCGGGGGCTCACCGGGCTGGGCCCGCGCCACCAGTGGGTCACCCCGATGGCGGTGGCCGGCCTCGCCATGGGCCTGCTGGTACCCGTCGTGGTGCACCCGGCCATCGCCACCTCACCCGAGGGGCGCGCACCATCACCGGCTTTGGTGGCGTCGATCGCCGACTACGCCACCAGCCCGCGCTGCGACGTCCCTGAGTCACCCGAGCCCCTGATGCCCGATGAGGAGCTGGCGATCACTCTCGTCGGCAATTCCCTGGCCGGTGAGGTCCGGCCTTGCATCACCGAGATCCTAAGTCGACGTGGCGTCACGATGGAGACGGTCAACCCACAGGACTTCCTGATCTGTCGTGAGGCCGCCGCCATCAAGGAGCAGGCAACCAACCCCGAGACGAGACCGGATGCGGCCATCCTCTTCCTGTTCGTCGCCGGCGACGGGCGCTGTGGGGAACCGTGGCACGCGGTCGTCGACGACCTGATCGACACTTGGGTCTCGCAGGGAACCCATGTCTTCCTGGTGCCGAGCGTGTCGCTTCCCGGTGGCGGCGCCGAATGGATACAGGACGGTGCCGACCTGGAAGCCGAGTACTACCAGCAACGAGCGGCGGCCGACCCTGGTCATGTCACGGCCGTCGACGCCGGCCGGTTCCTTCGCGATCTCGACGGCACCTACCTGTGGCGCATGCCCTGTGCCCGCGCCGACGAGGCGGGCTGTCGACCCGACGGCACCGTGCCCGTCCGGTTCACGGACGGCCTCCACTTCTGTACTGACGCCGACTTCCCCGCGCGGGGCTGCGTGCGCCCCGAGGCTGCGGCGGGGCAACGGCGAGCGGCGACGGCGATCACCAACACCGTCATCGAGGTGATGAGTCGCAACTCCTCGGCCGCGACAGCAGGAGGTGACGGGGAACAAGCGCGTACCTCCGGTTGATCAGGCCCCCATCCCGGCCTCGGCGGCGAGCGCGAGACTGCAGGACGATGTCGTCTCCCCCGTGGTCGGTGGCCGACCAGACCTGGATCGAGCTCGATGCCGTCGCGTCCAACTCGGTGCTGCTGATCCCGTTCGGCAGCACCGAGCAGCACGGGCCTCATCTCCCCCTCGACACCGACACCCGAATCGCGTTCGCCGTGGCCGCGACCGTGGCCCAACGGCGCGCTGACACCCTCGTCGCGCCACCGGTGCCCTACGGATCGAGTGGGGAGCACGCAGGCTTCGCGGGCACGTTGTCGATCGGGCACGCGGCCCTCGAGTTGCTGTTGATCGAGCTCGTGCGGTCCGCCGACGTCTTCCGGGCGGTCGTGCTGGTGTGTGGCCACGGTGGCAATGCCGAGGCGATGCAACGGGCAACCGCCACCCTCACGGCGGAGGGGCGGCCGACCAGGGCCTGGTTCGCATCCATCCCCGACGGCGATGCCCACGCCGGCCACACCGAGACGTCGCTCATGCTGGCCGTGGCCCCCGACACCGTGCGCCTCGATCAGGCCGTCGCCGGCGCCACCGCTCCCCTCTCTGAGCTGATGCCCGACCTGCGCCGGGCGGGAGTGCTCGCCGTTTCTCCCAACGGAGTCCTGGGCGATCCGACCGGCGCATCCGCGTCGGCAGGCCACCAGTTCCTGGCCCGACTCAGCGCCGACCTCGACCGTCTGGTCGACGACCTCGTCACCCCGTGAGCGACGCACCGGCCGCCTCCCCGGTTCCGCTCCCCCGGGACGACCTGGCCGGGGTCACCGTTGCCCTCGACGCCTCCACGAGCCTCGTCGACAACGCCACCGTGATGATCGGCGGGTCTCCCCTCCGGATCGCCCGACTCACTGGCGCGGGAGGGGCTCTCGTCAAGAAGCTCGTGACCGGTGAGCCAGTCCCCCGTGGAGATCAGGCCACGGCGCTCACCCGCCGACTTCTCGACGGGGGCCTGGTCCACCCCGATGGTCTGGCACCGGTGAACCCATCCCTCGCGGTGACGGTGGTGGTCCCGGTCCGGGGATCACTGGGCGACGAACTGACGGCCGCGCTGGAGGCTCTGCCCGACGGTCTGCGAATCGTGGTGGTGGACGACGCCAGCCCGGCCCCGGTCACGACGACCAGTCGCCGGATCGAGATCGTTCGCCGACCGGTGAACGGTGGACCAGCCGCGGCCCGCAACACCGGCCTCGGTGAGGTCTCGACCACCTACACCGCCTTCGTCGACGCCGACTGCGAGCCCGATCCCGGTTGGATCGAGGGCCTGCTCGCCCACTTCGCCGACCCCCTCGTGGCCGCCGTGGGGCCCCGTATCGTGGGCCCGGCCGGGCCGGCAGGCTCCGTCCTGGCCCGCTACGAGAACGCCCGTGCCCCCCTCGACCTCGGGGCCCGACCAGCCCGAGTGCGAGCCCGCAGCCGGGTGTCGTACCTGCCTTCGGCCGCTCTCGTGGTGCGTACCGACGTGGTCCGCGGGTTGGGGGGGTTCGACGAGGCGATGCCGGTCGGTGAGGACGTTGATCTCGTGTGGCGACTCGACGAGGCCGGGTGGACGGTTCGCTACGAACCCAGCGTGCGAGTCAAGCACCGGCATCGCACCGAGCTCTGGGCATGGGCCCGGCGCCGCTACGACTACGGAACGTCGGCCGGGCCGCTGGCCGCCCGGCACCCGGGAGCGCTGGCGCCCGTCGAGGCATCGGCCTCGAGCGTCGCCCTGTGGGCTCTTCTGGCCACGGGCCACCCTTTGGCCGCGCTGGCCACCGGCGCCGTCACCGTCGACCTCCTGGCCCGCCGTCTGGCCGCCCTCCAGCACCCGTTCCCAGTGGCGACCCGACTCGCCGCCCAGGGCCACCTCAGCGCCGGTGACCTCCTCGCCGAATCGATGCTGCGCCCGTGGTGGCCCCTGACGTTCGCCGCCGCGCTGACCAGCCGGCGGGCCCGACGGGTGATTCTCGCCGCAGTCGTCCTCCCGCCCCTGTGGGAGTGGGTCCGCGACCGACCTCCGCTCGACCCGGTGCGGTGGGTCGTGTGCCGAGTGAGCGATCAGATCTTCTACGGAACCGGGGTCTGGGCCGGTGCGTGGAAGGCCCGAACGGTGGATCCGCTGCTACCGGAGCTCACGAGCTGGCCCCGCCCCGGGCGCTACACCCGGTGGCGCTCGACACTCAGCCGACGTTGACGAGGTCGACGACGAACACCAGCGTCTCTCCGCCCTTGATGACACCACCAGCACCCTGGGCGCCATAACCCTTGTGGGCGGGGATGGTGAGACGACGACGGCCGCCCACCTTCATGCCTCGTACGCCCTCGTCCCAACCGGCGATCACCTGACCGGCGCCGAGGCGGAACTCGAAGGTGTCCCGTCGGTCCCACGAGGCGTCGAACTGCTGACCGGTGCTCCACGCCACCCCGACGTAGTGGACGGTCACGTCGGCGCCGGCCGCGGCCTCGACGCCGTCACCGACCTCGAGATCCTCGACGAGGAGCTCGGCGGGCGGGGCGCCTTCGGGGATGGACACGGCGGGCTTGGAGGGATCATCCATGGGGCGACGATAGTGGAGCGATCCAGGAGGGCCGTCAGCGTCGGGTCAAACCCCGCGACGGAGGACGAGAACCCGCCAGTCACCGTCGGCCCCCGTGCCCACCGGCACCGCACCCGCGACGCCGACCGCTTCGGTCACCGCCTCGACCTGGCCCGCCAGCAGGCCGCTGAGCACCAGGGTGCCGCCCGGTTCGGTGTGCGCGACCAGCTCGGGGGCGAGGGCCACGAGAGTGCCCACGCCGATGTTGCTCACCACGACGGGAAAGCAACCGACCACTTCGTCCAACGGCGTCAGTGATGCCTGCACCTCGGTCGAGACGCCGTTGCGCGCCGCGTTCGCGGTCGTGGCCCGCACCGCCTCGAGATCGATGTCGATCGCGTCGACGCGGCCGGAGCCGAGCCGGGCCGCGGCCACCGCCAGGACACCACTGCCGCAGCCGACGTCGAGGACCGCGTCACCGGGGCCCACGCGGGCCTCGAGCTCGGCCAGGCCCAGCCGGGTGGTGGCATGCGCCCCGCTGCCGAAGGCGCGCCCCGGGTCGAGGAAGATCGGGGTGTCGTCCGGGCCGATCCAGTCCGGGGGGTCCTGCCAGGCGGGCACCACGACCAGCCGGCCCCCGGCCCGCCACGGCCGAGCCCACTGCTGCCAACGATCCATCCAGTCGTCCTCGTCAACCGGCTCGACGGCAACGGACCAACGGTCGCGAAGAGCCGCTGCGGCGGTGGCCGAACCGGCGGCAGGTACGCCCGCCAGCAACTCCACCATGTCGGAGGCCGCCGAACCAGGAGCGCGCTCCTCGATCCCGGCGACGCCTGCCTCCCACAGCAGGCCGGCCACCAGATCGGCGTCGTCACGCGGAACCACCGCTCGCAATGTCACCCACTGCGCACCGGCTCCGTCGACCACCGGCGGAGGGTAGGCCGACCAGCGATCGAACGGCGAACCGGCCGTCCTCGGGGACCCCATGGTCAGCAGATGTCGGGCCACCAGGGTTCGGGCCAGGCCCGCAACGCCAACAACTGGACGATTCCAGCGTGGTCGATCGACCCGCCGTTCTCGTAGCGGCCGATGCCACCCCGATCGAACGCCCCCGTCGTTGGATCGCGCCCGTGCTCCCACACCGCCGCCAGGTACCGGTCGAGAGCACCCATCAGCTCCGGCACTTCCCGCACTGCGTGCAGGGCCAACAGGTTGCGGAACCAGATCGCCACGAACACCGGGGGGTGGGCCCACAGCGTCGGCGTGTCGAAGTGACGGAGCGACGCAACAGCGGTGGCCGCCGCCCGGTCGAGCCTCGCCTCGTCACCATCGAGCCGCCACCAGAGCACGTCGGCTCCTACCGGCGTGCCCTGGTTGTAGGCCCACAGGGCGTGATCGACCCGTCCGTCACGCTCGACGTGATCGGCGTACAGGTGATCGTCACGCCGCAGCTGTCGCGACAGCGCGTCGTCGGCCGAAGCGGCGAACGCCCTCAGCCCCGCCCGTCCCGGCCCCGGATCGAGGAGGGCCAGTCGCAACGCGAGTTGGATGGCCGGCGCCGTGGCACAGGTGTTGACCGGGCTGTCGGGGGCGTCGCGCCACCGCACCCCGCCGGCCCGGACCTGCCCGGTTGCGACCACCTCCAGGGTGCGCCGGGCCTGATCGGCGAAGACGTTCGAGGTTTCGGTCGCGCCGCCCCACAGGAGCGCGGCCTGCACCTGATCGAGCCCCACCCATGCGTTGTCGTCGAAGTAGAGCGGCCCCTGGCCCGGAAACGGAAGGTAGCCGTCGCCGCGCCGGACCCGGTGCTGCTCGAGGACCGCGAACAACGCCGACGACACCGTGGCGTCGCCGGTCAACCGCCCGACGTGCAACCCCGCAGCGATGACCTGACTGAGCGGCCACAGCGCGGCCACCGGTGAAAATCGTCCCATACCCTCACGGAGCTTGACCCGGCCGGCCCGCCCCTGATCGAGGTAGAGCTCGATCAGCGCCTGCCACGCCGCCACCGCCGGCTCCGGCGACACCGGGTTCAGTTCCCGCCGCTCCCACGGATCAGGGCCAGCGTCTGCTTGCACGCCTCGCACACCGGGTACTGCTCGGGATCGCGGGTGGGGATGAACCGGGTGCCGCACAACGCCGTGACCTCTTCACCCATCACGTAGCCGCGCATCTGGTCGTCCTTGCGGATGATGTGGGCGACCTTGCCGTGTTCCAGATCGGGGTCCGACGGTCGGGTCTCGGGGCGCTCGATGACCTCGCTGCTCACGTCCTCACCTTACCGACCGACCGACGACCCGGCCACGTCGGCCAGAACTAACCGCCCGTCGTCGACCAGTGCCAGGGTTCGCTCGGTAGGTTGCGGAACCCGAACGCACCGGCGTTGGCCGCCAGCCAGGCGAACCCGGGATCGCTGCGGCTGGTGATGAACCGGCCGTTGGCGGTGAAGTCGACGGCCAGGCCCTGCTCGTGCAGGGACGCACCGGGGCGAGCCGTGGGGGGGCGGCACTGGTCGGGTGACATCTCCCAGATGGCGAAGTCGGAGGGGCCGCAGTTCTGGCGCCGGAGAGCGATCTGGGAGTTGATGTCGCGGTAGCCGGATCCCCCGAGCACGATGCCGTCGGCCCGGGCCGCATCCAGGAGGCCGACGAGACGGTCGGCGATGGCGGCGTTGACGGTGATCCCGCCGACTGTGCGCAACGGAGGGGTGGGCGGTCGGGGAATCGGTCGCGGCGGTGTGGTCGGGGCGGGACCGGGAGTCGGGTCGCCGCCACCCCCGCCGCCATCAGTGCCACCACCCGGCGACGGCTCACCGCTCGATCGTGGCGCCGGCGCCACTCGGGCCACAGCGGCCGCGACCGCAGCCTCCTCGGCCATGATCCGCTGGGCCAGGCCGGCGTCGAGCGACGCCAGGGCGGCGGCGTCGGACAATCGCGAGTCGAGGCGCTGGCGGACCTGGACGGCGAAGGCCTGCTGGTCGGACCGAGCCGCACCGAGCGACGACACCGCTGCAACTGCCTCCTCCCGTGCCTGCTCGGCAGCCGCCCTGGCGGCCTCGGCCCGACGCACCTCGTCCTCCAAGCGCCGTTGCGTCACCCGGACCTGGTCGATCACGTCGACGTCGCGACCGGACCGCATCGACATGAAGGCCCGTCGGGTGGCGTCCTCCTGGGCCGAACCAGCCTCGAAGCGCCGCAGCAGGTCCTCGCCTGGCGGGTCGACGTAGGCCGAGACCGCCAAGCGCGTGAGTCGGGACCGCAGTTCGGCCAGCTCTGCGGCACTGGCCTCGGCCGCCCGTCGTGCCGTTTCGGCCTCTGCGGCGCTGGTCTCGGCGGCACTGGTGGCGTCGGCGGCCGCCTGCTCCTGTGCCCTCACGTTGACGTCGATGGTCGTCAGCGCTTCGGTCACCCGGGCCTGATCGGCCTGGAGGGCATCGACCTGGGAGGCCACCTGAGCGCGCTCGGACTGCACCCGGAACCGCTCCTGGCGGGCATCCTGGGCGCCTCCAGGCGCAGGGGTGGCCAGCACCGACCCCGAAACCACGAGCGCGCCGACGACGACGATCGGGAGGACTCGACTGGGGAAGACAACGGCGAAGCGCATCAGACCTCGATCGCACCGATCAGGGATCGATGACGAGAGAAGGCCCGCACTCCGCCCGGAGCCCTCCCACCGTACCGCGCCGGGGACCGATCGCACCAGGGTCTTGTCGCACCGCTACGGTCAGGCCATGACGACGGCGTCCTCCAACTCGGCTCCGGAGACCTCCCATGGACCGGAGCCCGACGCTCTTCTCGAGAAGTTCGAGGTCCTGGCGGCAGCACGCCGGTCGAACTTGCGGGTCGATCCCGATCGTGACGTTCCGGTCGAGCTCGTCGAGCGGTTGTGCCGGCTGGCGTCGTGGGCCCCGAATCATCACCGCACCCTCCCGTGGCGCTTCTGCGCCGTCACCGGCGATGGCCGGCGAGCCCTCGGCGAGGCACTGGCCCGTGACGTCGCGGAGGCCGGGGAGGACAACCCTGCGAAGATCGCGAAGGCCCGCACCAAGTACACCCGAGCCCCCGTCGTGCTCGTCGTGGCCGCGGCGGCCGGACCGGACCCCATCACCACCCTCGAGAATCGCGACGCCGTGGCGGCGGCCATCCAGACACTCCTACTGGGAGCGACGGCCGCCGGACTGGCGACGCTGTGGTCGAGCGGGGCCGCCACCCGATCGGCGCGGGTCGCCGGGGTCTGCGGTTTCGACCCCGCCGACGCCGTCGTCGGTCTCGTGTACGTGGGCTGGCCCATCGCCGGGGTGCGCGTCTCCGAACGACCGAGCCCCGTGGTGGGCCGCCTCACCAGCAACCCCGGCCCCGACGGGCACTGATCCAGATGCCCTCGGCCCCAACCGCCGCCAGTCGCGCCGCCCCGGCGCGAGCCCGCGCCCGTCGGGTGTACTCCACGGTGCTCTGGTGGGTCTTCGTGGCCATCTTCGTCTACAACGCCATCGTCATCGGGCAGGCCATCTTCTGGTTGCCCACGCTACTGTTCGGAATGGCGGCGATCGCCACCACGCGACTCGCCCTGTCGGGCCGGGCCCCCGAACGCTTCACCCTCGGCCCCGAAGCCCTACTTCAAGCCCGTAAGGGGACGACCGCGTCGACTCCAGCACACTGGGTGGCACCAGGCGACGGCCGCCCCGGCACCTCGCGAGCGGGGACGCTGCTGATGACCGACGGCCGGCTCTCCTTCGCCACCGCCGACGGTGAGACGGGCTTCGATGTCGGGGTGAAGAAGATCAGTCTGGCCACGGCGCCCGGGTTCCTGCGTCCCCAACTCGACCTCGACCTCGGTGCGGGCATCCACACCATTCGGTTCTTCCCGATGTGGGATCTCGGCGCGACCTTCGTCGGCCCGGTCGTGGCCGGCGAGTGGCACCGCCAACTGCGGTCTCTCGGGGCGTCCTGAGCGGCTGGCGGTCTCGGTGAGCGATCCCTCCGACCCGGACCTGAGCGACCCCAACCCGGCGCGGAGCCGAGGCCGACGGCGACGACGCCTCCAGCTCATCGCCTGGTGGCTGGTCGTCGGAGCCCTTCTGGCCGCCCTTCTCGGTGGCGGCCCCTGGTACCTCATCATCCCGCTGGGTGTTCTCGGGGCGCTGGTGGTGGCCAACACCGCGGCGCTGGTGAACCACCGCGGGCCGGAGGAGCAGGCCCTGAGCCCCGGTCGGCTCGCCCGGGCGACGATCGCGCACGATGCGGTATCGGTCACCGCCACGTGGGCGCCTCGGCCGAGGGCCAGGGACCGCCAACGGCACGAGGGTCGCCTGACCTGGGCCGGCGGTCGCCTCACGTTCACCGCGCAACCGACCTCGACTCGGCGAGAGGGCGCTCCCCGGGAGCTCGTCGGCCTCGGACTGCTCGACGCCGACCCGACCGAACTCCGACTGGGTTCGCGACCGACGCTGTGGCACCCCGACCTCGTGGTGGTGCAGGGTGAGACGACCCACGTCCTCGACCTGCGCCCCGGGTGGGACATCGCCAGCATCGGCGTAGGGGTTCTGGTCGCCGACGAGTGGTACCGCCAGCTCGTCGAAATGGGGGTCACCCCCAGCTGAGGCCCCGGGTGGCGGCCACGACTGAGAGGGCGTCGACCAGCGCCTGTGGTTCCCCATGGCAGGCCTCGAGGGCGTCGCTATCGAGGAGCACCAGATGGGACCGCGAGGCCGAACCGTCGTCGACTTCCGCCACCACGCACGGGGTACACCCGTCCGTCGCGACCGAGATCTCCGGGCTGCGCTCGTCGAGGTGCACGTTGGTGAAGGGAACGGGAAGCGCCAGCCGGCACTGCTCGAACTCGGCTTTCGGCCGGAACAGCCCGTGGGTGATGTCACACAGCGCGCAATGGGCCCGACCCAACCGGGCTCCCACCCAGTAGGAGACCTCCCCGGTCAGCGTGCCCTTGGCGTGGTACACGCCGACGAGGGCGACGATGCGACCCCGATCGGCAGAGGAATCGTCCATCGTCTCCGCGCTCCTTGCCGGTTGCCCCTCGGGCCGGCCGACGGGCGCGGTACTGTCGTCAGGCGGTGGCACGGAACCTCACCGGGAGCGACTCCAGGCCCCGGAGGACGAGCCGACCGTTCCAGTCCGGGCGGTCGGTGGCCAGGGTCAGATCGGAGAAACGCCGGATGAGCCCGCCCATGGCCTCGGCTCCCTCCAAGCGGGCCAGCGCGGCACCGAGGCAGTAGTGGGTACCGCTGCCGAACGAGAGGTGCTGGGACGCCGTGGGCCGACCGAGGTCGAGCTCGTCGGCGTCGGCCCCGAAGACGGCCCGGTCGCGGTTGGCGCTGCCCAGACAGGTCATCACGAACAGCCCCGGTGCGACGGTGCGCTCACCCAGGGTCAACGGCGCGAGGGCGATACGTCGCGAGAACTGCACCGGGGAGTCGAAGCGCAACAACTCGTGCACGGCGTTCGCATCGAGTGACGGGTCGTCGCGCCAGCGTTCGAGCTGGTCCCGATGCCGGAGGAGGGCCAAGGTGCCGTTGCCGATGAGGTTCACCGTGGTCTCGTGGCCGGCGATGAAGAGCAGCATGATCTGATCGACGAGCTCGTGCTCGGACAGAACATCACCCTCGTCCTCGGCGGTGATCAACGCCGTCAGCAGGTCATCGTCCGGGCGAGTGCGCTTCCAGGCGACCGCGTCGGCCACGTGCGCCCGCATCCGCTCGGCGGCGATGACCCCTGCACGGGCCTCGTCGGCGCTGATCGTGATGTCGAGGAGCTGCACCACGGCATGGGACCACTGCCGCAGCTGATCGCGATCGGCGTCGGGCATGCCCAGCATCTCGCTGATGACCACGAACGGCAGGGGGAAGGCCAGGTCAGCGATCACGTCCATCTGCCCCTCGCGGGCGGCGGCGTCGAGGTGCTGGTCGACGAGCGCGCGTACCGCCGGTCGCAGATCCTCGATACGACGCGGGGTGAAGACCTTGGACACCAACCGGCGCAGACGGGTGTGGTCCGGCGGATCGATGTTCAGGATCGACGTGTCCTCGCGTCGCTCACGGCCAGGAAAGAGCCCGTCGAGCAGTTCGTCGCGTCGCCGTCGCTGGAGAGGATTGACCTCGATGGCCTTGCGGACCTCCACGCTGAGCGTCGAGTCGCGCAAGACTCTCGCCGAGGAGGCATGATCGAACACGATCCAGGGACCGAGAGGACTCGGATGGACAGGCTCGGCGTCTCGGAGCCGGGCGTACGCCGGGTACGGATCGTCGAAGAACCCCGGCTCGAACGGGTTGAACATCATCGCGATGGTGTCGTCGAGCGGTGCTGCGTCGGCCATGGCTCTCTCCTCGTGAACGCCCAACGTTACGGGCGTGCGACGATGACCGGATGACCGACCCTCTTCCTCCGGTCGACCGGGCCCTTCTCGACGAAGCCGTCATCCTGTGCCGGTCAGCCGGCGCATCCACCCTGAAGTGGTTCACCTCGGCCGAGCTGGTCGTCGACGAGAAGGGCGACGGCACCCCGGTCACCCAGGCCGATCGCGAAGCCGAGCGGCTGGTGCGCCGCCATCTCGCCGAGAACCATCCCGAGGACACCGTGCTCGGGGAAGAAGAGGACGATGTCACCGGCCGGTCCGGACTCACCTGGATCGTGGACCCCATCGACGGGACCAAGGCCTTCACGCGCGGGGTGCCCCTGTACTCGAGCCTGCTGGCCATCGTCGACGAGCACGGCCCGGCCGTGGGGGTCATCGATCTCCCCGCCCTCGGCCACACCGTCTGGGCCGGCCGTGGCCTCGGGTGCTTCTTCGACGGGCGTCCGGCCCGGGTGTCGACCCGACCCGGGCCACCCGACGCGGTGTTGTCGTCGAGCGACTTCACCCACTGGGACGACACCCACCTGCTGGCCGTGAAGCAGGACGGCTTCCAGCTGCGCACCTGGGGTGACGGCTACGGCTACGCCCTCGTCGCCACCGGTGCCATCGAGGCGATGGTCGACCCCGAAGTGTCGCTCTGGGACATCGCCCCGATGCCGGTCATTCTCGCCGAGGCCGGCGGCCGCTTCACCGGCACCGACGGGTCCGAGCCGGCGCTGGTCCCCGGCCCCCGGGCCTCGGGGGTGGCCAGCAACGGTCTCGTGCACGAACGGGTCCTCCGGTGCCTGAACCCCGAGACATCGTCACCGTCCGACTCGAGTTCAGCCTGACGTCAGGGGACGACGGGGACCATCACCCCTTCATGGGCGAACATGGAGTCATGACCCCGGCGCCGGCCATCGTGACAGCAAGGCGCGACCGACGGTGGCGGCGACTCCTCGGCGGCTTCGTCACGGTGGCGATGGTGGTCCTCGCCACCCTCGTCACGCTGGCCACTCCGGCTTCGGCCCACGCCTCGGTGCTGGCCACCACGCCGACCGACGGCCAATCCGTGCCGGGGTCGCCCCCGTTCTTCTCCGTCACCTTCAGCGAGGCGGTCAGCATCGAGTTGGGCGGGCTGAGCGTGCTGAACCGATCCGGATCCCGGGTGGAGGAAGGCGACACCATCAGCGAAGAGGGTGGGACGGTGCTGCGGGTCGCCCTCGATCCGGACCTCGCCGACGGAACCTACGTCGGAACGTGGCGGGTCGTCTCGGTCGACGGACATGCCATCTCGGGTTCCGCCCTGTTCGCAGTGGGAACCCCGGTCGACGCCAGCGCCGTGAGCGGGCTCAGCGCCAGGACCGACCCCACGTGGGAGGTCATCGGAGCCATCTCACGATTCGTGACGTTCGTGGCTTCGCTGCTGGCCGCGGGGCTGGCGTTCTTCCTCGCCTTCCTGCACGATCAGCGACGGGACCGCTGGAGGATCGCCCCCGTGGTCCGACTCGCCACCATCCTCGCCATGCTCGGCATCCTGGCGTCCGTCGCCGCCCAGGCCGCTCTGGCCACCGGCGCAGGCCTGAGCGCGGCCACCGACGTCGTCATCCTGCGAACAGTACTGACCGAATCATTGGGCTGGTCGGCCGTCGTCTTGCTCGTCGGGCTGGCGCTGGTCCACCTCTCGACCGACACGAGCCGCCTACTGCTGGCTCAGGGCTGCGCCTTCTACGGCGGCCTCACGGTCAGCCTCTCGTTCGTCCTCTGGGGCCACGCCACCGAAGCGCCGTACCGCTGGCTGTCGGTGGTGTCGGACGGGACCCACGTGGCCGCCGCCGCCGTGTGGTTCGGCGGTCTGGTCGGTCTGGCCATGACGTTGCGCCACCGATCCCGCGTGCTGTCGGGCGCCGCTCCCGAACGGGACCCCGACCTCCGCGGTCGAGAAGGCTCCGCGCTCAGCCCGACCACGGCGATGGGAGAACCGACGGCGGTCGGGCCGGTGGCCCTTTCCACCCGACCCACCGTCGACGCCGACACCGAGACGTCGGTCGAACGGCGGACCGAGATCCTGGCCTCGACCGCGACGGTGCTGGGGCGGTTCTCCACGGCCGCGGCCGCCAGCGTGGTGGTGCTGCTGCTCAGCGGCGTCGCCATGACCTGGATCCAGTCGGGGGGTTCGCTCTCGGCGCTGTGGTCGACGACGTACGGCCGCCTCGTGGTGACCAAGGTCGGCCTGGTGGTCGCGGTCATCGTCCTCGCGGCCCACAACCGCCAGCGCCTCGTCCCCTCGTTGGTCACGATGGCCGACGCCCCAGGTGGGCTGGGCCAGGACCCTGATTCGGACGGGGCGGTCGCGGCTCAGGGATGGTGCCGCCTCCGTCGCAATGTGCTCGTCGAGATCGGCGTCCTGGTCGCCGCGCTGGCCGTCACCGCAGTGCTCGTCAACGTCATTCCCGCCCGCACCGCGCTGGAGATCAGGGCGTCGGTCGTCGAGATGACCACGGCCGCCGGCGACGGGAGTGTCTCCCTCGCCGTCACTCCTGTTGCGGCCGGGGTGAACACCCTCCGCGTCCAGTACCTCGACACCGCTGGCGAACCGGTCGACGTGGCCAACAGCCTCCGGGCGGAATTCACCCTGCCCTCGGCTCAGCTCGGCCCGATGACCCGGGAGGTCGTCAAGATCGGCCCCGGGAGCTTCGTGATCCAGGGTTCCGAGCTCTCGATACCGGGTGACTGGACCGTCGCCCTCGTCGTTCGACCCTCGGACTTCCGAGAGACCCGCTCCACGTTCACCATCCCCATCCCCATCCGCTGACTCGCGACGAAAGAGCAGGCCCATGACCCCCCGATCCTCCAAGAGAACCTCGTACCGAGCGTGTCCACGGGTCGCCTTCGTCGCTGCGGTCGTGGGCATCGGCCTCGCCGTCTTCACCGCTTCGGCCGGCGCCCACGTCACCGGGTCCGACGAACCAGTCACCTCCGGGGGGTCGACCCCGGTGACCTTCGCCTTCGACCACGGCTGCAACGGCGAGCCCACCACCTACCTCCGAGTCCAACTCCCTTCCGGTGCCACCGACGTGGAACCCCAGAACCCTCCCGGCTGGACCTCGACCGTGACCGCCGACGAGGTCCGCTGGGACGGTGGATCGATCCCCGACCAGCAGAAGGCCACCTTCGTGGCCGTGATGACCATCACCCAGCCCGAAGGAGCCGTGGTGATCTTCCCGACCATCCAGGGCTGCCCCACCCGCGAGTCGACCTGGATCGAGATCGCCGACCCCACCAACCCCGATCCCCGCTACCCCGCCCCCCAGATCATCGTGGGCGCCGGTTCCGATGCCGCCCTCGGCGCCGAACCACCACCGCGAGCCCAGGACGCCGGGGCCACCACCATCGCCCCGCCGAACACTCGCGTGCCTCTTCAGGACACGCCGGTCACGCCGGCGGGCAGCGAGCAGAGCGGCGCCGGCCTGGTGGTGTTCATCGTGGTCGTGGCCATCATCGCCGGAGGGGCGACCGTGCTGTTCCTGCGCAACCGCTCACCCAAGAGCGAGTAGGCAGATGGGCTCTCAGCGCTGTGGGACCAGGCCGGGGCGAGCGCCGAGACGGGACTGCCAGGGAGATGCGCCGGCGATGGCCGCGGCGTAGTCCGCTCGACGCTCCGACAAACGGACACCGACCCGACGGTGGGTCGACCCACCATCGGCGGTGGGTTCGTACTGCGCCTCGATACCGGCCTTGAGCATCTCCAACGCTTCGGAGCGCAGCTGGCTGATTCGGGACTCGGTGACCCCGAGAAAGCGCGCCATGTGACCCGACGTGTGACCGTCGATGAAGTACCCCACGATCACCAGGCGGTGACGCTCCGGGAGCAGCCGTACCGCATCATCGAGGTAGGCCAGCAGCTCGCGAGCCTCCAGTTCCTCATCCGGCCCGAGCGTGCCATCGCACAACACGTCGACGAGGGTCAGGCTCTCCTCGCCCGACGTGTGCATCGGATGCTCGAGAGCGAGCACCACCGACCGGTACACACGATCGCTGAGGCGGGCCAACTCGTCGGCATCGAGACCCAGGGCGGTGGCCACCTCGTCCGTCGAGGGCACCCGACCCAACTGGGCGGTGAGCGACTGCTCGACGTCGTTCAGCCGACGCCCCACTGCCCGCACCGAGCGCGGCGCCCAGTCGGCGGCCCGCACGGCATCGAGGATGGCCCCCTTGATTCGGCGAGCGGCGAAACGGTCGAAGGGCACCCCCCGGCTCTCGTCCCAGCGTCGCGCCGCCTCCACCAGACCGAGGGCCCCGGCGCGGGCCAGGTCGTCGCGATCCACATGTCGGGGGAAGTGGACGGCCACCTGGAAGACGATGTGCTTCACGAGGGGAAGTTGCGCCTCCACCAGTCCCGTCATGGCCTCGTCGAACTCCGTTTTCACCTCCCGCACGACGCCTCCTGGGATCGTTCACTGTGGCCACGACCCAGGGCATCCGGTGGTTGGGTCGCGGCATCCCCCACAAGGGGCGTCGTCACGGTACGACAACCGTCGGGAAATTTTGAGGACCCTCTGGCCTATTTTTCCCGACGACCCCGTCGTCGGTACGAGCCGAGATCGGTGACCAAACCCCGGGCCATCAGGCCACCTTCGGGCCCGACCCCTGACCCTCGAACACCGCGGCGCGCACCCCGCGTCGGGCCAATTCGGCGAGAAACGGCAACGGTTCGACCAGTTCGGCCAGACCCGCAGCACCCGTTCGGCGCAGACGCCCGTCGAGAGCCCACTGGGCCGCCAGCGCCGCCACTGCCCCGGTCGCGACTGCAGGACGATCCATGGCGCCGACCACCGAGATCGCCGTCGCACCGTCTCGTTCCCCGCGAAGCTCTACCCGAATCGCGCCCGGGCCGCCCTCCGGATGGGTGGGCCACAGCATCGGCAGTCGCGCCGTGAGCCGGTCCCGTCGAGTCGCCGCAACCCGGGCCGTGACCCGATCGACACCGGGAAAAGCCGGAACCAGGACCAGCGCGTCGGGGAGTGCTCCCCGGTAACAGTCCTGCGCACCGATCGGGTCGGGGAACCAGCACAACTCACGCCCTGACCCACCAGGACGCTGCACCCAACCGCCATCGCGCCAGTCGACGGCGGCCCGCCCCAATGCACGTTGGTGCTGCCGGGCGCAAGCCGGACCCCCTGTGCCCATCTTGGCCACGTGGACCTCGTGCACCTCGTCGAACCACGCCGATGCGTGAGCGGCGAGCACGCAGGTGAGGCCCGGCGCGAAGCCGGCACCGACGACGATGCTGGTGCCTCGCTCCCGTGCCTCGTGATCGAAGGCGAGGAGCGCTCTCACCTCGTCGATGTCGTCGCTCGTCGACACGACCGAGGCCCCCGCTCGCAGAAATGACGCCGCCGCCGGGGCGTGCGTACCGGCCGGACCGGCCAACACCACAACCGTCGCGTCGATGGGGTCGGTGAACGCCCCCTGATCGGCGATGGCGCCCTCGCCCAGACTCTCGGCGACCGCCGCCAGTCGCTCGGGCAGTTCGTCGCGCAGAATCACCTCGTCGACGCCGGTGGAGAGGAGCTGGCGGGCCAGGCGAGCCCCGACCGCACCCACCCCCAGGATCCCGACGCGGGTCACGTCAGCTCAACTCGGGTCCGGAGAGCTCGCGCCACCCACCGGCCTGCGGTGGGGTGCCCCCGTTGCCCCGCAACCGGAGCGCGACGGCGACCAAGCTCGCGAAGCCCAGGGCCATGACAGCACGCCGAATCATTTTCATCGTGGGGCTAGCTGGAATCGAACCAGCGACCTCACCCTTATCAGGGGTGCGCTCTAACCAACTGAGCTATAGCCCCGGGGGCCAGCGGGCACGATAACGGATGGCCTCCGGGGGAACCAAAGGAACAGCACCGAGCACCACCGGTGCGCTCGGTGCTCGGGCTCACGGGCGACGCCGCCCCACTCGGCGCGCAGTCTCGAGCTCGATCACCGTCGCCCGCACGCCCCCGGTGAGCCCGGCGATCAGGTTGAACAGCACACTGAACGTGACCGCGAGCACGGCCCCGGTGATCACCAGCACCAACCCGACGACCAGCGAGCCCCGGAAGATCTGCATACCGTCGATCACGAAGCTGTCCTCGGCCAGCAACGACGCCACGAAGTTCTCGAACTTACCGATGGTGCCCGTGGCCACGGCCACCCGCCACAACACGATCCCGGCGGTCACCAGGATCAACCACAGCGACAGCGACAGCAGCAACGAGACCTTGAGCACCGACCACGGATCGATCCGGGTGAGGATGCGCTGCACCTGCCGGGCCTCGATCCGTCGCCGCCCGCCAGGTGAGCCGGCCGCCGGGGGTTGAGGGCGCTCCGCTCGCTGGGGGACGGGCACCGGGGACGCCGGTGGCGGGGCCTCTGAGGCCGGTACGGGGACGACCATCACCGGAGAGGTGACAACCGGCGCGGAGATCTGGGCGGTGGGCGGATCCGGCTGCCCTACCGTCGCTGGTTCCTCCTCACCCTCTCGGGGAGGGGTGTCGGTCCGGGGGTCGAGCGACATCGGGTCGATTGTACGCACGAACGACCGCTGCCCCCCGCCGCCTCACCACTTCAACCGGGCCCGGGCCACCGCCTCGGCCGCACCCACCCGCACCCTCACCTCCACCTCGTCGAGCCGACGGTCGAACGCCACCACCGAAGCACCGTTCTCGATTGCGATCGCCACCGCCGCCTCGCGACCCTCGACGACCCCGGCCAGCGCGGCGGCATCGGCGGCGGTGTGCGCTCGTGCCCGTTCGGCCATGACCACCCCGAGACGCGCCACACCCAACGCCAGCACGACGGCGGCGATGAGGACCACGCCGATCAGGGGAAGGACTTGCCCAGCATCACCCTGGGCACGACGCCGGCTCGGCCGAGACCCCGGGAGAGTGGACAGCGACGTTGGACGACTCGGACGGACAGCGGCCACGGTGGCCTCCTCGGATGTACCGGCACTGCGGCCGGTCGGTGAACAGGGCGGGGTCGTCCCGCGAGGAGGCCGCGGCGCGGCGAGGTGAGAGGGTGCTCAGTCGTCCGCACCGAGGACCGGGGCCACCGAGGCGACGATCTGGTCCGCATCGAGGTTCATGACCCGAACACCGGTGGCGTCACGACCCTGCGACGAGATGTCGCGCACGCCCATCCGGATGACCACGCCCCCACTGGCCACGACGAAGATCTCGTCGTCGATACCCACCATGAAGGCGGCCACCACGAAGCCCTTACGGGCCGTCAGCTTGATGCCCCGAACCCCCTGGCCGCCGCGGCCCTGAGCGTTGAACCGGTCGAGTTGGGTGCGCTTGCCGAACCCGGCGTCGGTGACGATGAGGATCGCCACGTCGTCTCGGGCCACGTCGCACGAGACCACCTCGTCGTCGGCGCGCAGCTTCATGCCCCGCACCCCGGCCGCGGCGCGGCCCATCGACCTCACGTCGTCCTCGGAGAATCGGATCGTCATGCCGGCTCGCGACACCATGAAGATGTCGTCGCCCCCGTTGGTGGGGATGACCCGTACCAACTCGTCGCCGTCCCGCAGATTGATGGCGATGAGCCCCGCCCGCAGCGACGAGTCGTACTCGGTGAACTTGGTCTTCTTGACCTGACCCTTCTTGGTGGCGAAGAACAGGTAGCGGTTCGTCTCGTAGTCTCGGGTGTCGATGATGGCCTGGATGGTCTCACCCGGCTGGAGCGGCAGGAGGTTGACCATGGCGGTGCCGCGGGCGGTGCGCTCCTTCATGGGTATCTCGTGGGCCTTGAGGCGGTAGACCCGACCCCGGTTCGAGAAGAAGAGCAGGTAGGCGTGGGCCGTGGTGTGGATGATGTGGTTCACCCAGTCCTCGTCCTTGAGCTTGGCACCGGCCACGCCCCGCCCACCGCGGCCCTGCACCCGGAAGGTGTCGGCGGCAACGGTCTTGATGTAACCCTTGTGGCTCATGGTGACGACGAGGTCCTCGTCGTCGATGAGGTCCTCGATGTCGAGATCGCCCACGTCGTAGGTGATCTGGCTGCGCCGCGGCTGAGCGTAAGCCGCCTTGATCTCGGCGAGCTCCTCGCTGATGACACTGCTGAGCTTGCCCTCATCGGCGAGGATGGCCTCGAGCTCGGAAATGGTGGAGAGCAGCCCGGCGAGTTCCTCTTCGAGGTTCGCCCGACCCAAGCGGGTGAGCCGGCTGAGCTGCATGTCGAGGATGTGCTCGGCTTGGACCTCGGAGAAGGCGAAAGGCTCGGCCATGAGCGCCTCACGGGCCGCGGCCTTGTCCTCGCTGGCCCGGATGGCGGCGATGATCTCGTCGATCAGGTCGAGGGCCTTGATGAGCCCTTCGACGATGTGGGCTCGGTCGCGGGCCCGGTCGAGGCGGTGCTGCGAGCGGCGACGGATGACGACCTTCTGGTGGTCGACGTAGGCCACCAGGGCTTCGCGGAGGTTGAGGGTGCGGGGGATGCCGTCGACCAGGGCGACCGTGTTGACCGAGAAGTTGGTCTGCAGTGGCGTGCGCTTGTACAGGTTGTTCAGGATCACCAGCGCCGGCGCATCGCGCTTGAGCCGCAGCACCAGGCGCATCTTGCCCTTGGCCGACTCGTCGTTGAGCTCGGCGATGCCGTCGAGCTCACGGTTGTCGACCAGTTCCTTGACTTTCACGATGAACTGGTTGGGGCTCACCTGATAGGGCAACTCGGTGATCACGATGTGGTCGGCCTTCTGGCCTTCCTCGATCTCGGCCTTGCCCCGCAGCTTGATGGAGCCGCGACCGGTGCGACAGGCGTCCATGATCCCCTGGCGACCCATGATGAAGGCCCCGGTGGGGAAATCGGGACCCTTGACGAAGGCCATGAGGTCGTCGGGAGTGGCCTCGGGGTTGGCCAGCAGGTGTCCGACGGCGTCGATCACCTCGGCCAGGTTGTGAGGCGGGATGTTGGTGGCCATGCCGACGGCGATGCCTTGGGAACCGTTGACGAGCAGGTTCGGGAACCGGCTGGGCAGCACCTCCGGTTCCTGGAACTCACCGGAGTAGTTGTCGACGAAATCGACGGTGTCCTCGTCGATGCCGGCCAGCATGTCCATGGCGATGGGGGCCAGGCGACACTCTGTGTAGCGAGCAGCGGCCGCGGGCTCGTCGAGCGAACCGAAGTTGCCCTTCGGGTGGATGAGCGGATGGCGGAGGCTGAAGTTCTGGCCCATGCGCACGAGGGCGTCGTAGATGGCCGAGTCGCCGTGGGGGTGGTACTTGCCCATGACCTCACCGGTGACCCGCGCGCACTTCATGGTGGGCCGGTCGGGATAGGCCCGGAGCTGATCCATGCCCCACAGGATCCGGCGGTGCACCGGCTTCAGACCATCGCGGGCGTCGGGCAGGGCGCGCGACACGATGACCGACATGGCGTAGTCGAGGAAGGAGCGCTCCATCTCCTCCTGGATCTCGATGGGCTCGATGCCGGCGGTCCCGGTCGTCGTTCCCTCGCCGTCGTCGGGTGGCATGACGTCGCTCATGGGTGTGGTGGGTCCTCAACTCTTCGATGGCTCACTACTGCGATGAGCCGACTGATGCATCGTGGGGGAGAGCGTGCGGTGACCTCAGATGTCGAGGAAGCGCACATCCTTGGCGTTGGTCTGGATGAAGTGCTTTCGGGCCTCGACGTCGTCGCCCATGAGCACCGAGAAGATCTCGTCGGCGATGGCCGCCTGTTCGACCGACACCTTCAAGAGGGTGCGCCGGGAGGCGTCCATGGTGGTGTCACCCAGCTCGTCGAAGTCCATCTCGCCCAGGCCCTTCAGGCGTTGGAAGTCCTTCTTGTGGTTGGGGTGCTCGGCCAGGAAGGCGTTCTTGGCCGTGTCGTCCTTCAGGTAGGTCTTCTCCTTGCCGACCACCGTGGAGTACAGCGGTGGCTGGGCGATGTACACGTACTCACGCTCCATGAGCTCACGCATCTGGCGGAAGAAGAAGGTGAGGAGCAGGGTGCGGATGTGGGAGCCGTCGACGTCGGCGTCGGCCATGAGGACGATCTTGTGGTAGCGGATCTTGGTGACGTCGAACTCTTCGCCGACACCGGCGCCGATGGCCGAGATGAGGGCCTGGATCTCGTTGTTCTTCAGCATGCGGTCGAGACGGGCCCGCTCGACGTTGAGGATCTTGCCCCGGATGGGGAGGATGGCCTGGGTGCGGGGGTCGCGTGCGGCCACGGCCGAGCCGCCGGCGGAGTCGCCCTCGACGATGAACAGTTCGCTCTCGGCGGGGTCGCGGCTCGAGCAGTCCTTCAGCTTCTCGGGCATGCCTGCACCCTCGAGGGCCGACTTGCGTCGGGTGGCGTCGCGGGCCGAGCGCGCCGCCAGCCGGGCGCGGGCGGCATTGGTGGACTTGGCCACCACCTTTCGGGCCTCGGCCGGGTTCTCCTCGAACCAGTCGGCCAGCTTCTCGTTGGTGGTGCGCTCGACCAGCGAGCGCATGCTGACGTTGCCCAACTTGCCCTTGGTCTGGCCCTCGAACTGGGGATCACGCAGCCGCACGGAGATGATGGCGGTGAGGCCCTCGCGGATGTCCTCGCCCTGGAGGTTCTCTTCCTTCTCCTTGAGGAGGCCCTTGGCTCGGGCGTACTTGTTGACCACGTTGGTGAGGGACTTGCGGAAGCCCTCCTCGTGCATGCCCCCCTCGATGGTGGCGATGCCGTTGGCGAAGCTGTGCAGACCGTCGGAGTTGAACCCGGTGTTCCACTGGAAGGCGATCTCCACCTCCTGGTCGGTCTCGGCCTGCTCGAAGTACCCGACCCGCTTGAACAAGGCCTCCTTGGAGGAGTTGAGGTGACTCACGAAATCGATGATGCCGCCGGCGTACTGGTACGAAACGGGTTCGCGGTGGGTGGCGTCGGGGCGCTGGTCGACGAAGCGGATCTCGAGGCCCTTGTTGAGGAACGCCATCATCTGGAAGCGTTCGAGCAACGTGCGGGCCGAGAAGTTGATCTCGTCGAAGATGGTGGGATCGGGCCAGAACCGCACGGTGGTACCGGTGCGGTTGTGAGGTGCCTCACCGGTCGCAGCGAGCCGGGTGGCCAGCTTCCCGCCCTTCTCGAAGTCCATGTAGTGACGCTCGCCGGCGCGGTCGATCTCGACCTCGACCCGCGCGGAGAGCGCGTTGACCACAGAGATACCGACCCCGTGCAACCCGCCCGACACCTTGTAGCCGCTGCCTCCGAACTTCCCCCCGGCGTGCAGCACCGTGAGCACGACTTCGGCGGCCGACAATCCCTTCATCTTCGGATCGGGGTGGGTGTCGGTGGGGATGCCCCGCCCGTCGTCGACGACCTCACATCCCCCATCGGCGAGCAGGGTGACGTCGATCCGGGTGGCATGCCCGGCCATGGCCTCGTCGACGGCATTGTCGACCACCTCGTAGACGAGGTGGTGCAGGCCGGCGGGGCCGGTGGAGCCGATGTACATACCGGGGCGCTTGCGCACCGCTTCGAGGCCTTCGAGGACGGTGATGTCCTTCGCCCCGTAGGTTTCGGTGGTCTGGGCCACGCGCGGGCAACCTCTTTCGCTGACGGAGTGAATGACGGGGATGCGGCGCCGAGAAGCGTGAAGCGCCGGAGCGGGCCGGCGGAACACTCCACCAGCGAGAAATCGGCGGCCGGTTCGAGGCCCGCATCGCGAGGATCACAGCCTACCAGTGGGGTGGGACGGTCCTCGGCATTTCGGAGGCGTCGTCGTCACTGCCGTGACCGTGATGTCGCGGGCTCGAATCAGTGGCTCGGGACCGCTCTGACAAGGGATTTCAGGGTCTCTCGGGCGGCCTGACCCTGACCTCGACCCCGGTCACTTCGGCGCCTCCGAGGCCGTCCCGGAAACGCTCGAGCAGGGTCTGGGCCAGGAACCGGACCTGGGTGGCCCAAGCCGGGTCGTCGACCGCGATGACGAGGACCCCGCCTCGAAGGGACAGGGGCCGAGAATGGGGCGCGAGGCGGGCCCCGGCCAGATCATCCCAGTTGCGGTAGAGACGGGTCAACGCATCGGCCGACGGGCCACCCAGGTGCCCCACCACCCGATCGAGCGTCGACCCGAGAGGAGCCGGTTCCTCGTCACCGTCGGCGGGGAGCGGTAGCCAGGGCACTGCGACGACTCTATGACACCAACAACCGATCGGGTGTTGCTCAGCCGACCCGGGTGACCTGAGTGCCGGCCACACGGAACACCACGTCCGGGCTGGCCCCAGCGGGAAGACCGGCCGCGCTGGTCAGCAGGGTCTGGCCCGGTGGGAGTTGTTCGAGCAGCGCCGCCGAGCGAACCGGATCGAGCTCGGAGAAGACGTCGTCGAGCAGCAGAACCGGTGACGAACCCGACGCGATGGTCACCACCTCGTGAGCGGCGAGGCGAAGGGCCAAGGCCAACGAGCGTTGCTCCCCCTGAGAGGCGTGGGTCCGCGACGGCATCCCGGCGATGGTCAGGTCGAGATCGTCACGATGAGGACCGACGAGGCTCACGCCTCGACGCAGCTCGTCGCGTCGAGCCGCCGCCAATGCCGAAGCCAGACCCTGGTCGCGCCACGGGGCCACGTAGGTGAGGACCACGTCCTCCCCCCGATGGGCGACTCGCTCGTACGACTGCGCCAGCACCGGGGCCAACCGGTCGACCAGGTGCTGACGCTCGGCACCCAACGCCTCTCCCATCTCGATCATTTTCGTGTCCCAGACCTGCAACGTGAGCTCGATGTCGTCGCTCGATCGACCTCCGGCTTGGCGCAGAAGGGCATTGCGCTGTCGCAGCACCCGGTCGAGATCGCGGCGGAGACCGTCGAGACGCGGTTCGGTGGCCACCAACGCGTCATCGAGGTAGCGCCGACGCTCAGCCGGGCCGCCTTTCACCAACTCGAGGTCGTCGGGAGCGAACACGCTCACGCGCAACGCCCCGAGCAGATCCCTCCCCCGAGCCAGTCGTTGCCGATTCACCTGAACCCGGCCCCGTCCGCTCGGAGAGATCTCGGCCTCGATGAGAAGGGAACGCCCATCGCGCTCACCCTTGGCCCGCACCACCGCCTGATCCGCACCCTGTCGAATCAGGGCCTCGTTCGGTGCGCCCCGAAACGACGTCAGAGTCGCCAGGTAACCGACGGCTTCCAGTAGATTGGTCTTCCCTTGCCCGTTGTCACCGAGCAGCGCCGTGAGCCCTGGTCCCAGCTCGAGTTCGACCGACGGATAGGACCGGAAGTCGGTCAACCACAGGGTTTGGACCAACACGTGGGAGCGAGATCCGGACGACGGTCAGGACACACGCACGGGCATCAGCAGATACAGGAAATCAGGCGTGTCGACCGCACGAATGAGCGCGGGCTTCAGCGCATCGATGGTCTCCAGCGTGATTTCGTCGCCCGGGGTGACATCGATACCGGCGATGAGGTATTCCGGGTTGAAGGCCACCGTGAGCTCAGTGCCCGTGTACTGGGCGTCGAGTTCTTCGCGAGCCTGACCGACGTCCTGGGTGATGGCCAGCAGTTCCAGGGTGTCGCTCGTCATCACCAGCCGGACGGGAGTGGCTTCGCGGGCGAGGAGACGCACGCGGCGAAGAGCCTCCAAGAGGGCTTCGCGTCCGATCCGCAACTGGTTCGGTTGACTGGCGGGTATCAGCCCGCGGTAGTTCGGGAAGTCCCCCTCGATCAAGCGACTGGTCACCCGAACGTCGCCGACCTCGAAGGCGACGTCGCGCTCGCCGAGACGCAACGTCACCGATTCGGCGGCTCCGAGCAAGCGAGAGAGCTCCCGCAGAGCGGTGGACGGAACGAGCACTTGCTGACCCTCGTCGAGCACCGACGTTCCTGGAAGATCGCGCACGGCCAGGCGATAGCTGTCGGTGGCAACGAGACGGAGGCCGTCGGCCTCGGCCGCCAACAAGACACCAGTGAGGATCGGACGCGACTCGTCGTTACTGGCCGCCGAAACGACCTCACGTAACGCGTTGGCCAGGGCCGTCGCATCAAGACTCACCGAGCGTTCAGCCGGCTCCGGTGACTGTGGGAACTCCTGCGCCGGGATGGTGCGCACGGCGAACTGTGAACGGCCGGAGCTGATACGCGCCTCGTCGTCGGCGATCTCGACCGTGACCGCGCCCGGTGGCAACGACCGTGCGATGTCGGAGATCAGCTTGGAAGGAACGACCGCCACACCATCGGCTTCACCGCTGACCGCGGTACGCACCGAGATCGTCAGATCGAGATCGCTGCCGGTGACCGACAGTTGGTCACCCTTCAACTCCATGCGCAGACCGGACAACACCGGCAGCGAACTCCCCCGGCTCGTCACCGCTCGGCCGGCGGTGTTGAGGGCATCCACCAGCGGATCACGCTCACATCGAAACTTCACACCAGCTCACTTTCTCGTACTCTCCTACTGGAAGAAGATCTTTTGATTAGTTGTAGTAGTAGGGCCTGTGGATCGTGGACAACCCCACGTTTTTCCTGCTCAGGGGGCATTTCGTTGTGCGGTCGATGTCCACAGCGGTGCACAGGCGACGTGGTGGTTCGAACGAGGCAGGGGACGACGCCGAATTCGTCCACCGGTCCGGCGCGTCTCGGCGCGATGTCGTCCACGGGGTTGTCCCCAGGTGTGGGTGAGGTGAAGTCGGTCATCCGGCCTTGATCCTCTGGATCAGTTCTGTGACCTGGTCGTAGATCTGCCGGCGTTCCTTCATCAGGCCACCGATCTTCTCGACGGCATGGATCACCGTGGTGTGGTCGCGGCCTCCGAACTCTCTGGCGATGGCTGGGTAGCTGAGGTCGGTGAGCTCCCGGAACACGTACATGCTGATCTGGCGAGCGGTGACGAGCGGTCGCCGTCGGCTCTTGCCCTGGATCTCCTCGATCGGATAGTTGAACATCTCCGAGGTCCGCTCGAGGATCAGAGCCGGGGTGATGGGGCGGGGTTGGGTGTCGGAGAGGATGTCGTCGAGCACTTCTTGCACGAGGGGGACCGACAGGTTCTGGCGGGTGAGGCTGCCGTAGGCACACACGCGGATGAGCGCCCCTTCGAGCTCACGGATGTTGTTGGTGATGTGCGTGGCGATGAACTCGAGGACGTCGGGCGGCGGGGCGACGGGTTCGCGTTCGGCCTTCTTGCGGAGGATGGCCAGACGGGTCTCGAGTTCCGGAGGGTTGATCTCGGTCGTGAGGCCCATCTTGAACCGGCTGCGGAGGCGGTCCTCGAGCGTCGAGATCGCGTCGGGGGGCCTATCGGATGACAGCACGACCTGACGATCGGCTTGATGGAGCGACTCGAAGGTGTGGAAGAGCTCCTCTTGGAGTTGTTCCTTGCCTTCGATGAACTGGATGTCGTCGAGCAGTAGCACGTCGACGGCCCGGTAGTGCTCCTTGAACTCGGCCATCCGACTGCGGCCGAGGCGCATGGCGTCGACGAACTGGTTCAGGAACTGCTCGGTCGAGACGTACCGCACGCGATAGTTGGGGTAGTTGACGGCCACGTAGTTGGCGATGGCCTGCAACAGGTGGGTCTTGCCGAGTCCGGCGTCGCCGTAGATGAAGAGTGGGTTGTAGGAACGGGCCGGGGTCTCGGCCACGCTCAATGCTGCGGCGTGGGCGAAGCGGTTCGACGTGCCCGTGACGAAGGCCTCGAAGGTGTAACGGCTGTTGACCGGCTGGCCGGGTAGCGCGGCAGAACCCGGTTCGTGCTCGTTCCCGCTCGACCTGGTGTCGGTGCTGGTCCGGTTCTCGGGGGCGGGGCCGGGCCGTAGCAGTTCATCGTCGAACGAGCTGGGGATGAAGCTGTGGAGATCCTCCGGTTCGGTCACCGTGTTGTCGGCCGCGGCGGTGTGGACCTGGACGTCGAGACGGATCCCGGGTCGGCCGATGTCGGCCAGCGCCCCTTCCACGAGAGTCAGGTACCGATGCTCGATGCGGTCCTTCACGACCGAGCTCGGCACGGCGAGGAGTAGGCGTCCATCGTGAAGGCCCAACGGGGCAACGGACGAGAATGTCGTGAGCCAGACTGCTTCAGAGACCTGTTCACGCAGCACGTCGGCACATGCTGTCCACAGTGGTTCAGCCTGGTCCACCTGCACAAACGCCTTCAATCGACGAACGTCGGTCCACAGCCACGTCCACACAGTGTGGACAACGTCCGAAGCGAAGCGACGGCCGTCGGTCGGGGCTGGAGGACACCGGGACTGCCCGCCGACCGGATGGTCGACGAACGGGTGCCGGACCGTAGCACTCCGCCGATGTTGCCGCATCGGGGCCGCGGCCTCTAGCGTGAGGCGGAGCCGGTTCCGGGCCAGCCGCTTCGACGCGGTGAAATTTCGGTCGGCACCCATCGTGACAGACCTCGGCCCAGGGGCCGTGTGAATCGAGGAGGCAGGACGTGAAGCGCACCTATCAGCCCAACACCCGGCGCCGAGCCAAGCGGCACGGGTTCCGTCACCGCATGGCGACCCGAGCGGGGCGCAATGTGCTGCGGGCCCGTCGTCTCAAGGGCCGTCAGCGCCTGTCAGCCTGATCTGGCGTATCCGTGATCGGCAAACGTTCCTCGATCTGCGTCGGCGCGGTCGACGCGCCCGGCGAGGGCCGGTCACGGTGACCTATCTCGTCGACGCCAGCGTCCCGATCCCCAAGCATCAACGGATCGCGTTCGCGATACCACGAAAAGTGGGAAACGCGGTGCAGCGGAACCGGCTACGGCGGGTCGTTCGGGCTCGATTGACCAACCGGATGACCGATCACGAGCCGCGGGTCGGACCCGGGGCCTACCTGATCGCCATCCGTCCTGGCGCCGATCCTCTGGAACCTCGCGTTGCGGCCGATCTGGTGGAGGGCTGCCTCGACGACCTGTGGGTGAGGCGGTGAACACGGTGGGTACTCCATCGACGTCGGTGGCGACCCGCGCCGTGGTTGGCATGGTTCGCGGGTATCAATGGCTGTTCGCGTGGCGCGTCTCGCCCTGTCGATACGTCCCGTCGTGTTCTTCCTACGCCCTGGAGGCGCTCGAAGGACACGGTTTCGTTCGTGGTTCGTGGTTGTCGGTTCGGCGAGTCGGTCGTTGTCATCCGTGGGGCTCCCACGGGTTTGACCCTGTTCCCCCCCGGAAGGTGTAGTCCATGCAGATGTTTTTCGAGGCCTTCGCGGCCGTCCTCGCCTTCTTCTATGACCTGGTGCCGAACTACGCCTTCGCCATCGTGATGCTCACCCTGGCGGTGATGATCGTGGTGACGCCGCTGACCCTCAAGGGCACGCGTTCCATGATGATGATGCAGCAACTTCAGCCCGAGATGCGCAAGATCCAGACGCGTTACAAGGACGATCGCCAGAAGCTCAACGAGGAGCTCCTCAAGTTCTACAAGGAGAACAGCATCAACCCTCTCGGGGGTTGTTTGCCGCTCCTGGTGCAGATGCCGGTGTTTCTGGTGCTCTATCAGGTGCTTCACGGGCTCACTCGCCGGGTCAGCGACGTCGGTTACAACGTCGGCTGGTCGGTCAACGAGTTCACGGCCAGTCTCCCGTTCACCGAGTCTCCTTCGATCGATCGTGCGTTCGATCCGGCGTTCGTCAAGCCCACGACCAGCCTCTACGAGAGCCTGTCCACCTCGACCAACATGCCAGCGCTGGGTCTCGACCTCAGCGAGAGCGCCAGCAAGGCGCTTCAGCAGGGCATCGTTCACGCCCTCCCCTACCTGATGCTGATCGTCATCGTCGGCGTCACCGGTTTCATTCAGCAACGCCAGATCCAGGGTCGCAATGTCGGCGCCTCGATCAACCCTCAACAGCAGATGATCATGAAGATCATGCCCATCTTCCTGCCGGTGATCTCCTTCACCCTTCCGTCGGGGCTGGTCATCTATTTCGCCGTCTCCAACCTCTACCGGATCGGTCAGCAGGCCTTCATCTCTCGGAGCATCTACGGGATGAAGAACGGCAAGCTGCCCGAAGGTTCGGCACCGGCCGAGCCGGTACCCCAACAGTCTTTCCGCGAGATGTTCGGGCTGGCCAAGAAGAACGCGGCAGTGGCGGCCGAGACCAAGGCGACGTCCAAGAGAAAGGTCCCGGCGACCAGCGGCGCCCCGGCCCGGGCGACGAAGGCCAAGACATCGGCCAAGGCTGCTCCGAAGCCGGCCACCAAGATGAATCCGAAGACGTCGGGCAACGGGGGAGCCAAGGCTCCACCCAAGGGGAGGGGCACCAGCCCATCGGGGAACGCTCGCAAGCCAGCTTCGAAAGCCACCGACAGAGCCACCTCCGCGCCGCCCAGCCCGTCGAGCAGCGCCGGCTCGGGACCGCCGAAGTTGCAGCCTCGGGCCCGTAAGAACAAGAAGGGTTAGGAAGCACCGTGGAGTGGGTAGAAACGACAGGGAAGACCCTCGACGAAGCCAAGGACGCAGCCCTCGACCAACTCGGGGTAGCCGAGGAGGACACGGAGTTCGAGGTACTGGGCGAGCCGAAGGCCGGGCTCTTCGGGCGAACGCGCGGGGAAGCCCGGGTGCGGGCTCGGATCCGACCGACCCAGCCCCGACCCAAGGTGGAGCGGCGGGATCGCCGCCGCCGAGGCACGAAGGGCGAATCCGATGCGGGGCTTGCGACCGAAGAGGCCAACGGCACCGCCGCGCCGTCGGCGGAGGCCGAGCAGGCCAGCACACCGATCATCACGACCGAGGAACGGCCGTCGCGTAGTGGCCGTTCCACCCGACGGGATTCCCCGCCGCCGACCGACAACCAGCAGGGAGCTCCCGTGAGCGATACCGATCAGAACGTCGACCTCGATGCCCACATCTCGATCGTGACCGAGTTCGTCACCGGGTTGGTGGCGGCATTCGGGTACGACGCGACGGTGGAACCCGAGAAGCTCGACGACGAGAATGCCGAGATCCGGGTCAACGGCCCCGACCTCGGCCTCCTGGTGGGTCCGAAGGGCGCAACGCTGGCCGCGGTGCAGGAACTGTCGCGCACCGTCGTGCACCGGCAGGTGCCGGGGACGGCCGAGGGGCGGGTGCGGGTTGACGTGGCCGGTTACCGGCAACGACGACGCGAAGCGCTGGAACACTTTGTGGTGCAGGTCGCGGAGCAGGTCCGGCAGAGCGGAGTGGCCAAGGCACTCGAACCCATGTCGCCGCCGGATCGCAAGGTCGTCCACGACACCGTCAATGACATCGAGGGTGTGGGCACGCTCAGTGAGGGCGAAGAACCTCGCCGTCGCGTGGTGGTCGTCCCCAGCTGACTTCCCTCGCTCGGGTGACGATGGGTTGATGGGTCCGTCCTTTCGGGGCGGGCCCATCGTCGTTCGGGGGATGTTTCACGTGGAACATCCCCGTCAGAACAAGGGCCGTTTGGTCGGCATCCCGTCGCGTCGCGGATACCGAGGATCTCCCTCTCCGGTGGCGGTGAGCACCTGGATCCCGGCGAGACGCTCACCGAGCTCGAACCCGAGGATGGAGAGCGGGGCCGTCGGCCATCGGGCCGTCGCTTCCGGAGGCTCGCTCACCAGGAGGCGCCCACCTCGCACCAGGAAACCGACGGCGCACTCGGCGACGACGGCCGGGGGTCCGAACGAACGGGCCGTGACCGCGTTGCATTCACCGTGGAGGTCGTCGTGCCGGGCGAGCGTCTCGGCCCGACCGTGCCGCGCGTCCACCTGGCCGTCAGGGAAGAGCCGCGCGATGGCGTCGTCGAGGAACGACACGCGCCGAGCCTGGGCATCGATGAGGGTGAGATGCAGATCGGGCCGGGCGGCCGCGATGACGAACCCGGGGATCCCGCCCCCGGACCCGAGATCCAGGACCCGTCCGTGGACCCCCACCAGTGCATCGATGAATCCTTGGGCGTGGGCCACGTGATCTTCGACCGGTCCAGGACCGAGGGCGCCGAGCTGGCGGGCTTCTTCGAGTACCTCGAGGAGGTCGGCACGTGTGGTCATCGAGGCACAATGCCGAACCGGCCGGGCGTTGTCCAGCCCGGACGCACCGGTGTTTCACATGAAACACTCTCGAGGTCCTTGACCTGGTTCGGTTGGGGAGCGAGGATGGCTGCGATCTCTCCCTCGGGGAGATGGTCGTCCGGCGCCGGCGTCGTCCCGGCGAAAGCCTCCGCTTCTGAGTGGTGTATGGATCCTCTGGAACCACCGATTATTCCGACGGTCGTCATGCCCGACCCCGGGAATCCTGCCCCTGCGATCGAACCCGAGGGACTCCACGTGCCGCTCGACGGGCCCGCCGAGGTGATCGAAGCCGGGACCCCGATCTCCCACCAGCGCCCCTTCCCTCGGGTCATCGCCGTCGCCAACCAGAAGGGCGGCGTGGGTAAGACGACCACCGCCGTCAATCTCGGCGCCTGCCTGGCTGAGCTCGGCTATCGCACGCTCGTGGTCGATCTCGATCCCCAGGGGAACGCCTCGACCGGGCTCGGGATCAACGTCCGGGCCCTCGACTCCTCGATGTACGACGTGTTGTTGGCCGACACACCGCTGGAGGACTGCATCGAGGGGAGCTCGGTTCGAAACCTCTTCGTGGCCCCGGCCAGCCTCGACCTGGCCGGCGCCGAGATCGAACTGGTCCCGGCCTTCAGTCGCGAGCTGAAGCTGCGTAACGCCCTGGCCACGGTGCACGACCAGTACGACTTCGTCCTCATCGACTGTCCACCATCGTTGGGTCTGCTCACTGTGAACGCCCTGGCCGCCGCTTCCGAGGTGCTTGTCCCCATCCAGTGTGAGTACTACGCCCTCGAGGGCCTCGGGCAACTTCTTCGCAACGTCGAACTGGTGCAGAAGAATCTGAATCCCACATTGGAGGTCAGTGCCATCGTTCTGGTGATGTACGACGCCCGGACCAAGTTGGCCGACCAGGTGGCGCTGGAAGTACGCGAGCACTTCGGGGAGAAGGTGTGTCGCCAGATCGTGCCGCGGACGGTCCGTCTGTCCGAGGCTCCCTCCTTCGGTCAGCCGATCATCACGTTCGATCCGAGCAGTCGGGGGTCCATCGCCTACCGACAGTTGGCCAAGGAGGTGAGCGGTGGCGCGCCGAAGCGGATTGGGTAAGGGACTGGGGGCGCTGATCCCCACGGCGGACACGCCGGTCGACGAGGCCGCCCAGCTCCAGGACCTGCTGATCACCCAGATCGAGCCGAATCCGTGGCAGCCCCGGCGCACCTTCGACGACGAGCAACTGGTGAGTCTGGCCGCGTCGATTCGTGCGGTCGGGGTGCTGCAGCCGGTTCTGGTTCGCCCCTCGGGTCCCGATCGCTATGAGTTGATCGCCGGGGAGCGTCGGTGGCGAGCCGCTCAACGAGCCGGCTTGGATGTCATTCCCGCGGTGGTTCGGCGTACCGACGATGCCGGAGCGCTGGAGCAGGCCCTCGTCGAGAACCTTCATCGGGCCGACCTCAACCCCCTCGAGGAGGCGGCGGCCTATCAACAGCTGATCTCCGACTTCGACCACACCCAGGAGGAGGTTGCCGTCCGGGTGGGAAAGAGTCGCTCCGCGGTCGCCAACACCCTGCGGCTGTTGCATCTCTCGCCGACGGTGCAACGGTTGGTGCAGCACGGACAGCTTTCGGCCGGTCATGCCCGGGCCCTGCTCGGTTCCACTGACTCGTCCTTTCAGGAGTCGCTGGCCGGCCGGGTCGTCAAAGACGGCCTGACCGTCAGGGAAGTGGAGGAAGCCGTTCGCCGTCATCAGGACAAGGGGACGCCGTCGGAGGCTTCGTCCCGCCCGCCGGGCCTGGCCCCAGTGCGGCCGGCGGCGGTGCTCGAGCTCGAGGATCTTCTGTCGAATGTCCTCGACACCCGTGTGCAGGTCTCCCTCGGCGCCAAGCGGGGCAAGCTCGTGGTGGATTTCGCCACCCTCGAGGACCTGGAGCGGATCTCTCGAGTGATCTCTCAGGGCTCACCGGTCGAGCATGGCTCCGAGGCCTGAAGCTCAAGCCTCGGCAACGGTCGAGAGTTCTCCACAGCCTGTGGTAAAGGCTGTGGTCAACGTCAACTGGCGGGTTGGGCCCGGGTGTCGGTCGTCACGTCTCGACGGGCGCATCGAGCCATTGGCGGATCGCCTCGACGATCGCCGTGGCCACTGAAGCGGTGCGTTCGACGACGACCGGGGCTGGACCGAGAAAGCAGACGACGGCGGGCATTCGGGTTTCGCGCAGGACCGGGAGACGAAGGCCGGCGGTCTCGCCGGACCCCGTCCCCATCGCTGGAGACAGGTCTTGGGCAAGGAGTGCTGCCAGTGTGGCCCCACCACTGGAGCGGAATCCCTCGGTGGAGTAGTAGGCCATGCGGCAGTTCACCGCCATGGTCATCTCGAGTCCGATGTACAGCTCGGCGTCGAAGGCGTTCGCTTCGCGGGCGTGGGTCGACGGATCGGGGTGATGCAGGGCGGCGACGGTGGCGCCCTCGTCGTTGAGGAGCCGGGTGACCGTCGTGGCCAGGACGTCGAGACCGCCGTGCTGACCAACGACGATCCGGCGATCGTGAAGCCCGGGAGGGGAGGAGCGCAGACGCTCGCGCTCGCGGACGCCGGCAACCGTGTCGCTCGTCGTCCGGCCCCCGAGCCGGGCCAGGGCATCACAGACCTCGGTACCGCATACGGCGTCGGTGGCCAGTCCGACGTTGCGCTGGAACTGACGCAGCGCCTGTTCGGTCTGCGGGCCGAAGATGCCATCGACACGCCCGGCGTCGAACCCGAGTGCCCCAAGGCCCAGTTGAAGGGATGAGACGTCGTCACCACGTTGCATCGGTGACCGAAGGTAGAGCAGGCGATCGCCGAGCTGGTAGCCCGATTCGACCAGCGCATGCCAGGTCGGTTGGTCGCACTCACCGGTGACGAGTAGACCCCGTTCGGCCTGGAAGGCCTCGACGGCAGAGTGGGTGGCGGTTCCGAAGCGGCCCAGCTCTCTGCGGTCGACGGGGAACCCCGCCTGGGTCAGGCGCTGTTGGACATCGGCGACGGCGGCGCCCGCGTCACCGACGAAGAGGGGGAGCTGGTCGAGAGCGATGGGATCGAATCCTGCCACCCAGGTCGTGGCGCGACCTAGAGGAAAGGTCGAAGGTCCTCGAGCAGCTGACCCTTGCCCTTGGCCCCGACGATGCGGGCCGCTTCTTGCCCATCTTTGAAAACGATCATGGTGGGGATACTCATCACTCCGAAGCGCATCGCCGTGTTGGGGTTGTCGTCGACGTTGAGCTTGGAGACGATGAGCTTGCCGGACTGCTCGGTGGCGATCTCCTCGAGGATCGGGGCGATCATCTTGCAGGGCCCGCACCACTCGGCCCAGAAGTCGACGATGACCGGCTCGCTGGCCGCGCCGATCTGCTCGTCGAAGGTGGCGTCGGAGAGAGTGGAGATGACGTTGGACATGTCTGACCTCTTGGTGTCGGGCGTTGGGGGTTTGGTGGGTCCGGTGCCCGTCGGAACACTTTACGCTAGCGCCCCGGTGGGAACTTCTCGCGGGTTCAGTGCGCCGGCTGTGCTTCCAGCCAGCGCTCCGCGTCGATCGCGGCCATGCAGCCCGAGCCGGCGGCGGTGATGGCCTGTCGGTAGACGTGATCCTGGACGTCTCCGCAGGCGAACACGCCTTCGACGTCGGTCAGGCTGCCGGAGTGGGTGACGAGGTAGCCGCTGTCCTCCATGCGGAGCTGGCCCTTGAACAGGTCGGTGTTGGGTTTGTGGCCGATGGCCACGAAGACGCCTGACACGACCAGGCGACTCTCCTCGCCGGTCACCGTGTCGCGCAGCCGGATGCCTTCGACGGTGGTGTCGCCGTCGATGCCGATGACCGTGGCGTTCCAGTGGAATCGGATCTTGTCGTTGGCTCGGGCCCGGTCCTGCATGATCTTCGAGGCTCGAAGTTCGTCGCGCCGGTGCACGAGCGTCACCGAGCGGGCGAACTTGGTGAGGAACAGGGCCTCCTCCAGGGCGGAATCGCCGCCACCGATCACGGCGATGTCGTGATCGCGGAAGAAGAAGCCGTCGCAGGTCGCGCACGTCGAGAGACCGTGCCCGAGAAGGCGCGTCTCCTCGGGCAGCCCCAGCATCAGGGATTGGGCGCCGGTGGAGACGATCACCGATCGGCCGCGATAGGTGGGCTCGGCGGCTTCGGGATCGCCGACCCAGACGCCGAACGGGCGGCTCGACAGGTCGACGCGGGTGACCTTCTCGGTGCGTACTTCCGTACCGAAGCGCACGGCCTGCTCACGGAACCGCATCATCAGTTCCGGGCCCATGATGCCGTCGGGCCAGCCCGGAAAGTTCTCGACTTCGGTGGTCAGCATGAGCTGCCCGCCCGGTTGGTCGCTCGTCGAGGACGGTTCGCCTTCGAGCATGAGAGGTTCCAGGTTCGCCCGCGCCGTGTAGATGGCCGCAGTGAGCCCGGCGGGGCCGGAACCGATGATGATCACGTCTCGGGTGGTGTCGGGCATTGGGGGTCTCCGGGTCGAAGGACGTCTACCGGCCGGGTACGGGTCAACGAGGGATCACCCGTGCTCATTCCCGGCCGTGTTCAGGGGGGGCCGGGGGCGCGGCGGCGGCGAAAGACCAAGGCGCCGGCCAGCAGGAAGGCTGCCCCCAGCCCGAGATAGGCCAGCCACACTCCGGACGGGAGGGCCTCATCGGCCAGACGCACCACGCCGATGAGCACGAGGACGAGAACGGTGATGGCGATCATCACCAGGAAAACGCCGAAGACGACGGCGCGAGCGGCGGTGGTGATCGGCCCGGTGGTCTTGTCGCGGACGGCACCGATGGCGTCGACGATCGTGTCGGTGGCCTTGGCCGGCCAGTCGCCCCCGGTGATCGCGCCCGACGATCCTGTGGTTCGCAGCGAGTCTTCGATGGCCAGGCGGGTCGTCTCGTTGGCCGGGGTCGGACCGGGCTCGGAACTGGTCACAGGGGCGTCGACCCGACGAGCCCCGGGACTGGGGTCCGACCCGGGCTCGGGAGGGTTGTCGTCACCTGTCGTGTCCATGTGGGCCGATCCTACTCGTGGGCCGTGCCGTGGGGTCCGGGACGTGGTGTCAACGGAACGTTTGTCGGGTCACGGTGCAGGCCGTGGGTTCGATGATCCAGATGGTCTCGGTCTCACCCGCTGTCGCGGTGACGAAGATGATCCGTTCCTCCCCTCGCACCGAACCCGAGCCGATGCTCGTGATGATGGCCCCGGTGGGAACGACGGACCGGCAGCGCTCGTCGGTGGGGGCGACGCTGGCCCCGGCGGCGGCTGTTGCTCGATCCGAGAACGCGGGAGGATCGGTGAGCAGGGCTCGGGTCCGGTCGAGCAGCACGTCGTCGGAGGGAGCCTCGCCCAGGAAGGCCATGGTGGTGTCGGCTACGGGCGCTGTCGCTTCCAGTTGCTCGGCCGTGGGGCCGGATTCGGTGCCGGCGTTGGCGCCCGAGGGAGCGGACGCCGCGTCCGTGCCCGTCGTGGACGCCACGCTGCTCGCCGTGTCGGAACTCGTTCGGTTCGCGACGAGACGGGGGACGGTGACGGCACCTAGGGCCACGATCAGCAGGAGCGCCGCCGCGACGAGCCACCGGGTGGGAGGGGCGCGCGTGGGCTCGGCACCGGCGTCGGTCGCCGACAGGGCCGCGGAGATCATCCGATCCACGATCGCCGGATCGAGCTCGGGGGGAGGCTCGGCGAGCTGAGCTCGCAGCACGCGGGTGTGCTCGACGCGGGCGCGCAGCGCCGGGTCGTTCGCCATCCGTTCCCGTTCGCCGGGCGACGCGGTGCCCTCGACGAGGGCGTTGACGAGGGAGTCGATGTCGAGGGGGGGCGTGGGCTCAGTCATGGTGGTTCGCCTCTTCGACGTCGGTCGGTCGCTTCCAGTTCCCCGCGACGGGTCCTTCGATCGGTTGGGGCAGTGCTCGGGCCAGGGCGGCGCGTCCCCGAGAGATGCGGGAGCGAACGGTTCCGGCGGGGATGCCCAGGACGGAGGCGATCTCGGCGTAGTCGAGACCGAGCAGGTCGCGAAGCACCACCGGGGCGCGGAAGTCCAGAGGGAGTTGTTGGAGGGCACGGTCGAGGTCGACGCGGTCACTCACACGGTTGGCGGGGTCGTCACCGAGGGCGTCGGCCTGACGCCGGGCCGCTGAGGCTCGGTCCGATTCAGTATCGACGACCGCCATGGGTCGACGGCCGCGGCGGCGCACCTCGTCGAGAGCGGCGTTGGTCGCTACTCGGTACACCCAGGTGGAGAAGGCGGATCGGCCGTCGAAGCGGGGTAGGCCCTTGACGATGGCGATGAGGGCGTCCTGGGTCGCATCGGCGGCGTCGGTGTCGTTGCCGGTGATGCGGCGGCACACGGCGTGGATCGCCGGTTGGTGGTGGCGAAGGAGTGCCTCGAGCGCGTCGCGTTCGCCGTGTCGGGCTGCGGCGAGCACGGCGGCGTCGGTGACGGGCGGATCGATCTCAGCCCTCCAGGATCACGTCGGTCACCGTCATGCGGGACGGCGGACCGGCCCCGAGATCGGTGAACCAGAGGAGCAGTCCCGAGGTGGTTGGGGGGCCGACGGTGACCACAGTGGTGGTCGGTGCGGCGGCGTCGAACAGTTGCCGTCCGAAGCGGGTGGACGAGACCAGGAGCGCCACGATGACGAGAGCGGTGGTGATCAGGAGGGCGATCACGACGCCGGTCGCCGAGCGCCGGCGCGCCGCGACTCGAGGCGCTTCCAGCGGGGCCCGGTTCTGGATCGGGAACGATGAGGGGATCGGGTCGAGCGTCACGACGATCGTGGGATCGCCGCACGGTGCTTCGAGCGCCACGGTCTGCAGGGTGGCACGCAGTTCATCGGCCCCGTTGAATCGGTCGGCGGGGCGGGTGGCCAGGGCCCGCATGATGGGCGCGTCGAGTGACGAGGAAACCCCTGCCGTCCGCTGCGATGGGCGCTGAGGCACCTGGTTCAGGCGCGCCAGTGCGGTCGCGGCCGGTGAGTCACGGAGGAACGGTGGGACCCCGGCCAGGCATTCGTAGAGGACGGCACCGACGGCGTACACGTCGGTGCGGGCATCGACGGAGAGGCCGTCGACTTGTTCTGGAGCGACGTACTTGACCGTACCGAGCAGGTTCGAAGAGGTGGTCCTGTCGGCACCGTCGAGGACCTTCGCGATGCCGAAGTCGGTGACAAGCACCCGTCCGTCATCGGAAAGAAGAATGTTTGCCGGCTTTACATCTCGGTGGATCACCCCAGCCCGGTGCGCACAGTCGAGGGCGGCGGCAACTTCGATGCCGATGTGAGCGACTTCGACGGGCTCGAGCCGATGGCGCTCGTCGAGAAAGTCGCGAAGGGTTCGCCCGCGGACGAGTTCCATCACGATGGCGTCGGCGCCGTCGTCCCGACAGGTGTCGTAGATGGCGACGATGTTGGGGTGCACGAGGCGGGCGACGGCGACGGCTTCGCGCCGGAAGCGGTTCCTGAACTCGGCGTCGCCGGCCAGGTGGGGGTGGAGGATCTTGACTGCGACCGCCCGACCGAGGGTCTGGTCGGTGGCCTGCCACACCTCGGCCATGCCTCCCCTGGCGAGGAGGACGTCGAGGCGGTAGCGACCACCAAGCAGTCGCCCCGGTTCGAGGCCGGTGCTCACCCGTCGCCCGGGGCCGCGGCCGTCACGGTCTCAGGAAGCAGATCCCGATGACGCCGGGCCCACCGTGGGCGCCGATGACCGCGCCGATCTTGCCCTGTCTGATCGTGTCACGCGGGTGGCGGTCGGAGATCAAGTCGAGGAACTCGTCGTAGTCGTCGGCTTCGCCGTGCAGTACCGAGAGGGACTCGACGTCCCCGGCTTCGTAGAGCCGATCCCGGAGGGTCTCCAGTTCGCGCTTACGGGTGCGGGGCTTGCCGGCCTCTTCGACGGCGCCGTCGACGATCCGGATCAGGGGCTTGACCGACAGCAGAGAGCCGAGCATGGCCTGGGCGCCACCGATGCGCCCACCCTTCTTCAGGTTGTCGAGCGTGTTGAGGGCCCCGTACACGTCGGTTCGGGAAATCATCGCCTCGACCAGCGCGACGATCGCGTCGGCGTCGGCACCGTCGGCCGCGGCCTCGGCGGCGGTGATCACCATGGTGCCCAGTCCGCCGGTGATCGAGCGACTGTCGATGACGCGTACGTCGATCTCTCCCTCGAGGGACCGGGCGGCAGCCTGCGCCGACTGCATCGTGGCCGACAGCGCGCTGGAGAGGTTGACGCACACCACTGCGTCGGCTCCGGCTGTGGCTGCGGCGCGGAACTCCTGCTCGAAACGACCGGGTGATGGCGCCGCCGTCTCGGGGAGGACCCCGGTGGAGGCCATGAGTGAGTAGAACCGCTCGACGCTCAGCTCCTCACGGTCGACGTACTCGTCGTCGCCGAACCGGATGCTGAGCGGCACGACTCCGATCCCGAACCTGGTGGTGTCGTCTTCGCTCAGATCACATGAGCTGTCGGTGACGATGTGAACCCCGGCCATGGCCCCCCGTTTCAGTCGGTGTGTGCGGGAGCGTACCCCTCGGCATCCTCGGTGGCGGTGGCAGGGGCGTGGCCTGACAGGGCCGGATGGCTGGAGTCGACGAGCTTCTTGGCCCGGCGGGCTTTGCGGAAGTGGCGAGCCCACCACACGAGGAGGAAGAGTCCCGCCCCGATCGAGAGGACCAGACCCGCACCGGAGATCGCGGTGGATCGCACCGTGAAGCGGGTGGTGGCCACCTCGAGGACGTCGTCGGGGGACCGCACCGAGACCTCGAGTGGGAATGCCCCGGATGCCCGGGTGGTGACCTGGACGTCGAGGCGGGTGGTGGTGGCGGCTGGGAGCACGGTGTCGATCACGTCACCGTCGGGGAACTCGAGCTTGGGGCTGGCCAGCACCACGTGGACGCGTACCGGCATCGCCGATCGGTTCTCGAGGTTGAGTGGGATCTTGCCTGACCGCGACGTGAGGGTCACGAACTGCTGGAGTGGGGCGACGATCTCGTTGGTGACCGACTCGATCCGGGTGTCGACCTGAGCGAGGATCCCGTTGCGTTCCTCGGCACTGAGATCGGCGGCGCCCGCGAGCAAGAGCATGCGGTCGAGGCCGTCGGCCGATCCGGGCACCGGCTCGGTGAGCGACCGGAACCCCTCCACGTCGCGGGCGATGGAACGTCGGCGGGCGGGGTAGGCGCCTAGGGGCGCCGGTGGTGCCGAGAGGTACGCGCGGGTGAGGGTCGTGGTTCGTCCTCGGGTCAGCGTCGTGGCCGTCTCGGTGGTGCGGAACAGATCGTCCAGCGTGACGGGGCTGACGATCGCCCGGGCATCTGATCCCGGTGGTGTGCGTTCCGCGAAGGCAGCCATCAGCACTTCGAGGGTGGCCGGCGGGAGATCGGAACCGACGTCGAGCGCGACACCCCGGCTGATGCCGGGCTCGTCGTTGTAGAGCACGGCGAGGTCGGCCAGCACCCGGTGACCGTTGAGCACGGGGTCCTCGGTGGCTCGGAGTCGGGCGTCGAGGGCCTGATCGGCAGTGATGCCTCGGATCGCCTGACCGCTGCTGTCGGTGATGTCGAACTGCTCGGTGAAGGTGACGGTCTGCTCGTCGGACAGCGGACCGAGTTGGTCGGTGGGAATCACCAGCCGGTCCAGACCGAGGGCCCGGAGGCGGGCGAGGGCCTCTGGGGTCAGGGTGGGGTCGGCGACGCCGAAGCGTCCATCGGCGGTGGTGCCGAGCGCCGCGCTGATGACCAGCGACCCGGCGGCGAGCTGGTCGTCGAGCTCTGGTTCCAGTCCGGCGTTGACCCAGGCACCGGAGTCGACCTTGGCGTAGGAGGTGCCGAGCACCTGGCGGCCGGCCAGGTGGGACCGCAACGAGGCTACGTCGGGTCGTGACGCGGGATCGGCGTCGAGGGCGGCGATCACTGCCGGCTTGGGATCGATGGTGAGCCCCACGGCCGGCCATGTGCTCAGGGCGTCGATCTGGGTGGTCGCCCGTTCGGTGTCGCCGGCCGACAGGGTGGGGGTGCCGTCGGGCGTCGGTCGCACCTGGCCGTCGAACGCGACGATGGTGCCCACCGCGAGCGACGGCCCGGTGGTGTCGGTCGTGGGGAGGCGGATGAGGTGGGTGGTGAGACGGGTGAGCTCGGAGCCGTCGGGGCCGATCGCGCTCACCACGACCGGGTGGACCCCGGAGCCGGTGAGCACCACCCCTCCTTCGGGCGCGGGGGCTGACCGGCTGACCGGAACCACGATCTGCACGGACCCGTCGGTCAGGATCGAGGCGTCGGCCAGGGCGAACGGGGCCGGGCCCGGGCGCAGCGGGGAGCTGAGACCCTCGCCGCGCAGAGACCGTTCGAAGCGGATGCGACCGTCGACCTCCGGGTAGATCTGGGTTCGAATGACGGCGGTGGAAGCGACCGCCGAGGGCTTTATCCGCAGGACCAGTTCACCGTTGGGCGCCACCCAGGCGCTCTGGGTCACGAGGGTCAACGTGGGGCCGGCTCGACCCTCGTTCGAGCCCACCGGGGCGGGCGACGATTGAGCGAGCGCGACCGATCCGGCCATGGTGATGCCGATGGCGAGGATGCTCGACCACACGGCGAGCAACCCGATCGACGGCCGTTCGCGCCGCCTCGATCTCATCCGGCCGGCTCGGACGACGCCACATCGAGGGGGTGCTCGAGGACCGCCAACCCGTGGAGTTCGGGCCGGAACCCGAGGTGTACGTAGAGCTGCATCGCCCGGTCGTTGGTCTCCTGGGTGTTGACCATGACCGAGGTGCACCCTCGACGACGCAACCAGCCGAGGGAGTCACCGATGAGCGCCGTTCCCACTCCCTCACCGTGGAGGTCTGGCCGCACGGCCAGGCGCTGGAGGTAGCCGAGTGCCCCGCCCCGCCCGGTGACGTGGTAGCCCACGACGTTCCCGTCAGCGGTGGCCACCCGGAAACGGTGGGTGGGCGTGGCCCCTCGGGCGTCGGCCAGTCCGGCGCGATCGAATCGCCAGAACTGGTCGAAGGCCTGACCGTCGACGTCGAGCACCGCGGCGACGTCGCGCTGTCGCCCGCGTCTCAGGCGTACCCGAGGGTGACGGACCGATGGGATCTCGACCAGGGGGTGGCGCAGGAGGTGGAGGTGTTCGTGGACGGTGAAGCCGCGAGTGAGGAAGGGCTGCTGCTCGATGACGGTGAGCGCAGGGGTCAACACGGCCCGGTAGCCCCGTGCCTGCATCTCGACGATGGCGCGATCGAGAGAGGCCTGCGTCGGAGTGACGCCGGGGTTCGGGCTCAGCAGCGCCACGCTGTGGTCGCCCCTCCAGGGGCCCGAATGCAGCCGGTCCGCGCCGGCGGAGAGGGTGTCGAGTCGTCGCATGGTCGCTTCCGGGCTTCACGATACGACCGATGCGGCTCGGGGTTCTCGCACCCCGGATCGGTAACGTCCCGGGCGTGACCATCCTCGTCGCCTCGCACCCGCAGTTCCTGCTCCACGACACCGGCCACGGTCACCCGGAGCGACCCGAGCGTCTGACCGCCGTGATGGAGGGCATCGAGGCGGCCGGCATCAGGGACGCGCTGGTCGCCTTCGAGCCCGAGCCGGCCCCGTGGGCCGCCATCGAGCGGGTCCACCCGGGCCGGTATCTGCTGGCGCTCGAAGAGTTCGCGGCGGCCGGAGGCGGGCACCTCGACGCCGACACCGTGCTGGGTGAGGACTCGTTCGCGGCGCTGCTGCGGGCCGCCGGGGCCGGTCTCGACGCGGTGAGGCGTCTCGACGCCGGTGATGGCGACGTGGCGTTCTGTGCGGTGCGCCCACCCGGTCATCACGCCACCCCGCGCCAACCGATGGGGTTCTGCCTCGTCAACAACGTGGCCGTCACTGCCGCGGCCCTGGCCGACCGGGGGGAACGGGTCCTGATCGTCGACTACGACGCCCATCACGGCAACGGCACCCAGGATGCGTTCTTCGCCGACCCGCGGGTGGTCTACGTGTCGTTCCACGAGTACCCGCTCTACCCCGGGACGGGCGCCCTCGACGAGACGGGCTGGGGTGACGGGGCCGGGGCGACGATCAACTTCCCGCTGCCGCGAGGAGCGACGGGCGACGTGATGCGGGCCGGACTCGACGAGGTCGTCCGGCCTCTCGTCGAGCGCTGGCAGCCGACATGGCTCCTCGTGTCGGCGGGCTTCGATGCCCACCGGCGTGACCCGCTCACCGGACTGGCGCTGTCGGCGGGGGACTACGCCGACCTCACCGCCGAGCTCGTGTCGATGGTGCCGGTCGGGCGCTGCATCGTGTATCTGGAAGGCGGCTACGACCTCGAGGCGCTGGCCATGTCGAGCGGGGCGGCTCTCAGTGCCCTCGTCGGGGGTTCTTACCGGCCCGAGACCGCAACGGCCGGGGGACCGGGCGCCACCGTGGTCGACGCGGTGGTGCGGATGCGGGCCGCCGCCGGCTTCACCTGACTCTGGTTCGACCGGCACCAGCTCGGGGGCAACGCCCCCGCCGGTAGCCTCGGTGGCCGTGATCCCCGATCGTCTCCAGCCCGTGCTCGACCGGGTCTCACCTCTCGCTGCGCTGTTCGCCGACGAGGGGTTCGCGATCTACCTGGTGGGCGGGGTCGTTCGCGACCTGCTGCTCGGCCGGGACCTCGACGGAGGCCGCGACATCGACCTCACCACCGACGCCCGTCCGGAGGACACCAAGCGGTTGGTGCAGGGCTGGGCCGACTCGGTGTGGGCCCAGGGTGAGCGGTTCGGCACCATCGGTTGTCGTCGCGACGGATGGGACTACGAGATCACCACCCACCGGGCCGAGGCGTACTCGCCCGATTCGCGCCAGCCCGAGGTGGTGTTCTCCGGGGTGGTCGACGCCGACCTGTCACGGCGTGACTTCACGGTCAACGCCATGGCGTTGGCGCTGCCCGAGCCGAAACTGATCGACCCGTTCGACGGCGTCGCCGACCTGGCCGCCCGCCGGTTGCGGACACCGTTGGAGCCCGAGATCTCCTTCTCCGACGACCCCTTGCGCATGCTGCGGGCTGCTCGCTTCATCGCCGGGTACGGGTTGGTGGCCGACCCGGCCCTCGTGTCGGCGGTGTCGTCGATGGCCGAACGTCTCTCGATCGTGTCGGCCGAACGGATCCGCGACGAGTTCGACAAGCTCATCGTCGTGCCGGACCCGGCACCGGGCCTGTGGTTCCTCGTCGAGACCGGGCTGATCGATCGCTTCCTGCCCGAGCTGTCGAAGATGCGCCTGGAACAGGATCCGATCCATCGGCACAAGGACGTTCTCACCCACACCATCGCCGTGGTCGGCAACACCCAGCCGGAGCGCATCGTGCGGCTCTCGGCGCTGTACCACGACGTCGGCAAACCCCGAACCCGATCGTTCGAGCAGGGCAAGGTGTCGTTCCACCACCACGAGGTGGTGGGCGCCCGCATGACCCGCGAGCGCATGAAGGCGCTGAAGTATTCGAGCGACGACGTCGAGGCCGTGTCGCGACTGGTCTTTCTCCACCTCCGCTTCCACACCTACAAGATGGGTTGGACCGATTCCGCGGTGCGGCGATTCGTTCGCGACGCCGGTCCCCTCCTGCCCCAGCTCATCGAGTTGACCCGTTGTGACTGCACCACTCGCAACGAACGCAAGGCCCGCATGCTCGCGCAGCGGATGGACGACCTCGAGGAACGCATCGCCGAGCTCGCCGCCCGGGAGGAACTGGACGCCATCCGCCCCGAACTCGATGGCAACCAGGTGATGGCCCACCTCGGGCTGGGTCCGGGTCGCGATGTTGGCCAGGCCCTCGATTTCCTCCTCGAGCTGCGTCTCGAGGAGGGTCCGCTCGGTGAGATGGAAGCCACGAGGCGCCTCGATGCCTGGTGGGTGGCCCGCGCCGAGGCCGGCTGATCTGCTTCTGGGCCGGTCGGGCTCAGTTGCCCTCTTTGCGGGCGCGGATGACGAGGGTGGCCGGCACTCGGCGCATGGCCTCGCTCCAGTAGGGGCCCTGCCGGTCGCGCTCTTCGAGTCCCGGTTCCAGCAGGGCGTCGATCCGGAAGTTGGCGCGGGCGAACGAGCCGAAGATCTCCGCGATCGATCGCGGGAACACCACCCCGTCGTTCTCGGCTCGGCCGGCCCGGTCGAGGTAGCGATGGACGACGCGGAAGGGGTCGTCGGCGGCGGGATCGAGCATCAGGAAGGCGGGATGGGGGAACGAACACACGAAGGCACTGCCGGTGCGCAGCACCCGGTGCACCTGGCGCAGCACCCGGTCGAGATCGCTCTGGCGACCCAGCTCGTACACCGACAGGGCCAGGTCGACGGTGTCGGCGCGGATGAAGGCCAGCTCGGCCAGGTCGGCTTGGTGGAGCTCGAGGCGGCACTCGTGCTGTTCGGCGCGATGGCGAGCTGCATCGAGGGCACGATGGTCGTTGTCGACCACGATGACGTGCGCCCCGCCGCCGGCGAGAACCACCGGGGCCCGACCGCCTCCTGACCCGAGCACCAGGACCCGTTTGCCGTCGGGGGTGCCGAGCAGGCGGAGCTCTCGTTCGTCGTTGATGTCGGGGCCGTAGCTGACCGTGTCGTCGGGGAGCTCGGGATCGCTGTTGGGGAAACCGGTGGCAGCGCTGAGCGGTGGCATGCCCGAAGTCTCCCAGAAGGCCCGGTCCGGTCGGCGGACGCCGGTCTTGCGGCCTTTGCACCCGGCGCGCTGGGTACCCTTTCCAGCCGTGAGCTTCACGACGGGTTCGATCAAGGGAGCGGTGTCTCCCGGAGAGATCGATTACCGCCTCGCGCGCCAACACCTGGTCTCGGAGTATCGCAAGGGGCGCCTGGCCCGACACGAGGTGTGCGACGCCCACCCCGAACTGGTGCGCGCCGCCCGCGAGGTGGGCGAGCCCTGTCGTCTCGACTGCCCGATCTGCGAAGCCGACAAGTTGGTGTTGGTCTCGTATGTGTTCGGTCCGCGCCTTCCGAGCCACGGTCGTTGCATCACCTCGGCTTCCGAGTTGAAGGGTTTCGCCCGGCGTTCGGGGGAGTTCTCGTGCTACGTCGTCGAGGTGTGCCGGAACTGCCATTGGAATCACCTCGCCCGGACCTTCGTGCTGAATCCGGCTCGTTCGGCGTGAGGGGCTAGTGGTCACCGGGAAGTCGGCATCGGCCCCTGTGGGTCGGCCTCCGAGTCGGCGCCGGCAACGGCGTGCGGAGAAGGGAACCATCGTCTGGCGCTGGCGTCGCGCCTGGTTCCTGCTGGCCCTGCTGTTCGTGCTGGGTGTCTCCGGGGTGGGGTACCTGTTCACCCAGGTTCCGCTGCCCGACAATGATCCTCGGCTCGAGCAGACGACCTTCGTCTGCGCCTCCGATGTCACCACCGGTTGCAACCAAGACAACTCGATCGCTCAGCTGAGCGGGGCAGTCGACCGGGTCAACGTGACCTACGACCGGTTGCCGCCGGTGCTGATCGACGCCGTGCTCGCCGCCGAGGATCGCGACTTCTACAACCACGGCGGCGTCGACCCGATCGGCATCGGTCGGGCCTTGTGGGCCAACTTGCGGAACCAGGGCGAGCAACAGGGTGGGTCCACCATCACCCAGCAGTACGTGAAGAACGTCTATCTCACCCAGGAGCGCACCTACACCCGCAAGCTGAAGGAAGCGGCGCTGGCAGTGAAGCTCGAACGGGAGCTGCCCAAACAGGAGATCCTCCTGCGCTACCTCAACACCATCTACTTCGGTCGAGGGGCCTACGGCGTGGAGGCGGCGTCGCGCACTTATTTCTCGAAGCCCGTCGAGCAGCTGACGCTCCCCGAGGCGGCGTACCTGGCCGGGCTCATCCGGGCTCCGGAGACCGCGGACGCCAACCGCGGGCCCGAGGATCGCAACGCCGTCGCGAATCTCGCCACCGCCGTCAATCGGCGCAACTCGGTGCTCGACGCCATGCTGGTCGTGGGGTCGATCACCCAGGCGGAGTACGGCGCGGCGAAGGCGACGAAGTTCGAGACCGTCGGGCCCCGTACCGTGCAACGCAACTACGGTGATGTCGCCAACCCCCAATGGGGTACCGAGTACTTCGTCGATCACGTTCGCCAGTGGTTGGTGCGGGAGGGCGGCTTCACCGATGCCGACGTGTTCGGCGGCGGGCTGCGGGTCTACACCACCATCGACATGGGCATGCAGGAAGCCGCGGCCGACGCCGTCACCTCCACCCTCGACCGTCCGGACGATCCGGCGGGGGCCCTCGTCGCCATCGACGAGCTCGGCGCGGTTCGGGCCATGTACGGCGGCAACGACTTCGACAACAACAAGGTGAACCTGGCCACCGGCACTCTGGGTGGTGGCGGTGGGCGCCAGCCCGGCTCGTCGTTCAAGCCGTTCGCCCTGGCCGAGGCGGTGGCGCAGGGAATCCCCCTCACCAAGACCTACAACGCCCCGGCCCAGCTCGTCATCCCCGGGGCCAACGACGGCCAGGACTGGGAGGTCGGCAACTACGGCGACGCCGGCCTCGGCCGCCTCGATCTGGTCTCGGCCACCGCCAAGTCGTCGAACACCGCTTATGCGCAGTTGATGCTCGAGGTCGGCCCGGAGAACGTGGTGGCGATGGCCAAGCGGCTGGGCATCACCAGCCCGCTCGATCCCTTCCCGGCGACGGTCCTCGGAACCGAGGAGGTGTCGGTCCTCGACATGGCTTCGGCCTACTCGACCTTTGCTGACAATGGTGTCCACATCAACCCTTACGTCGTCACGCGGGTCACCGACGCCCGCGGCACGGTGCTCTACGAGAACGAGGTGACTCGCGACGAGGTGCTCGATCCCGAGCAGGCCAAGCAGGTGAACTGGGCGCTCAACCAGGTGGTCGAGGGCGGTACGGGCAAGGGCGCACAGTTCGGTCAACCGGCGGCCGGCAAGACCGGCACCACCGACGAGAACAAGGACGCCTGGTTCGTGGGCTACACGTGTCGGCTCACCGCGGCGGTGTGGGTGGGCTACCCGGGCACCGAGTCGAGGTTGATGAAGAACGTGCACGGCATCGAGGTCACCGGCGGTTCCCTGCCGGCCACGATCTGGCGCAAGTTCATGACCTCGGCGACTCGCGAACTCGACGCGTGCGAGTTCGAGCGGCCCGAACGCAGCACCGAGGTCGCCCCCGACGCCACCACGCCGCCGCCGCCGTCGCCGACGTCGTCGACACCGACGGGCCCGACGCCTCCGTTAGAACCGCCGGTCACTCCGACGACCCGGCCGCCGACCACCACGACACCACCCACCACCGCGCCACCTCCGTCGAGTACCACCATCGCCCCCGGCCCGGGTTGACCCCCTCTCGAAGGGGCGGGAACTGCTTCCCCCGGACCGGCCCTGCCGCCGGTGCCGCCTGTGCCGCCTGTCATGTGGCGGTCGGCGCCCGAACGTGGTTAGCGTTGGGCTACCGCCGGCAGCCGAGGGGCGCTGGACGGACAACTGGAGGCTCCGATGAGCTCACGTGTCACCGTGCCCGCGGTCCAGGCCCGAAAGGCCGGACGGGGTGCCGAACCGCTGGTGATGGTGACGGCCTACGACGCCCCCGGGGCGCGTATGGTCGACGAAGCGGGGGTCGACCTGATCCTCGTCGGTGACTCGGTGGCGATGGTCGTCCTCGGTTACGACGACACCCTGTCGGTGACGGTGGCCGACATGGCCCATCACACCGCCGCCGTGGCCCGGGCCCGACCGTCGGCCCTGGTGGTGGCCGACCTGCCGTGGATGAGCTACCACGTGTCGGTCACCGACACCGTGGTCAACGCGGCCACCCTGATCCGCGCCGGGGCCCAGGCGGTGAAGCTCGAGGGGGGGCGCAAGCGAGTCCCGATGGTCGAGGCGCTGGTCGACGCCGAGATCCCGGTGATGGGCCACATCGGGCTCACCCCGCAGTCCGTCAACGCCATGGGTGGGTTCAAGGTGCAGGGCCGTCGGCACGAGTCCGCGCTGGCCCTCGTCGACGACGCCAAGGCGCTGGCCCACGCGGGATGCTTCGCCATCGTGCTCGAGGGGATCCCCGACGAGGTGGCGCGGATGGTGACCGACGCCGTCGACGTACCCACGATCGGGATCGGGGCCGGGGCGCACTGCGACGGCCAGGTTCTGGTGCTGCACGATCTGCTGGGCATCGAGGACCGGATCACCCCCAAGTTCGTTCGCCGGTACGCGTCGCTCAAGGCCGACGCCGTGAGCGCCATCGGCGCGTTCGCAGCCGACGTCCGGTCGGGCCGGTTCCCGAGCCCCGAGGAGAGCTACCACCTCTCGGCCGACACCGCGGAGAGCCTCGGGTTGTACGGGAGCACGGCTCACACGGCGTGACCCTCGCAGTGGCGATGCGTGGAGCGACCCACGCCCGGGTCTCGTCAGCCCTGCTGGTGCTCGTCGTCCTGCTGCTCGTTGCCGCCTGCTCCGGCGGTGGTGACTCCGGGTCGACGGCCGCGTCCACCACCTCGGTCTCCAGGGGAGTGGGCCCCTCGGGGTTCAGCGCGACGACCCTGATCGTGACCGATCCCGATGGGTCGACCCGCGAATGGTGCGTGTGGCTGGCCGATGACGCCGTCGAGCGGTCCCGAGGGCTGATGGAGGTCACCGACCCGGGTCTGGGCGGGGCCGACGGGATGGCCTTCGTCTGGCCGACCGACACCACCGGCAGCTTCTTCATGCGCAACACCCGCATCCCCCTGTCCATCGTGTTCGTGGACGCCGACGGGAGGGTGGTTTCGGGCACCGACATGGACCCGTGCCCCGACGAGGTCGAGAACTGTCCCTTGTATCCCGCAACTGGGCCCTACCGGTGGGCGCTCGAGGTGCCGGCCGGTGCGTTGGCCGACCTCGACATCGACGCCGACAGCACGCTCCGACTGGCCGGGGACTGTGTTCCGAGCTCGGGTACAGGGCCGAGAGGGTCGGGCCAGGTCAGCGGGGCGTGAGTTCCACCGGCAGTTCGCGAGGGCCGTTCGCCCAGAACACGGGGGTCTTCGTCCTCGTGTAGCCCGCGGTGAAGGTGGCCATGCCGACCAGGTCGAGGAACACCCCGAGCGCCACTCGGGCCTCGAGGCGGGCCAGGCTGGCCCCGGGGCAGATGTGGGGGCCGCCACCGAAGGCCACGTGGTCGCGGACGTTGTCACGGCCCACCACGAACTGTCCGGGCTCGGCGAACACGCCCTCGTCCCGGTTCGCCGACGCCAGGCCGAACACGATCTTCTCACCCGGTTGCATGGACGGGCCGAACACGTCGGTGGCCTGGGCGCAGTCACGGATGAGCAGGTGGATCGGGGGGTCGATGCGAAGGGACTCCTCGACGGCCATCTCGATCAGGCTCCGGTCGCCGGCCAGCAACTCGAACAGGACGCGGTCGGCGATCACCCGCCCGATCAGGTTGCCGATGAGGTGTCGGGTGGTCTCGTTGCCGGAGATGATGAGGAAGACGAGTTGCGTGCGGATCTCGACGTCGGTGAGGCGATGCCCGTCGATCTCGGTCTCGACGAGGCGGGTGACGAGGTCGTCGGGGCGGTCGGGGTCGGTGCGGCGTCGGCTGACGAGGGCGTCGATGTAGGCGGTGAACTCCGGGTGGGCGCCGGCGAGGCCTTCACCCCGTTCGTTGCGGTGCTTGGTGGGGTAGGTCCCCTCGACCACCTCGTCGGACCAGGTCCGGAACCGGGCCCAGTCGGCGCGGGGCACGCCGATGAGGTGGGCGATGACGTTGATGGGGACCGGGGCGATGAACTCCGCGACCAGTTCTCCGTGACCACGCGCCACCACCGGGGTGAGGTGGTCGACGCACAGTTGATGGACGAATGGTTCGGTGTGCATCGACTTGTGGTGGGCCACGGTGGCGTTGATGATCCGCCGCACCTGGCCGTGGCGGGGCTCGGCGATCTCGGAGACGAGCTTCTCTTCCTCGGGTACGACGACGCCGGGCTCACGGAAACTCGAGACGAACACGTCGACGGCCTTGGTGGCCTCGTGCACGTCGTCGCGGGCGGCGAGGTACCAGCCGGTGGGGGTGCGAGCGACGGGGCACGTACGCCGCAGCTCGGCGAACTGCTCGTGGGGGATGTCGTCTCGGGCTGCGAACGGATCGAAGTCGGCGAGGCTCATGGGGACGGTCTAGTGGAACCGTCAGGGCGGGGGGAGTGTCACACCCTCGGTGCACACTGTGCTCATCACATGGGGCCTTTGGGAAACGGGCTCTTGGTCCAGTAGGGTCCCAGGGTCCAATTGAAGCCCTGCCCCGTGCTGACGGGGCCCCGGGGTCCCCACGAGGGCCCCCGGGTCCAGAGGGAGGTGTTTGCTCGCCATGCGGGCCTACGAACTCATGATCATCTTCGACGGCGACATCGACGATGCCGCCGTCACCGAACACCTGAAGTCGGTCGACACCGCTGTTGAGGCTGGTGGCGGCCGAATCGCCAAGCGCGACCTGTGGGGCCGTCGGCGTTTCGCCTACGAGATCAACCACAAGTGGGAGGGCATCTACGTCGTGCTCGAGATCGTGACCGAAGGTCGCGATCTGCACGAGGTCGAGCGCCAGCTCCATCTCGCGGACACCGTCGTCCGCCACAAGGCACTGCGCCTCCCTGACCGTGAAGCGGCCCGTCGCGGGCTCGTCGGCGAGGCGACCCCGGTCGCCGAGGCCGGCTGAGTCAGGAGGCTCATTTCCATGGCAGACGCACAGACGACGATGGTCGGGAACTGCACCCGAGACCCCGAGTTGCGGTTCACCGCTTCGGGTATGCAGGTCACCACGATGGGTCTGGCGGTCAACTACCGCCGCCAGAACAAGCAGAGTGGCGAGTGGACCGAGGAGGCGTCGTTCGTCGACGTCACCTGCTTCGGGCAGATGGCCGAGAACGTGGCCGAGACCTGCACCAAGGGCAGCCGGGTGCTGGTCACCGGCCGGCTCTCGGTGCGTACCTACGAGAAGCGTGACGGCGGCACCGGTGTGTCCGTCGAGGTCGTGGCCGACGAGATCGGCCCCAGCCTGCGCTGGGCCACCGCCCAGATCACCCGCAACGAACGCCGCGAGGGCGGCTACGACAGCGGCCAGGGTGGCGCCAGCGCCCCCCGCGCCCAGCCGAGCGCCGCTCCGGCCGCCGGATACGACACGGACGAGGAGCCGTTCTGATGGCCAAGACCACCGCACCCAAGCGTGGCAAGAACAAGGACAACGCGCGTCGCAGCAAGAAGAAGATCAGTGTCCTGAATCAAGAGAAGATCGACTACGTCGATTACAAGGACATCAATCTGCTGCGTCGGTTCATGTCCGACCGCGCCAAGATCCGGGCCCGCCGGGTCACGGGCAACGATTCCCAGCAGCAGCGCGAGATCGCCCGGGCCATCAAGAACGCCCGGGAGATGGCGATGCTCCCCTACGCCACCAAGGTCACCACCCAGCGCGGCGGTCGAGACCGTGGTGACCGTGGTGACCGTGGTGACCGTGGTGACCGTGGTGACCGTGGTGACCGTGGGCCTCGTCCCGAGGCCGCAGCCGTCGTCGCGGCCGACGTCGAGATCATCGCGGTCGAGGGTGTGACCGTCGATGGCGTCGAGGCCATCGAGGTGGTGGCCATCGCCGAGGTCGAGACCGTGGAGGAGGCCGAATGAAGCTCCTGCTGCGCGCCGACGTCCAGGGCGTCGGCAAGAAGGGCGACCTCGTCGAGGTCGCCGACGGCTACGGGCGCAACTTCCTGCTCCCCAAGGGCTTTGCCGTCACCGCCACTCCCGGCGTCGAGCACCAGGCCGCGGCGATGCGTCGCAGCCGGGACCTCAAGGATGCCGCCGATCGGGCGGGGGCCGAGGAGATCGCCAAGGTGCTCGTGCCGGCGATCATCGCTTTCACCGAGCGGGCCTCGGCCGAGGGCAGGCTCTTCGGGTCCGTCTCGGCCCACGATGTGCTCGTCGCCGTCGCCGACCAGACCGGCGTGCAACTCGAGCGCCGTCACCTGCTCCTCGACGAGTCCATCAAGACCACCGGCACGCACCCCGTGCCGGTGCGTCTGCACAGTGATGTGGAGTTCCAGATCACGGTCGAGGTCACCGCCAGCTGAAGCGGGTCTCCACTGAGCGAAGAGCGCGAAGGGCCGGCGGTCATGCCGGCCCTTCGTCGTTCCGGGCCTTCTAGCTGGAGGTTCGGCGTTGCTGTGACGATTGGCACTGACCGTGGCCAAGGAACGCTCGCTGCCGCTCGGCCGGAGTCGGTGAGCAGTGACGCTTCTCCACAGATTGTGCCGCTGTTGCACAGGGTTCACTGTCGCGAGGGGTGCCTACGGTGATCCCATGTGGCACAAGGACTCGTCTGACCTGCGTCTGCATGCGATGCCCACAGAGAGCCTCGGTTGTCCACAGTCCGTCCACAGGGTTGTGCCGCGAAAATCCCAGGGTTGTCCGTCTAGCGATGCACAGCCTCGATGAGCGAGGGTGGCTACGCCATGACCTTCACCGACGAAGACCGTTCCTCCCGCCCCGCCCGCCCGTCACGGGTCGCGCCCCACAACCTCCAGGCCGAGGAGTCGCTCCTGGGGGCGATGCTGCTGTCGAAGGACGCCATCGCGGTGGCGTCCGAGACACTCGAGGCCGAGAACTTCTACAAGCCGGCGCACGGGCACATCTTCGACGCCATCACCTCGTTGAGTGCGGCCGGTGAGCCCGCCGACCCGGTCACGGTGGCCGACGAGCTGCGTCGGGCCGGTCTGCTCGACGCCATCGGGGGTACGGCGACGCTGGTGACGCTCCAGGCGGCCACGCCCGCCATCTCCAATGCCGGCCGCTACGCCAAGATCATCGAGGAGCACGCCCTGCTGCGTCGTCTCATCGGTGTCGCCGGCGAAATCGCGGAGATGGGGTACAACCTGCCCGACGACGTCACCAAGACCATCGACACCGCCGAGTCGATGGTCTTCGAGGTGGCCCAGCGGCGGGTCACCGACTCGATGGCCCCGATCCACGAGCTGCTCAACGAGAACCTCGACCGGCTCGAGAGCCTGTACGACAAGGGCGACGCGATCACCGGTCTGCCCACGGGGTTCCTCGACCTCGACGACCTGCTCTCCGGTCTCCAACCCAACGCCCTGTTGGTCCTGGGCGCCCGGCCTTCGATGGGCAAAACCGCGCTGGCCCTGGGCATCGCCACCCACGCCGCCATCGAGGCACGGCGGCCGGTGCTGGTGTTCAGCCTCGAGATGGGTCAACTCGAGCTCACTCAGCGCATGTTGTGCGCCGAGGCCCGGGTCGACTCCAAGAAGGTGCGCAACGGCATGTTGGGCGAGTCCGACTGGGGCAAGATCGCCCACGCCACCGGCCGCCTGGCCGAGGCGCCCATCTGGATCGACGACAACCCCAACCTCACCATCATGGAGATCCGTTCCAAGGCCCGACGTCTGCGCAGTCGCCTCGGTGATCTCGGACTGGTGGTCGTCGACTACCTCCAACTCATGACCGGCCGCTCCAACGCCGAGAACCGCCAGGTCGAGGTGTCGGAGATCTCCCGTGGTCTGAAGATCCTGGCCCGCGAGCTCGAGTGCCCGGTGCTGGCGCTGTCTCAGTTGTCGCGTGGTCTCGAGATGCGGGCCGACAAGCGCCCGATGCTTGCCGATCTTCGTGAGTCCGGCTGCCTCACCGCCGACACGCTCATCACGCGCGCCGACACCGGCGCTTCGGTCCCGATCGGCCAGCTCTACTCGGACGGAGCCACCGACGTTCCGGTGTGGACGCTCGACGAGCGCTACAAGCTGGTGGCGGGAGTGATGACGAACGTCTTTGCGAGCGGGGTCAAAGAGACGTACGAACTCGTCCTCCGTTCGGGTCGCACGGTCAAGGCCAGCGGCAATCATCCGTTCCTCCAGCTCGACGGATGGAAGCCGCTCGACGATCTCGTCGTCGGCGACCGGATCGCCGTGCCCCGACGACTGCCCTGCCCCGACGTCGTCAGCGAGTGGCCTGACGATCGCCTCGTCGTGCTCGGTCATCTTCTCGGTGACGGCTGCCATCTCGCCCGCCACGCCGTGCAGTACACGACCACTGACGCCGCGAACGTCGATGCCGTGGTCGGCGCCGCCCGTCGGGCGTTCGACGTCCGTCCGCGTGTCGTCGCGGAGCGAACATGGACGCAGGTCTACCTCCCGGCCGTCGCCCACTTGACCCACGGGGTTCGCAACCCGATCGCCGCCTGGCTGGATGAATTGGGTCTCTGGGACAAGCGCTCGTGGGAGAAGTTCGTGCCCGAGGCGCTGTTCGGTCTCTCCGACAGGCAGATCTCCCTGTTCCTCCATCACCTGTGGGCCACCGACGGCTGTGTCTGGACCGACAGCTCCGAAGTCCGGGCGCCGGCCGTCTACTACGCCACGACGTCCCGACGTCTGGCGCTCGACGTGCAGTCGCTTCTGCTTCGCCTCGAGATCCGCTCCCGCGTGCGCTCGATGGGGCAGGGGAAGCACCGCACCGCCTATCACGTCATCGTTCAAGGAGCGTCCGATCAGGCGCGCTTCGCCGAGGTGGTCGGCGTACACGGTGAGCGCGCCCGCCACCTGGCTCCCCTGCTGGCGTGGCACCGTGAGCGGAGGCCCAACCCGAACCTCGATTGCGTTCCCGCCGCGGTGTGGGATCACGTTCGGGCCAAGGCCCTGGCGGAGCACGACATGACCGCTCGTCAACTCGCCGCCGAGTTGGGTATGCAGTACTGCGGTTCGACGCTCTACAAGCACGGGGTGTCGCAGGCACGCATGCAACGGCTGGTCGCTGCTCTTCCCCGCGATCAGTGGTTGGCCGACCTGGCCGAGTCCGACGTGCTGTGGGACGAGATCGTCGACATCGTCCCGTTGGGTTCCCAGCCGGTGTTCGACGCCACCGTGGAGGGCACACACAACTTCCTCGCCGATGGCATCGTCGTTCACAACAGCATCGAACAGGACGCGGACGTGGTGATGTTCATCTACCGCGACGACGTCTACAACCTCGACTCACCGGACAGGGGCACGGCCGAGATCCTGGTGTCGAAGCATCGCAACGGGCCCACGGGCATGGTGCGGTTGGCCTTCCTGGATCACTACACCAAGTTCGCCAACATGGCCCGAGGGTCCTGATCGTGGCGTCGTGGTTCCGACTCAAGAGATGTTGACTCAAGATATTTTGAGTGAGATGCTCGGCCGATGCCGATGACCCCGGAGCTCGATCTGCGGGCGGCGCGTCATGCCGCCCTCGGCGATTCGATGCGGTTGGCCATCGTCGATGAGCTCTTCACCTCGGATCGTGCCCCCATCGAGCTGCGTCACCGGCTCGGCCTCGAGTCCAACCTGCTGGCCCATCACCTCGATGTGCTGGAGCGGGTGGGCCTGGTCGAGCGGTCCCGTTCGAGTGGTGACGGCCGTCGCCGGTACGTGCACCTCCGTTCGGGAGTGATCGACTCTTTGGGGGCGGGGCCCGACCTCGCCCCGGCGCCCGCCCTCTTCGTCTGTACGGCCAACTCCGCTCGATCGCAGCTGGCGGCCGCCATCTGGTGTGACCTCACCGGAGAGCCGGCGCTGTCGGCGGGCACTCACCCTGCCGCTCGTGTCCATCCCGGGGCCGTGGCCGCGGCCCGACGGGCCGGGCTCGATCTCCATTCGGCTGTGCCCCGGACGTTGGCCGACGTCGGGCCGACCCCGCCGTTGGTCGTCACGGTCTGTGATCGCGCCCACGAGGAGCTCAGCCCACCGGTCGAGTGGTGGCACTGGTCGGTTCCGGACCCGGTTGGGGCAGACCGTCCCGAGGCCTTCGACGCCGTGGTCGCCGACCTCACCAGCCGGATCGAACGGGTCGCCGGGCTGGCGGAGGCGGCGTGAGCGACGACGTCCTTCCCAGCCAGGCCGCCCTCTCCGCCGAGGTCCAGACCGGCACCGGCGCCCTTCGTCTCGACCTCGTCCGTCGCCTCTCCGCCGAGGCGCTCGGCACGGCCCTGCTCATCGTCGCCGTCATCGGGTCGGGGATCATGGCCGAGCGGCTCTCGGGCGGTGATGTCGGGCTCCAACTCCTCGAGAACGCCTTCGCCACCGCCGGTGCGCTGGTGGGGTTGATCTTGATGTTCGGGGCCGTGTCGGGAGCCCACTTCAACCCGGTGGTGAGCATCCTCGACCGCCTGCTGGGCACGGCCACCACTCGCGACGCCGGCCTGTACACGGTCGCCCAGGTCGTCGGCGGGTGTCTCGGGGCGATGTTGGCCAACGTGATGTTCGAGCTGTCGGCGGTGAACCTCTCGACCAAGGAGCGGTCGTCGCCGGCGCTGTGGTTGTCGGAGATCGTTGCCACGGTGACCCTGCTCCTCCTGATCCAGGGATGCGTGCGCTCGGGTCGGGCCAACGTGGTGCCTTTCGCCGTCGGCGCCTGGATCGGCGGGGCCTACTGGTTCACCTCGTCGACCAGTTTCGCCAATCCCGCCGTCACCATCGCCCGCACGATGTCGGACACGTTCGCCGGCATCGCCCCGTCGTCGGCGCCGATGTTCATCATCATGCAGTTCGTCGGCTTGGTCATCGCCTTCGGCCTCGTACGTCTCTTCTATCCCCACCCCCACTCCCACCCTCGAGCGGAGGACCCTGATGAGTGACGAGCGCCCCGAAGTCCTCTTCGTCTGCGTGCACAACGCCGGCCGGTCCCAGATGGCGGCGGCCCTGCTCGCCCACCACGGCGGCGATCGGGTGGTGGTCCGCTCCGCGGGCACGGCCCCCGCCGACACCATCAATCCCGCCGTGGTCGAAGCCATGGCCGAGATGGGCATCGACCTCGGCGCCACGGGTGCGTCTCCGAAGAAGCTGGAGGACGCCGCCGTCCGGGCTTCCGACGTGGTGATCACCATGGGTTGCGGCGACGAGTGTCCGTTCTATCCGGGAAAGCGCTACCTCGACTGGGAGCTCGACGATCCCGCTGGGCAGGGTCTCGACGCCGTGCGCCCGATTCGCGACGAGATCGACCGCCGGGTCCAGAAGCTCGTGGTCGAGCTGCTTCCCGCGGCCGCCCTTTGAGAGTCAGGCCCTGATCGGCGCGGTCGTCAGGGAGGCCCGAAGCTCGGCGAGGCGGTTCGGTGCGATGCGGTACCAGGCCCACCGGCCCCGCTTCTCGCGTTCGAGCAGCCCGGCCTCGACGAGGAGGGACAGGTGGTGCGACACGGTCGGCTGCGAGCGTCCGAGCGGTTCCACCAGATCGCAGGCACAGGCCTCGCCTCCAGGCGCGGTGGCCACCATCGAGAGCAGCCGGACTCGTGCCGGGTCGGCCAGGGCCTTGAACACATGGGCCAGCTCGGTGGCGGCGTGTTCGTCGAGGGCCCCGTCGCCCCGTGGCGTACAGCAGGCGATGGGCAGTGTTGTGGTCACGGTGGGCTCTCCTTGCCGACAACGTATTGACATCTATCGATGAGTGTGTAGAGTATGACTCATCGACGAACATCGATCAGTCTAGCCCCGGAGGTCCTCCCCATGTCTCGTGTCCAGCTCGCCCTCGACGTCACCGACCTCGAAGCGTCGGTGGCCTTCTACACCGCGCTGTTCGGCGTCGAGCCGGCCAAGCGCAAGCCTGGCTATGCCAACTTCGCCATCGCCGATCCGCCGCTCAAGCTCGTCCTCTTCGAAGCAGCGGTCGGTGGTCGCCTCAATCACCTGGGCGTCGAGACCGACGGCGCAACCGAGGTCGAGGCCGCCGAAGCCCGGCTCACCGGGGACGGCCTCGAGACCACCGGGATCGACGACACCATCTGCTGCTACGCCACCAAGGTCGAGACGTGGGTCACCGATCCCGACGGGGCCAAGTGGGAGTGGTACGTGAAGACCGGCGACTCCGACCAGCTCACCAACGAGATCGTCGGCGGCGACGACGGTGCCGCCACCATGTGCTGTGCCCCGACTGTGATCGAACCGGTCACGCTCGGACGGGGGGCGGACGCTTCGACCGCCACGTGCTGTTGAACCGGGAACCCCGCCGGTGCCGCATCTCCTCGGAGGGGCCGTGAGTACGGCTCCCTATCCTTCACCTGTGGTCGCTTCGATCGATGACGCCGGCATCTGCCCTCGGGTCGAGCAGGCCATCGCCGTGGCGTCCTTCTGCTCAGCGGTCGCGGCATCGGCGCCGGGAACCGTACGGTGATGTTCGAGACGAAGCGTCACCGGATGCGCCGGGAGCGCTACGAGGCCGGCTTTCGACCCGAGTGGCGCGAGCTCCTGGACGCCAAGCTGGGCCACTGGAACCTGTTGTCGGTCGACGAGGAGGAGCGGCTCGAGGCGTTGGCGTTGGCTCTGATCGCCGACAAGATCTGGGAGGCGGCCCACGGCTTCGAGATCACCGACGAGATGATGGTCATCATCGCCGCGCAGGCGGCGTTGCTGATCCTCGGCCTGCCCGACGACTCTTACCGCGACGTCGGCTCGATTCTCGTGCACCCCACGACGGTGGTGGTGACCGGACCGCGTTCCCAGGGCGGTGGGCTCGTTTCGGACGACCCGGTGGCCATCCTCGGTCAGGCGTCCTTTCAAGGGCCGGTGGTCATCGTGTGGGACACCGCCCTCGACGAGGCCCGTCACCCTGGTCGCGGACACAACGTGGTGTTCCACGAGTTCGCCCACAAGCTCGACATGCTCGACGGAACCGTCGACGGAACCCCGCCTCTCGCCGACCAGGCCCAGTTCGACCGTTGGGTGCGGGTCTGCACCGAGGTCTACGAGCGGGTGGTGGTGGGCGAAGGAGGACACACCCTGCGCTCCTATGCGGGCGTGAACCCGGGGGAGTTCTTCGCCGTGGCGACGGAGGTGTTCTTCGACGCGCCGGCCGCGCTGCGCGGCGAGCATCTCGAGCTCTATGACGTGCTCTCCGACTTCTACCGCCAGGACCCCGCCCGGCGGGCGGAGCCGTTGGATCGCTGACCGGCGAGGTCGGGTCGTCCGAGTCTGGAACCGCGGTGGGTGCCGGTGGTACAGACTGAGGAGTGAGCGACGGAGCGTCGCCCACCGTTGGGCCCGGGATCCTCGCCGGGGACGGCCATCACCTCGACGAGACGGGAACACTCGTGAACGACGCACAGTTCGAGAAGGTCAAGACCGGCAGCGGCTTCATCGCCGCCCTCGACCAGAGCGGGGGGAGCACGCCCAAGGCCCTCGGGCTCTACGGCGTCGACGAGACCGCCTACAGCAACGACGCGGAGATGTTCGACCGCATCCACGAGATGCGTAGCCGGATCATCACCAGCCCGTCGTTCAATGGCGACCGGATCCTCGGAGCGATCCTCTTCGAGATGACCATGGAGCGCTCGATCGACGGGAAGGGCACCGCCGAGTTCCTGTGGGACGACAAGGGTGTCGTTCCGTTCCTGAAGGTCGACAAGGGCCTGGCCGACGAGGTGGACGGCGCCCAGGTCATGAAGCCCATCCCCGACCTCGACGAGCTGTTGGCCCGGGCCAACGGCCACGGGGTGTTCGGCACCAAGATGCGCTCGGTCATCAAGCTCGGCCACGCCGATGGCGTCGATGCGGTGGTCGGGCAGCAGTTCGAGATCGGCAGCCAGATCCTCGACGCCGGCCTCGTGCCCATCATCGAGCCCGAGGTCGACATCCACAGCCCGCAGAAGGCCGAAGCCGAGGTCCTGTTGAAGGCCGCCATCCTGGCCGAGCTCGGCGCCCTCGGGTCCGACCGCCACGTCATGCTGAAGCTCACCCTCCCCGAGACCGACGGCTTCTACGCGGAGCTGGTCGAGCACCCGAACGTCCTGCGCGTGGTGGCGTTGTCGGGTGGTTACACCCGCGACGACGCCAACGCCCGCCTGGCCCGCAACCACGGGGTCGTCGCCAGCTTCTCCCGCGCCCTCACCGAGGGTCTCTCGGCCCAGCAGTCCGAGGCCGAGTTCGACGCAGACCTCGACGCCTCGATCGGCAGCATCTACGCCGCGTCCGTCACCTGAGCCGGCGGCGCCAGGCGGCCTAGGGTCGCCCTGTGCCGCTCTCGTCCCACCACCGGCTGTCGGGCACCCTGCCCTACGCCGTGGCTCTCACCGCCGTCGCCGGCTTCGCCGACACCCACGTCTTCTTGTTCCTGACCCGGGTGTTCATCGCCAACATGAGCGGAAACCTGGTGCTGTTCGGGATCGCCCTGGGCGAGGGCCGGTGGACGCCCAGCGCCCGGTTCTTGACCGCCATCGTGGCGTTCGTCGTCGGGATCGGCGTGGCCAGCCTCGTCCACGATCGGCGCCGGCGGGCCGGGAAGCGCCTCCGCCCCGACGTGTTGCTGGCGGTCGAGGCGGGGTTGTTGACGTTCGTCTTCCTCTGGGCGTACCTCGTCCGTGGTGACGAGGAGGGAGCGCGCATCGTGGTGTACCCCGTCCTGGTGGCCGGTGCCTTCGCCATGGGCATGCAGAACGCGTCGCTGCTGCGGGTGGGGGCGGTGGCGGTGGCCACCACCTATGCCTCCGGTTCGGTGGCCCGGTTCGGCTCCGAGGGCGCCCTGGCCCTGGGGGCCACCGACGCCACGGAAGCTTCACCTCACCTCCGGGCGGTACGGGTGTTGGGAGCGTTGATCGTGGCCTACGTGGCGGGGGCGGCGGTGGCCGCCTTCCTGGGTCGCTCGCCCGGATGGCTCCTGGTGCCGATCGCCGCCCTGCTGGTGATCGCCGTGCTGAACCACAAGCGGTTGGAGCGCATCGAGGCGGCGCGGATGTCGGGTGAGGTCGACCCTGATCCTGAGCGCGGCTGGACCCACCCGGCGTCGGATCCATAGGAAGCTCCTAGAGGGGCGGCAGCTCCTGTTCGAGCCCCACGAGCGGCGCCAGAGGATCGCCGACGGCGGCGATGCGGTCATCGACGGTGGTGAGCGTCCAACGGTCGGGCGTCAGGTCGGGATCGTCGAGCTCGTCCCACGTGATCGGCACCGAGACGGGGGCGCCGATCGCCGCCCTCGTGCTCCACGGGGCCACGAGGGTCTTGTTGACGGCGTTCTGGGTGTAGTCGAGCCTCGCCCGGCCGCCGCGGTCGGACGTGCTCCACTTCCAGCTCACGAGCTCGGGCACGGTGGCCCCGATGGCGCGGGACAGCTTCTCCACCCAGTCGCGGGTGTCGTCGAAGGAGTACTGGGGCGCCACCGGTACCCAGATCTGGATGCCCCGCTGGCCCGTGACCTTCGCCCCTGCTCGCACCCCGAGGTGCTCCAGCGCGGTGCGGTGGAGGCGGGCCAGCACCAACAGGTCGTCGAACGTGGTGGTGGTTCCGGGGTCGAGGTCGATGAGGGCCCACGTCGGTTGGTGGGGGTGGGCGGCGGTCGACGTCCAAGGGTGGAGCTCGACCGCCCCGTAGTTCGCCATCCAGGCCATCGCCGCCGGGCTGTCGATCACGAAGTACCACCGGGTGTCGCCTGACCGGGCGCTCTCGTAGTGCCAGCGGGTGAGCCAGTCGGGCGCGTGGTCCGGCACGGCCTTGTGCCAGAACCCCGGTTCGGTCACGCCGTCGGGGAAGCGGTGGAGGTTCACGGGGCGGTCGTGAAGATAGGGCAGGGCCAGCGGTGCCACGGTGGCGTCGTATCGAACGAGGTCGCGTTTGGTCACCGCAGGGCCACCGTCGCGGCCGGGGAACAGCACCTTGTCGAGGTTGGTGAGCTTCAGCTCGGTGCCTTGGAGCTCCCAGATGCCAGCCCGACCGAGGGCGTCGAGGGCCGCCAGTTCATCGACGGTGGGCGGAGCCCATCGATCCGATGACGAGGTCTCGGTCACGGTGCCGGATCGCCGCGTGGCGGCGCGAGATCGGTGGGCGCCGCCGCGTCGTCGGCCTCGTCGGCCTCGTCGGTCACAGGACTGTGGCTCGGCTCCGGGGTGTTCGCGACTTCGGCTTCGGCTGCAGTTGCGGCGCGTTGGGCGCCTCGGCGAGCCCGGACGGTCAGGACGCGAGCGGTGACCGGGTCGGCGAAGCGGGTGAGGATCGGGCCGATCACCGCCAGGATGAGGACGTAGCCGATGGCCAGTGCGGCCAGCCCGTCCTGCACCGCGGACGCGGTGGCCAGCCCCGCAATCACTATGGAGAACTCGCCGCGGGCGATGAGCACGGTCCCGGCGCGTACCTGGCCCCGCGTGGCGACACCGAAGCTCCGGGCGGCCCATACGCCGGTCGCGGTCTTGGTCGCCGCGGTGAGCACGGCGAGAAGGACCGCCACCGGGAGCGCGTCGACGATCTCACCCGGTTCGATGGTGAAGGTGAAGAACACGAAGAAGACCCCGGCGAACAGGTCGCGCAGCGGAGCGAGCAGGGTCGCGCCCGTCCTGGCGACGGTGCCCGACACGGCGATGCCCACCAGGAACGCGCCGACTGCAGCCGACACGTTCAGCAGTTCGGCCGCGCCGGCCACGACGAGGGCCAGACCCAGCAGGCTCCACAGCAGAACTTCGTCGGACCGGCTGAACAACAGCTTGCCGAGGAGGTGTTCGTGGCGCACGGCCAGGAACAGCGTCAGCCCCACGACAGCGACGGCGATCACGACGGACAGCGCCACCCCGGCCAGCGCCCCGCCGATGGCCAGGCCGGTGACGATCGGCAGGTAGAGGGCCATGACCAGGTCCTCCATGACGAGGATGGCCAGCACCGACGGCGTCTCCCGGTTGCCCATGCGCCCCAGGTCGTTGAGGAGCTTGGCGACGATGCCCGACGACGAGATGTAGGTGATCCCGCCGAGGAACGCCGCCCCGAGTGGCGACCAGCCGAGGAGGAGTCCGACCGCCACACCCGGCGCGGCGTTCAGCAGGAGATCCACCGCCCCGGCCTGCGCCGAGCTGCGCAACGAACCCATGAGCTCGGCGGGCGTGTACTCCAACCCGAGCAGCAACAACAACAGGACGATGCCGATCTGGGAGCCCACCTCGAGGAACTCGTCGGTGGCCGTCAGGTCGAACAGTCCGCCGTCGCGCAGCAGGAGCCCGATGAGCAGGAACGCCGGGATGGCCGAGAGGCCCAGCCGCGAGGCGGTTCGACTGAGCACGGCGAGGACCAGGAAGACGATCCCGAGCTCGAGGAGGATCGTGGTGGCCGATCCGCCACTGGCCCCGAGGACCGTAGCGGCCGCCGGTGCGGGCACGGCGATCAGCGCCCCAGCAGGTCGCTGGCCGCGGCGATGCCGTCCTTGGTGCCGACGAGTACCACGGTGTCGCCGCTCTTCAGGATGTCCTCGGGTCCGGGTGCGGGAACGGCGGTGCCGTCACGGATGATGGCGATGACGGAGGAGCCGGTCCGGGTGCGCATGGCCGTGTCGGCGATGGTGAGAGGCGTGAACCTCGGGCCGAGGGGCACCCAGTCGATGAAGAGGCCCTCGATCTCGGCCGAGAGCGCGGCGAGCTGGGCGGTCACGCGGGTGCCTCCGAGCAGCTCGGCCAGGGCTGCCCCCTCGCCCGGGGTCAGCTCGATGCGGGTGGCCACGGCGTCGGGGTCGTCTTCGGCGTAGAGCACGACTTCCCGGCGTCCCGAGTGGCGGGAGATCACACCGAGGTGGTCCCCGCACTCGGAGGTGAAGTCGAACTCGATGCCGACGCCGGGAAGCTTGGTCTCGCGAATCTCGGGCACGCCCCATTGTGGGTCATGGCATCGGGTCGAGGCGTCCGACACGGCTCCGGTGGGTCTGTCGTTAGCCTCCACCAACGTGATGGATCGTCCGGTGCCCCAGCCTGCGGCCGCCGGCGGGTGGATCCGTCGGCTGGCGCCGTTCCTCGGGGCTCATCGCCGCAACGTGGGGATCGCCCTCTGTGCTTCCGTCGTGGGTCAGGGGCTGGCCGCTCTGGCCCCGCTGTTGCAGAAGGTCGTGATCGATGACGGGCTGGTGGCTGGCACCCGGCCCATCGGTCCGTGGCTGGTGGCTCTGGCGGTTGTCGGGCTCGTGTCGTTCGGGTCGGCGGTGGTGCGGCGGTGGGTGGGCGGTCGGGTCAGCCTCGACGTGCAGTACGACCTGCGCAACGCCATCTACGAGCGCCTCCAGCGGCTCGACTTCGCCGGCCACGACCAGCTCCAGACCGGGCAACTGGTGTCGCGGGCCTCGTCGGATCTGGGGCTGATCCAGGGGCTCCTCGCTTTCCTGCCCATCATGCTGGGCAATCTGGTCATGGTCGTGCTGTCGCTGGTGATCATGCTGATCCTGTCGCCGGCGCTCACCTTGGTGATGGTCGTCGCCCTGCCGTTGCTGGCCGTCGTCGCCCTGCGTCTGCGGCGCAAGGTCTTCCCGGCCACGTGGGATGCCCAGCAGCGGGCCGGTGAAGTGGCCGGGGTGGTCGACGAGGCCGTTTCCGGGGTGCGTGTCGTCAAGGGGTTCGGCCAGGAGGATCGTGAGCTGGCTCACCTTGCTGACTCGGCGGAGGATCTCTACGCCTCCCGGGTGCGGTTGGTCCGCCTCCAGGCCCGTTTCACCTCGACGCTCCAGGCCATTCCGTCGTTGGCCCAGGTGGCGGTGCTGGCCCTCGGCGGTTGGCTGGCCATCGACGGGCAACTGACCCTCGGCACCTTCCTCGCCTTCTCGGCTTACCTGGTGCAGCTCGCGTCGCCGGTGCGGATGCTGGCCGGGCTGTTCACGGTGGGCCAGCAGGCCCGGGCCGGGGCCGAGCGAATTCTCGACGTCCTCGACGCCAACGCCCTGGTCACCGAGGCCCCCGACGCCCACTTGCTGCCCGCGGTACGGGGTGAGGTGCGCTTCGAGGGCGTGACCTTCGGGTACACCCGCCGCGAGCCGGTGCTCGACGGTTTCGACCTGCACGTGGCTCCCGGAGAGGTGGTCGCTCTCGTCGGCACCAGCGGTTCGGGCAAGTCCACGGTCACCGCGCTGTTGCCCCGCTTCTACGACGTGGCCGAGGGGCGGGTCACGATCGACGGCCACGACGTGCGTGACCTCACCCTCGAATCGCTACGAGGTCAGATCGGCATCGTGTTCGAGGACGCCTTTCTGTTCTCCGCCACGGTGCGGGCCAACATCGCCTACGGCCGTCCGGAGGCCAGCGACGCTGATGTGCGGGCGGCGGCCGCCGCCGCCGGAGCGTCGGGGTTCGTGGAAGCGCTCCCCGACGGCTACGACACGATGGTCGGTGAGCGGGGCATGTCGTTGTCGGGTGGTCAGCGCCAGCGCCTGGCCCTGGCCCGGGCGATTCTGACCGACCCCCGCATCCTCGTCCTCGACGACGCCACCTCGGCGGTCGACGTCACCACCGAGGAGGCCATCCACGCCACCCTGCGCATCCTCATGCAGGAGCGCACCACCATCCTCATCGCCCACCGCCGGTCCACCCTGCGCTTGGCCCACCGCATCGTGGTGCTCGACGCCGGCCGGGTGGTCGCCGAGGGCAGCCACGAGGAGCTGCTGGTGGCCAGCGCCGTGTACCGCGACCTCTTCGCCGGCCCCGACGAGGAGATCGAGGGTGTGGTCGAAGAAGGGAGCGTCGATCCGGTCGAGCTGGTGTTCGCCGGGGAACTGCTGTCGGTGGGCGTCACCGAGGCGGCCTGGCCGGCCGAATCGGACGCCGGACCCCGGGCCACGGCGACGTCGGCGGGTCCGGCGGGCAGCCCCGGTCCGGGTGGCGGTCAGATGGCCGGCATGGCCCTCACCGCCACGCCGGAGATGATGGTCGCGCTCGACCGCCTGCCCCCGGCCACCGACAAGCCCGATGTCGACATCGTCGCCGTGAACGCGGTCGAGTCCGGACCGTTCCGCATCCGTCGCTTCGTGCGCCCATGGATGGCCGCGCTGGGCGTGGGCCTGGTGCTCGTCATCATCGACACCCTCCTCACCCTTCTGGGCCCCGTGTTCGTGAGCCGGGGCATCGACGAGGGCATCACGCCGGGCAACTCGGGGGCCCTGTTCGCCGCCGCGGCGATGTTCCTGACTGCGGTGGTCATCGACTGGGGGGTGGTGTGGATCTACACGGCGGTCACCGGTCGCACCGCCGAGCGCATGCTCTACGCCCTGCGGGTGAAGATCTTCGGCCACCTCCAGCGCATGTCGCTCGACTACTACGACTCCGAGCTCGACGGTCGGCTGATGACGCGCATGACGACCGACGTCGAGGCGTTGGCGCAGCTCGTGCAGACCGGTCTCATCAGTGCCGTGGTCGGCGTCTTCACCGGCCTGGGGGTGTTCGTGTTCCTCGTCGTGTTGTCGCCCCCGTTGGCCGCGGTCACCGCCTTGGTGCTGCCTCCGCTGGCTCTGGCCACGTGGTGGTACCGGCGCCGCTCGACCCGCTCGTACCAACAGGCCCGTGAAGCCATCGCCGACGTCAACGCCAACCTCCAGGAGAGCCTCTCGGGCGTGCGGGTGTCGCAGGCCTACGCCCGCGAGGACGAGAACATCACCGGCTTCCGATCGGTGAACCGCCGCTACTTCCGCCATCGCCTGGGCGCCCAGCGCCTGGTGGCCCTGTACTTCCCGTTCATCTTGTTGTTGTCGGACCTGGGGGCGGTGCTGGTGCTCGGTGCGGGTTCGATGCTCGAAGCGCGTGGCCTGGTGACCACCGGCGTGGTGATCGCCTTCCTGCTCTATCTCAACCAGTTCTTCTCCCCGCTCCAGCAGCTCTCGCAGGTGCTCGACACCTGGCAGCAGGCCACGGCGTCGGTGGTGAAGATCGAGCAACTCCTGGCCACGCCATCGAGTACCCCACCGTCGCGGGATCCGGTGGATCCCGGGCGCCTGCGCGGTGATCTGCGCTTGCACGACGTGCACTTCCGCTACGCGGGGATCGACGGTCCGGTGTCCGATGGCGACGAAACCGTCCTCGGTCCGAAAACGGAAGCCGGCGAAGCATTGGCCGGTGTCGACCTGCACGTCGCCGTTGGTGAGACGGTCGCGCTCGTGGGCGAGACCGGCGCCGGCAAGTCGACCATCGTCAAGCTCCTGGCCCGCTTCTACGACCCCACGGCGGGTCGGGTGACAGTGGACGGCATCGATCTGCGCCACATCGACCTCGGGGCCTTCCGCCGCCAACTGGGGGTGGTGCCCCAGGAGGCGTTCCTGTTCACGGGCACCTTGCGCGACAACATCTCCTATGGGCGCCCCGATTCCACCGACGCCGAGGTCGAGGCGGCGGCGCGCGCCGTGGGCGCCCACGAGTTCGTGGCGTCGCTGCCCCGCGGCTACCTGACCGGGGTCAGCGAACGGGGCCGGTCGTTGTCGTCGGGGCAGCGCCAGCTCATCGCCCTGGCCCGGGCCCGGTTGGTCGATCCGGCCGTGCTGTTGCTCGACGAGGCCACCTCCCAGCTCGATCTGGCCAGCGAGGCCCGGGTGCAGCGGGCCATGACCGCGGTCGCCGACGGCCGCACGACGGTGGTGGTGGCCCATCGGCTGCCCACCGCCCGTCAGGCCGATCGCATCGTGGTGATCGGCGACGGGCGGATCGTGGAGGAGGGAACCCACGACGAGCTCATCGCCGCCGACGGCACCTACGCATCGATGTGGACGGCGTTCGCCGAGACCACGGGCGAGGCCGCGGTGGCCGCCC
>Ga0105047_10000355_pt1 | contig 75312 bp, 61 predicted proteins | sample MAT04_FD_78384 | JGI IMG/M metagenome (GOLD analysis project Ga0105047, IMG submission 78384) | Freshwater microbial communities from Lake Fryxell liftoff mats and glacier meltwater in Antarctica - MAT-04 (megahit assembly) | ecosystem: Environmental > Aquatic > Freshwater > Ice > Liftoff... | reverse complement strand
GCTGTGCCGTGTGCGTTGCACACGGCCTAGCCGACCTTCGGGAGGCTGTGCCGTGTGCGTTGCACACGGCCTAGCCGACCTTCGGGAGGCTGTGCCGTGTGCGTTGCACACGGCCTAGCCGACTTGCTCTCTCAGCGCCCGATGCGATCGAGCCAGAGCAACGCCTCGATCGTTCCTGCCTCGCGGAGCCACGGTTGATCATGCGGTCCGGGGACGACGCGATAGGTGGTGGCGAGGTTCTTCGCCTTGAAGGCGGCGGCGAGCGCCTCGCTCGAGGCCTTCCAGTGATCCTGCGTGCTCGTGAGCAGGAGCATGGGATGCGGCGTGCCGTTCCAGCCCTTTGCGATCTTCTCGGCGTAGCCGGGCGCGGCGAACGGCCCGATGGCGGTCTGCACGCCGGCCCATGCTCCGAAGAACTTCGGCAGACGCGCGAGCATCTCGAGCGAGACGTACCCGCCGAGCGACACCCCGCAGAGATACGTCTGGGCCGCGGTCGTCGCCACCTGGGTCTCGTTGCGCACGCGAGGCAGGAGCGAGTTTTCGATCCAGCTCGCGTAAGAGTCGAGATCGCCGGGGCTCTTCGGGTTGGGCATGAACGGGCAGACGAGGGCCATCCCGCGGAAGGGGCGCGCGGCGAGCTCGGTGTTCACCTCGGCGAGGCGCTCGTCGGTCCATTCGCCCCGCGCGCTCGTCCGTTCGATAGGGGCGCGCTTCAGTCGCTGCCAGGCGCTCCCCAGCCCGTACCTCTCGACCCACGCGTAGGCGCCAAGGCGCTCGTTGGTCGTCTCGCCGAGCCCGTGGAGGAGGACGGCGAGGGGTAGTTTTTGACCAGGAGACAGATACTTGGGCGTCACGAGGACGAACCGCCGGCCGCCCTCCGTCGTGTCGATCAGCCGTAAATTGCGAAGATCTTCACCTAGATCCGCCGCTTCGTCGGCCCGGGCATGACGGACGAGCAATGCACCGGCCATTCCGCCCACGAACTGTCTTCGCGCGAGATGAACAAAAAATTTGCGCGGAGCCCGCTCCCAGGTCATTTCAGGGGCCCCGTCGGGTGGTGTAAGTCAGATCCATAGACGTCGTACCTCTCCAGTGGGAGCGGTCGCGTAGCTGGTCGGCTCCCCTCCATCTCGCTAGAAGTACTTCGCAAAGCTTCCCTCGCAAGTCCTGACTACCCGTCGGAACACCGAAAGTAAGGAGTGAGCCTCTCATGCTCAATCGCGCGCGTCTGACCTACCTTGCACCGTTTGCTCTCGCTGTCGTCGGCGCCACCATCGCCCTCGCGGCGTGCGGCGATCCGGTGAAGCGCGCCACGTTCACGGCGACCGAAGAAGACGGCGGCTTCGAGAGCGGCGTTGGCTTCACTCCCGGCGCCGTGCCCTGTCAGGGCCTCGCGTGCAAGCGTGAGAAGTGCGACTCGCCCGACACTGTGACCACCATCACGGGCAAGGTCTACGACCCGGCCGGCGCGAACGCGCTCTACAACGTCATGGTCTACATCCCGGGCGGGCCGAACGGCGATGCCGAGCTCCCCGCCATCACCGAAGGCGTCAGCTGCGAGACCTGCGCGAGCGTCGCGCTCAGCCCGATGGTCAGCGCGCTCACCAACACGAAGGGTGAGTTCGAGCTGAAGGACGTACCGGTCGACAAGGACGTCCCGGTCGTCATCCAGGTCGGCAAGTGGCGCCGCAAGCTGAAGTTCAGCGTCACGAAGAAGTGCGAGGCGAACGAGGTCCCCGACCGCGAGTTCCGTCTCCCGAAGAACGGCAGCGAAGGCGACATGCCGCACATCGCGGTCACCGCCGGCGGCTGCGACGCGCTCGAGTGCCTCCTCCGCGGCATCGGCATCGACGACAAGGAGTTCGTTCCCGGAGCGAGCACCGCGGGTCACATCCACGTGTTCAATGGCTCCGGCGGTGACTTCACCGGCGCGCCGAACGCGGGCGGCACGACGGCCGACAAGCTCGGCGGCGAGCTCTGGAACGACACGGGCAAGATGTCGAAGTACGACATGGTCATGCTCTCCTGCGAGTGCAGCGAGACCAACGAGAACAAGGGCGGCCCTGAAAACACTCCCGGCGCGCGCCAGGCGATGTGGGACTACGCGAACGCGGGCGGCAAGATCTTCGCGACGCACTTCCACTACACGTGGTTCAAGAACTCGCCCCAGCAGGACTGGAAGCAGGTCGCCAACTGGAACGCCAGCGGCGGCGGCTCCGGCGCGTACGACGTCGACCAGACGTTCCCGAAGGGCGCCTCGTTCGCCGACTGGCTCGTCAACGTGAACGCATCGTCGACCAAGGGCACCATCCAGCTGACGGACGTGACCAACGCGCTCTCGAACGTGAACGCACCGGCGCAGAGCTGGATCAAGAAGGGCGACAACGCGGTTCGCTACTTCTCGTTCAACGCCCCGACGGCGTCGCCGCCCGAGGAGCAGTGCGGTCGCGCGGTCTACTCGGACCTCCACCTCATGGGCATCAGCGCCGGCGGCGCTTCGTTCCCCAGCGGTTGCCCGGCTCCGGGCGGTCTCTCGGCGCAGCAGAAGGCGCTCGAGTTCATGTTCTTCGACCTCTCGGGCTGCGTGCAGGCGGACGACACCCCGCCGACCCCCCCGAACTGATCGCGTCGCTCACGTAGCGCCGGCTCGGCAAACCGCATGAAGGGCGCCTCGAAAGGGCGCCCTTTCTGCGTTTGTGCGCAGGGCACGAGCACGAGCTTGCCGACCGTCTTGCCGACTCCGCCCGCTCGGGCGCGAAGTCCCGTCTCGCTCAGGGGAGCGACCTCCTCGTGAAGGTCGGCGGCGCCCTTCCGAACAGCTCCTGGTAGGTCGCACGCGCTGCCTTCTCGAGCTGCGCCGGCGTGAGCTCGAGCGCCTTCGCGAGGGTGCGCTCGTAGTCGTCTGCGTCCTCGAAGTCGTCTGCGTCCTTCGCCGGTCCGAGGCCGAGCTGCTTGAAGAGCAGCGTGCTCACCGTCGTCGACATCGCGGCTTCGTAACCGCTGCCGTCGAACGCCGGCGCCGTCAGCCTCCACAGCGCGAGCTTCGGACACGTCTGCCGCCGCGCGACCATCGCGAGCGCCGACGCGACGAGCGCCCGCGCTCGCGGGTTCCTGGTGGCGGCCTCGCCGAGCTTCGGGGGCGCCACGTCGGTAGGGCGCTTCCGTTCGACGATCGTCCCGCCGAGCTCCTCCTCTTCGAGGCGCGCGAGCGCCGCCACGGCGGGCGCCACGTCACGCCGGTAGCTCGCCGCGCGATCGTTCATCCGTGCGAAGTCGTCGAGCAGCGCGCGGTCGCGTGGGTTCTCGTCGCGCGCGCGTGCGACCCTCCTGACGATGCCCGCGGAGAGCTCGATTCCCGACGTGATCGGGAAGCCATAGCCGAGGGTCGCGAGGGAGGCGGCGATCTGGTTGCGCTGCCCGATGGCGCTGAAGAGGGCGCTCGCGTCGGCGGTCGAGACCTTCGTCTCGGAGACCAGCTCGGCCGCGATCACGCGGCCGGCGGTCTTTCCGAGCTCCGCGCGCGCGGACTTCGCGGCCGCGGAGTCGTCGGGCGACATCGGCGCGCCCTGCGCGAGGGGCGCGAGCAGCTTCTGCACGAACTCCTGCTCGACGAGGTCCATCGAGACGATCGCCCAGTCCTCGGCGTCTGCCTTGTAGAGCCGCAGATCCGAGAGGTTCAGGCCGTCGATGCGCCGGCCCCACACGAACCGAGCTCCTCACGCTGTTCGACGAAGTAGCTCGTGAGCCAGACCACGGCTCCGCTCGACGAGCCCGACCCGTAGACGTGCACGTGGGCGGGCACCTTCGCCGCCGCGAGCTTCGCGTCGAGCTCGTTCACCTCGAGGTGGAGCGGCGCGAGCGCGAGGTCGATCGAACCGTCGCCGTCGCCGCGCACGTGCGGGAGCTCGTCGACGGCGCGCTCGAGCGAGCCGAAGGCCTCGGCGCCGATCTGCTTCTTCACCTCGGGCGAGAGGAGCTTCGCGCGAGCCTCCGCGTTGCCGCCCCGGTTCGTCGCGACGACGACGTCCGTGAGCGGCTCACCGAGCGCCTTGCCGAACGGCGTCTTCCGGAAGCGCGCGGCCGGCGTGGGGAGCAGGCGTGGGACGAGGAAGACGAGCATCGTCGCGACGGTGCCCAGCAACGTGACGAGCACGGCGGGCGTCGTGATCGGCCAGCGGCGCTTCGGCCGCTTCACGCTCTCGACGAGCTTTGCCGGCTCGCGCTCGGCGGCGGCCGCACGGTACGCGCCGCCCTTCGGAGGGCCGTTCGTCGGGTCCTCGGGCGCGGGCAGGTACGGCGCGGCGAGCACGCGGAAGGCCTGCTCGACGGCACGCTCGTCGTTCGGGTCGAGCCCCTCCGGTCCCTTGCCGAGATGATCGAGGAACGCGAGCCGCAGGACGTGCTCGCCGTGCTTCGACGTCGTCCGTGCGCCGGCCGCGTCCACGGCACGCCTGACGTTCCTCGTGATGAACGGGCGAAGGAGAGGATCGAAAGCGTGCGCGGGCACCGCCGTGGCCTCGGGCAAGCCGATCTCCGCGGCCTCGGCGAGCACGTGGAGCGTCGGCTTGTGGATCATCGTGCGGCCCGCGAATTCTAGCGCTCGTTCCACCCCTGGCAACACTCGAGGGCGACAAGAACGTATCGTGGGCAGCGATGAAACCGCCGTTCATCGTGTTCGCTCCCGACGTTCCCGAGGTCGAGGGGCACTACCCCGCGCCGTTCGACGAGGAGCGCGTTGGGTTCTGGCGCAACCTGGGCAAGCCTGCAGGGAGCGCGAAGCTCGGCTTCGGGATCGATCGCCTCACCCCCGGCGAGCGTTCGAGCTTCACGCATGCGCATGCGCAGGAGGAGGAGCTTGTCTACGTGCTCGAGGGCGAGTGCGTCGTCCGCCTCGTCGAGCCCGGCAAGGAGCCCGTCGAGGTGCCGCTACGCGCCGGGCATGTCGTCAGCTTCGTCGCGGGCACGGGCATCGCGCACTGTTTCGTGAATCGTGGGGCGCACGACTGCCGGCTCTTCACCGTCGGTGAGCGCAAGCGCGGCATCGAGCGGAGCTTCTATGCCGAGGACGCCGAGTACGACGCGTTCTTCGCGCGCGAGCGGCCGGAGTGTCACTGGGCCGAGGGGCTTGCCTTGCCTGTCCGCCACCTCACGCCCGCGGACTACCGCGTCATGCCGTGGCGCAACGGCGGCGGGACGACCACCGAGCTCGCGATCGAGCCCGGCGGAGCGGGCCTGGCAGACGAACGGTTCCTCTACCGCATCAGCATCGCCGACGTCGCGACCGACGGGCCGTTCTCGCGCTTCCTTGGATACGACCGTCACATCATGCTGCTCGCGGGCGCAGGGATGACGCTGGACTGCGGAGCGCACGGGAGGCTCGACCTCGGCGCTCCCTTCGAGCCGCGCGCGTTCGCCGGCGAATGGGAGGTTCATGGCACGCTCGCCGCGGGTCCGGTCCGCGACTTCAACGTCATCGTCGACCGCGCGCGGGCCTCGGCTTCGCTCCTCGTTCGCCTCCTCGACGCGCCGGAGACGCTCGAGTGCGCACCGGGCGCCACGTGCGTCGTGCACGTGATCGAGGGCGAGCTCCTGGGCGCCGGTCAGGGCGATACGCTCGTCGCCCGACGACCGTTCCCGCTCGTGCCGCGAGGCGCAGGCGCGCGCGTCGCCATCGCACGCATCGTGCCCTTCGCTCCCGATCGCTGAACGCCGCCGCGCCCCGTCTCCTTCGCGAGCATCGCCTTCAGGACGTTGCGCCGGCTCAGTACGGGTTCGCCGCGACCGCCATCGCGACCCGGGTGTCGGTCTCCGCGGCGGCTCGCGCCGGAGACCGAACGGGCTTCGCCGCCGCCGACGCTCGCCGCCCAGCAACGCGCGGCGAGGGATTGCTCGGCGCCGCCAAGTGCGCCGGCTCCGCCACGACGACGAAGGCCGACGGAGCGACGACGAACGGCGTGGCCTCCATGCTCGTCGTGAGCCTCGGCATCGACGGAGCGGTCGACATTGCGCTCGCGGAGAGCGCGGGGCGCTGCTCGTCGAGATGGAGAACCGCGATCGCGGCGAGCATCATACCGGCGGCGGTCGCGGTGAGGAGCACCATGAAGACGAAGGCGGCGAAGCCGCCGCCTGTCCGCACCACGGCGCCGCGACGGAGCGGGCGCGCGGGAAGCGGCTGGTCGTGGACGCTGTACGACGGCGGCGCGGCCGCGAGCGCACCGAGGTCCACGGTGATCGGGATCTCGATCGACCGCGGCGCCTGCTCCTCGAAGGCGTGGTCCAGCGCCGCCTGGGCAGCGGCGAAGATCTCGTTCATCTCCTGCGAAGAGCACGTGAGGGAGTTGCGAGCGGGCTGCATGGTGACCTCGAGTCATGCTGGTGCACCCCACATGCCGCGCGGCGGCGGTCTTCCAAGAGATCCGGCCCGAGCCGAAAATTCCCCGCAAATGGCCTGCTATTCGGGCGCTCGAGGGGAGGGCCGCGCGCGATCCGTCGGCCCCGGCCGATCCAGCCGAGCGCGGACGCTCAGGCCTCGGGCTCGGTAGTCACGTCGCCCATCGGTCACCCAGACGGAGCTCGAGCAGCTCGGCGGCGCGGTTCGGATCGTCGCGGTCGACGACGAGCCATGCCCTCCGAGGATCGTGAGCGTCGAGCGTGATCCCTTCGGCCTTGTCGAGGAGCGGCGCTCCTCGCTCGTCCGTGATCGTGGCCAGCTCGGCCTCGCCGGTGCGGTCGTCGAGACGTCCGATCGACACGCCCGCGACCGGGCCGTCGCGCGTCGCGTCGGGGCTCGCCTCGGCGCATGCGAGGAACGCGGTCCAGCGGCCCGCGGCCTCCACGGCATCGGTGAACGTGAGCCTGGTGCCTCCCACGGCGCCGAGATCCCAACGCACGACGTCACGCAGCGGAGGGCACGGGGCCGGCTCGTTGCGCGCGAGGCCGTTCAGGTACCCGAGCAGCGCTGCGCGATCGACGCGAGCGGTCGCGTCGACGGGCTCACGCTTGCCGGCCCTTGCGCCGTTGCCGCGCTGGAGGAAGAGGACGTCGTCACCCGAGAGCGCCGCGCCCTCGACGTTGAGCTCGGAGCCCGGGAAGTCGACGTGAGCTCGCATCGCCTCGTAGAGCGCGTTCGCCTCCACGACCGTGGTGCGCGGCGACGGGTAGGCCGCGTTCTTCACCAGCGCCACGCGCTCGCGCACGGGGGAGGAGCCAGAGCCGAACGCGACGAGCATCCCGCCCCACGTGAGGCACGCCTCGAGATCGAGCTTCGCCTTCTTGTTCCCGCGCCCGTCGTCGAACTGGCGAACGCCGTCGTAGGCCGGGAGCGGCACGTCGCGCACGACGAGCGCGCCGCCCACGCCCTCGAGCACGGCGAGGAAGCTCGCGTCGTCCTGCACGACCGCGAGCGTGGAGGGACCCAGGCGCGCAAGCGCCGAGCCCGCGCGTACGTGCGCGGGCCGGTCGAGCGTGGCGTCGGCGCCGAGCTCGTAGAAGAGCGGGGTGCGCCCTACGACTCGCGCGCCGAGCAACGGCTCGACGCGCGCTTTTCGCACACTCATCAGCGCGACTCGTAGACCTTCAGCGCGGGCAGCTCGAGGACGGTGAGGAACCCGCCCTTGCCGCAGCCGGTGTCGATGACGACGACGTTCTCACCGACCCACATGTCGAGCGGATCCTCGGGCGTGAAGCTCGAGAGCTCGGGGGGCAGGTTCTCGGTCGCCGTGTGGCCACAGACGACGCGCTTGCCGCGGTAGCCCTGGAAGAAGCGCATCGTGCGCACCCAGAGCAGCTGCGTCGGGTTCTCGGTCTCCGAGGGGTGGACCCACTTGCCGTCCTTCTCGACGAGACCGGCGTGCACGTAGATCGCGTGCTCGTCCTCGTAGAAGTAGGGGAGGGCGTTCATCCAGTCGACGACGTCGTCAGGGAGAAAATCGCCGCTCTGCATCGAGGTGAGCTCCTCCTTCGAGGGGATCTCGCCTTCGCTGCAGGGCTGGCCGCGGTAGGAGCGGAGCGTGGCCAGGCAGCCGTTCGCGATGGGGATGACGAACTCGGGCCAGCCGCCGGACGCGACCCGAAGCCAACCGTCCTCGTGGTTGCCGCGCAGGCAGACCAGCTTTCCGGGGACGAGCTTGGGCAGCTCGGTCCGGACCCATTCGATCACCTGCGCGCTCTCCGCGCCGCGATCGAGGTAGTCCCCCATCAGGACCATCGTGTCCTTCGCGTCGAGCTGGGGGATTTTCGAGATGGCCTTCTTGAGGGCCGCGAGGTCGCCGTGGATGTCGCCGACCGCGAACGTGCGGTTCGCCATAGGACGGCTAGGATATCCGCCGATGCGCGGCCCGGATAGCGAAAGACACTCGAACGGAAGAACCCTTCGCGAGCACCTGAAAGAGGCGCCATTTGCCCTCACGATGTCGTCGGGGTTCTTCTCGTTCTTCGCCCACACCGGCTTCCTGACGGTGCTCGAGGACGAGGGGCTCCTGCCGATGCGAGCGTCCGGGTCGAGCGCCGGCGCCCTCGTGATGGGCACCTGGGCCGCGGGGCTCGACGCTCCCGTGCTCGCCCGCGAGCTCGATCAGCTCGAGCGTCGGGACTTCTGGGACCCGGGCATGGGCGCCGGGCTGCTGCGCGGCCGGCTCTTTCGCGATCGCCTCGCGCGGCTGCTCCCGAGACCGGCCTTCGACGGTTGCCGGATCCCCGTCGCGATCTCCGCGTTCGAGGTTCGTACGCGACGCACGCGCGTGCTCGAGAGCGGCGATCTCGGCGCGGCCATCCAGGCGTCGTGCGCGGTGCCGCTCCTCTTCCATCCTGTCGCCATCGACGGCCGGTCGTACCTCGACGGAGGCATCCTCGACCGCCCCGGGCTCGCGGGCATGCCCGAGGCCGAGCCGCGCGTCCTCTTCCATCACATCGGCTCGAAGTCCGCGTGGCGCACCAAGCTCGAGGTCCCGAAGCGACCCGGCATGGTGACGGTCGTGCTCCAGGACCTGCCACGCTCGGGCCCCTTCAAGCTCCAGGCCGGGCGCGAGGCGTTTCGCGTCGCGCGCGCCGCGACGAAGCGCGCGCTCGACGTGAAGATCGAGGACGGCCTCGTGATCGCGGCCTGAGCCCCGCGCCTCACCCCTTCAGCGCCGCGCCGACGACGCGGAAGAGCGCGCCCCACGAGGGCTTCGCCTCGAACGCGACGAGCCGCTTGCCTAGCTCGCGAAGGTTCTTGTGATCGCTGAACCACGCAGGCGTGGGGCGGATGCGGAACGGCGCGCGCACGACGGACTTCTCGGGATGATCGAAGAGGAACGCGTTGTGGACGACGCCCGACCCCGACTGGATGTCCTCCGCCGCGTGCCCCGGAAATGCGCCCCAGCTCGGGGTCACGAGGCCGTAGATGAGGCCGGGCCAGGTGTTGATGCCGATCCCGCCGTAGCGAAGATCGGCGATGGCGCGGGCGACCTCGTCGGGGTGGTCCTCCTCCGTCACGGGATGAACGAGCACGCAGCACGAGAGGGTGCCCCAGCAGCGCTCGTTCGCGAAGGCGACGGCCTGCTCGAGGAAGCGCGTCGGTGAAGGGCCGCCGTGGTCCCGCTCGCGGACCATGCCGCCTTCGGTCTCGGCGACGTCGAGCGTGACCTCGGCGACCACGCCGCAGAACGCTTCGTTCGTGAGCGCGTACCCGCCGGCGTCGGCAGGGACGTCGGGGATGGCCGTCCAGGGCACGACCTCGTCGGCGGCGTCGGTCGGCACGGCGCCGAGGACGATCGCGCTCGGGTACTTCTCGACGAAGGCGCGGTGTCGCTCGCGCGCGCCGGGGTAGTAGGCCTTGCGCGCACGGGTCTTGCTCAGCTCCTCGTGGAGGGCGTCGAGGAACGCCTCGCGCTGGAGCCAGCCGCGCGCCGTGACGATGACCTTCGCCGCGTTGCAGTTGAAGCTCGCGTTCTGCGTGACCATCGACGCGACGTGACGGGCCTGGAAGCGAATGTCCGAGGCCGACCACGGCCCGGGCACGACGAGCACCGGCGTGACGCAGCCGAGCTCCGCGGAGAAGGGCCGCTCGTTGACGCGCTCGCCGCTCTTCTTGCGCCGCGCGCGCTCCTCGGGGTCCTTGCCCCACACGATCGCGTCGTACGTGCGATCGGAGCCCGTCACGTGGAGGGAGCCGACCTTCGGATGCTCCGCCGCGTGGGCGCCGACCTCGGCACCACCGGTCACGATCGCGAGGACGTCGTCGACCACGAGCGGGCGAAGGGCCTGCTCGAGGATCGGCCCGAGCGCCTCGTTGACGGGGTTCATCTTGAGGAGCACCACCTCGTTCTCGACGAACAGCTTGTAGAGTACATCCATCGGCGGGATGGACGAGACGTTGCCGCCCCCGAGCACGAGGCACACGCGCCCCTCGGTCTTCTTGCCGTCGCTCCGGTAGATCGCGCCTTGCGTCGCCTGCTTCCCCTTCTCGATCCACACGTCGGCGCTCACGCCGGTGAACATGAGTCGCTCCATCAGCGACGCCGGATGCACGCGCGCGACGATCTGACCGTCGGGCCGCGCTCGCACGAGCGGCGGCTTCCTCGCGCCGCCCGCGCGCAGCGCCTCGGCGAGCAGGCGAGCGTTGCGCACCGTCGGAAGGACGCCCGCGACCCACTCCTCGCCGGCGAGCACGTCGTCCGGCTCGAGCCCCTTGATGCGCGCGCCCACCTCGGCCCAGCGCTCGGAGACCGCGACGATCGACTCGATGCATCGCTCGAGCAGGGTCACGCGCGCGGCGAGGGGCACCGCGAGCCATGCGTCCTTCTTTGCGTGCAGGCGCTCGATCGCGGCGTCCACTTCGGTGAGCGAGGTCGCCGGAACGGCGGGAGGCGGAGCGGGAAAGGCCATCGCCGGCGAGGCTACAATACCGAGGGTTGCGCGCGGCCTTGCGCACGGGTCGGATCGGACGTGGGTGGATCCTCGTCGGCCCAGATGCCTCGATTCGGGCATCGAATTGCCCAGAAAACGTCACAGAAACGCCATTCCTTGTGTGGTGCAAGGTGTGCATGTGACGAGGTCGTGCTGGTTCGGCAACTCATCACGTCCGTTGCGGCGGCCGTCGCGCTCGTCGCGGTCGGCTGCTCGAGCGCCGAATCGAACGACGCCACGTCGAGCGACGAGGTCAACACGTCGAAGGCCGCGGCGCGCGACTTCGCCGTGCATCCGGCGATCGTCGAGGTCGACGAGGCCGATCAGCTGTACGCCCTCAGCGACCCGCACGGTCACTACGACGAGCTCGTGCAGGTCCTCGCCGCCAATCATCTCATCGCTTCCGCGAACGCCGACCCGACGAAGGTGAAGTGGACGGGCGGCACCGCGGCGCTCCTCGTTCTCGGCGACCTCATCGACAAGGGCGAGAAGTCACTCGAGGTCATCGATCTCCTGCGCACGCTCGAGCACCAGGCTCCGGGCAGCGGCGGTCGGGTGCTCGTCATCATGGGCAATCACGAGGCCGAGTTCCTCGCCGACCCGCGCAACGACAAGGCGACGTCGACCGGCGAGGACGAGGAGGGCATCGTCTCGCAGCTCGCCGCGAACGGCGTCGACCCGGCGAAGCTCGCCGCATGCAACGACTCGGACGGACGCGGTCGCTGGCTCGCGGATCTCCCGCTCGGCGCGCGCGTGAAGAAGTGGTTCTTCGCCCACGGCGGCAACACGGGCGGCCGAACGCTTGCCGACCTCCGCGACAAGCTCGAACGATCCATCGCCAAGAACGGCTTCAGCGACGACGACATCATCGGCGGCGACTCGCTGCTCCAGTCGCAGCACTGGTACGGCGACCCGAAGGACGGCACCGCCGGCGAGAAGGAAGTCGACGGCCTCGGCCACGTGAAGCACATCGTGTTCGGTCACGACCCGGGTGCGTTCGACGACCGCGGACGGATGCGTCAGTCGAAGAACGGGCTTCTCGTGAAGGTCGACGTCGCGATGGGCCTGCACGAAGGCAGCAAGCCGAACCCGGCCTTCCTCCTCCACATCACCACCGTCGGCGAAGACACCGTCGAGGTCCTCGACTCCAAGGGCAAAGCCTCGGCTCTCGACTGACCGCGCCGTTCTCTCAGTCGGGGTCGCGGACGATGTCGCGCTCGTTCGTCTCGCCCAGGTCGCCGACATCCTGCGTCTCGTCGAGGTCCCTTCGGTCCATCGTCTCGCCGAGCGATTCGTCGGCGTGCTCTTCCGCCGGCTCGTCGTCGTCGTCGTCGTCGTCGTCGTCGTCGTCGTCGACCGCATCGCCTTGAAGGAGGCCGCGCTTCGAGGCCTCCTCGGCCAGCCGCCGGAGCGCGTCGTAGCCCGCGCTCGAGAACGGACGCATCTCGTCGATGCCGAACGCGTCCTTCAGCACGAGCCGGTGCTCCTCCTGGAGCGAGATCGCGATGAGCGCCCGAGTCAGCACCTCTCGCTTGGGCTCCGCGAGGGCCGCTCGCGCCGCGACGACGTCACCGGGTATCGCACCGAACTGCACGAGCGCGCGGACGACCTCGTCGGCCCCCTGTACATCCATCCACGAGCCTCGCGTGATCTCGCCTCCGGTGCCCACGCCGGCGTAGGTGGCGCCGAAATCGGCGCGCCCAGCGACGACGGCCCGCACGACGGCCTCGTGCGAGTGCCAGAAGCGCTCCTCGGCGAACGCGACACGCGGGTCGATGCCCACCGCGGCGAGCCCGACGCGCGGAACGACGTACCCGCTCGCGCTGTAGCGATCGACCCACGCGGCCCGCGCGCCCGCGAGGTCCTCGGGCGCCTCGAGCCCCGAGTCGCGACGCACGATGATCGCCGAGTAGAAGGCCGTGTCACCGCCGCGCTGCGCCGACACGAGCGCAGCCGCGGAGCCGCGACGCTCGAGCGCGATGAACGCAAGAGGAGGCAGCCACGCGAAGTCGACCTCGCCCACGACCACCGCGCGAGCGAGGTCTTCGTACGAGGCCGCCTCGTACACCGCGAGCTCCGCCCGCGCGAGCTTGCCGAGCGCGAGCGAGAACTGCGCGATTCGCTCGCGCATCGCGGTGGAGGCGCCGTGAGCGGCATATCCGAAGACGAGGACGTCGGTCGTCTTGGACGGGAGCATCGCTTCTAGAACGTATCGTTGTCGAAGCGAAACGCGATGACGTGAGCCGTAGGCGCGCTCGGATTGACGACGATCGCGCCGTCGAGGCCCCGGCCCTTGTAGTGCACGATGTGGGCGCCGTCCGAACCGGGGTAGCCCGTGCCGAAGATCGAGATGTGGTTCGCCTTGGCGAGCGCGGCGACGACGCGGTTGCGGACGGGGGTGGCGGTCGCGAGCGTGATGTCCGTCGAGTGGAGGCCGAGGTCTGCCACGTAGTCGAGGGCCATCGGGTGCCAGCCCTCCTCGAACGGAATGCCCGGCAGCTTCACGTCGGCCTCGCCCTCGAGCACGTCGAGGTTGATCGCGACGTCGTAGACGGAGCCCTTCATCTTCACCTGGAGGTGGAGATGGTCGGGGTCCGAGGGACAGCCACGCTCGCTCGCGCCGAGGATCGAGACGAGCTGCCCATCGAGGCGACCGTGGTCGGGCGAGAGGCCGGCGCCCAGCGTGGCGACGCACGCGACGCGTGCTGGTGTGCCGTCGTCGAATGGTGGGGCGGCGTCGTCGGCGGCAACGCCGGAGTCCTCGTCGACGACGTTCGGGTCGGAGCCCGGCCGCGGCGCGAGGGTGTTGTCGTTGCAGGCCGCGACGAGGCCGAGAACGAACGCAAGCGTGGAGACCGCGACGGAGATCGAGCGCTTCTTCATGGAGACGGCCGAGCGCTCAGTTGACGGGGGCGGTGACCGGCGCGATCGTCGTGACGCCGGCGCCGGCGTACTTGCGCGACGTGTCGGAGGAGACGAGGCAGGCCGAGCCGTCCGTGTTGTGGATCTCGACGACGTCACCGGCGCGCGAGAAGCCGTAGACGGAGTCCTTGTAGGCGACGATGCCGAACAGGCTGCCGAACGAGGCGGGCGACGCCGGGTTCTTGCACCAGCTGCCGCGGGTGACCTCGCCGCGCACGCTCTTCATGGTGCTCTGCTTGCCGGCCTTGATGAGCTTCACGTCGACCTCGATCAACGTATCGACGGTCGCGCACGCCTTGTTCGGCGGGCACGTGCGAACGGTCGCGAACCCGATCGGGTTGCCGCCGTTGGCGACGAACACGATGTCGCCCGAGAGGGCCCAGGGTAGCTTGGTCTTCGGGTCGATGCCGAGGGTGCCGACCTGCGTGGGCGTGCCGCTCGTCGCGTCGATCTGGTAGAGGCCGCCTTCGCCGTCGGCGCCGATGAGGACCTCCTGCGGGCCGAGCGTGTTCTCGGGGGCGACCGTCAGCCCGTAGAAGCGCGTCTGCGGCAGCGTCCACGTCGCGTCGCAGTGCACCGTCGTGCCGTCGATCGTGAGCGGGAAGGCGGCGCCCTCGCTGACACCGTAGAGCTTGCCGTCCTTGCCGACCGCGACGTCGGTCATCGTCTTGGCGGGCCCGGTCTTGCCGACGCAGTCGAAGTCGCCGACGGTCGTGACCGCGCCCCCGATGTCCTGCGGGTCGAGCTGGAAGAGCGTCGTGTCGGTGTGCGCGTAGAGGAGGGGAGCGCCGCTCGGTGCGGTGCCGTCGATCCCTCCGTCATTTCCGCCGAGGCCGCCGCTCGAGCCGGGGTCGACGGGCGTCGTGCCGGCGTCCTCCCCGTCGAAGCCGCTGTTCTTCCCGCTCGCCGAGCATGCGGCAAGCGTGACGAGACCAAGCAAGAGTACTGCGCGATTCATATGGCGGCGCAGCTTAGCGCCGTTCCGGCAATAGGCCACGCCGGAGTTCCACGGCAGATTCAGGGGCCTTCCCGGCCAGGGGCTCGTCGGAATCTGCCACAGCCTTGCGAGCCGCAGAGGTCCTTCTATCGGCCGGTGCCTCCGCGCGCGACGTCCGCCAGCCAGACGTCGATGAGCTGGCGCGAAGAAGCCGAGCATGAGCGAGTGCGGGAACGGCCAGCCATGCCGTCAGGTCACTCCCGCCGCCGCCTTGTCGAGCCACTCGTCGATGGCGCGCTGGATCTCGTTGTTTCCATCTTGCGTGTACTTTGCAAGCTTCGCCTCGCACTCGGGCACGGAGGCGACGAAGTCGAGCACCGTCTGGGCGTCGTTCAGCGTCCCGGCATGGCGGCCGAAGCCCTCGAGCTGCAGGTAGCGCGCATTCAGCACCTGTTCGAACTGCCGCGCGAGCGGAACCGCGAGCATCGGCTTGTGCAGGTACACGGCCTCGCCCATCAGCGTGAAGCCGCCGCCGGCGATGACGGCCTTGCACGAGGCAAGGTCGTCGATGAACTTGTCCTCGCTGAACGGCTGGAAATGCAGGTTGCCGTCGACCTGCTCCTCGGTGATGCCGCGGCGCATGCCGTAGATGCGGCACTCGAGGCCCGTCTTCGCGAGGGCCTCCGCGAACCCCTCGTTGCCCTCTCCCGTCGTGTAGACGAGGAGGTGCTCGCCGTTACGTCGCTTCGCGGCGAGGATCTCGGGGCGCAGGATGGGCGGGAAGAGACGCGTCCTCTCCTTGCGGAGCGGCGGGTGGAAGAACGTCGTGATGAAGTACTCGTCGCACCACGGCAGCTTGCTCTTGATGAACGCCTTCGTGAGCTGGAACTCGGTCTGGTGCCCCTCGAGGATCTCCTCCGGCAGCTTCGTCCGGTTGATGATCTGCATGTTGTCGATCGAGAGGATCGGGAGCCGGTGCGTCTTCGCGTAGAGGTAGGTCCACGACTCGAAGTCGCTGATGACCGCCTGGGGGCGAAAGCCCGAGATGAGGTCGAAGTACGCCGCGATGTTCTTCGGGACGCCCACCGCCCCCGTGACCACGTTCGACCAGACGGTCTTGGCGGGACGAACGCGGTTCTCCTCGTAGATCATGTGGAGGCCGTGGATCTTGTTCACGCCCTCGAAGCGCTTCGCGAGGAAGTCGACGGCGCGGCCCGAGGCCATGATCTCGACGTCGTGATTCTGCGAAACGAGATGCTCGAGGATGACGCGCGAGCGCATCGCGTGCCCCATGCCCTCGCCGACGACGCCATAGAGGATCTTCATCGGCGGAGAGTGTATCTCGCCCTCGCCGCCCGGTAAGCTCCGATGGGCTTGGTCACGAAGAAGCTACGCATCTATTGCGAGACTCTGCCGTTCGAGGAGGTGACCCGTCCACGGACGATCGCCCTCCTGCGCCGCCACGAGCTCGAGCTCGTCCTGGCGGTGCGGCCGTGGCAGCTTGCCGAGCTGCCCGGCGTCGCGCGTGTGCTCGACGACGCCGGCGTCGGCGTGTCGATCTGGCCGATGCTCTCGGACGAGGAGGGGCGCTGGGCGAGCGCGGAGAACGCCGCGTCGTTCGTGCGGTTCGTGAAGTCCGCCGTCGACACGCTCGCCGCGGCGGGCGTCGCGCCGCGCGAGGTGCTGCTCGATCTGGAGCCGCCGTTCGCGCATGCGCGCGCGCTCGCGGACGGCGGAGCCGGTGGAGCACGGAGCCTCCTCGGGCTCGGCGCGGCGCGCCCGCACTCCGCGTCGGTCGCGGCGATGGACGCGGCCTCTGCGGCGCTCGCGTCGGAGATCGCCGACCTGCACGCGCGGGGGATCGCGACGGCGTCGGCGGTCTGGCCGCTCGTCGCCCTCGACCCGCCGGGCGCGCGCGGCTGGCAATCACTCCTCGGCACGCCCGTCGACGCGCTCGCCACCGAGCGCGTGAGCGTCATGATGTACACGTCGATCCTCGAAGGCTGGTCGCGGGGGACGCTCCGTCGTCGTGACACGACCGCGCTCCTCGCCGCCGCGAGCGCGCGCGTCTCGGCGCGTTGGGGGCCTCGCGCCGGACTGTCCCTCGGGTGCGTCGGGACGGGCGCGCTGATGGACGAGCCCGTCTATCGCGCACCGCACGAGCTCGCCGAGGACGTCGCGATCGCGCGCGCCGGCGGCTGCGAGGACCTGTCGTTGTTCGATCTCGGGGGCGTGCTCGGCCGCGAGCCGGCCGAGGCCTGGCTCGATGCGTTCGCGCACGGCGCGGAGATGTCGGGCTTCGATGCTCGCACGAGCCGTCGCGTCACCGCCGCGCGTCGACTCTCCCGCCTCGCGACGTGGGCCCTCGGCAAGAAGAACCGCTGAGGAGCACGCGCCCGAGCGTCGCTCAAGGGCACTTTGCGGTGCGGTACTCGACGCCGTCGTCGGTGCGTACCGCGAACGCGATCGTGCCGTCGTCGCCGACCGTGAAGTCGCGGAACGACTCCTCGGGCGTGTGGCTCATCGCGAGGACGACGCGGCCGAGCACGTGTCCGTCGCCGGGGTCGAGGCACGCGACGTAGGCGTCGCCTGGGTCACCCGCGGCGACGCCGAGGTAGATCGTTCCCTTCGCGTCGCTGTCGAGGAGCACGATCCCCTGCGAGGGTTTCGGAAAGAGGATGGTGCGCGCGAACCGGAGCTCGGTCGTCTTGCGGTCGACCGCGTTGAGATACGCGCGGCCCTGCGCCTTCGAGGCTAGACCGGCGGTGAGGAGCAGCGAGCCGTCCTTGCTCGGCCGACCGGAGAGCTGAACGGCCTCGCTCGCGGGCCTCCCGTCGGTGGTTCCGACGAGGACGAGCGCGCCGTGCTCCTTCTCGACGTACACGTCCTTGCCGTCGATCACGACCGCGGTGACGAGGCCGGGCTCGGGCATGCGCGTCGTGAGCGGAAGCTCGCCGACCTTCCTGCCGTTCGCGTCGACGAGCGTGACGGTCTTGCCGACGAGACGGTCGACCATCGCGACGGTGCCGTCCTTGGCCACCGCGAGATCCTGCGCCGTCGTCGGTGCGTCGCTGGTGCCGAGGAGGCGGCCCGTCTCGTCGAAACGCGCGAGGCGGCCGTTCACCTGATCGAGGACCAACAGATCGCGACCCGCGAGCACGAGGCTCATCGGCCCTTCGGGGTTACCCTCCTGCGGTCGCTCGTGACCGAGGTCTCCGCTGCCGCTGCCCCATCGTGCGACCACGCGCGCGGATGCGGGAGTGACGACCCCGCTCGCGTCGCGCAGCGAGTCCTCGAGCACGTCGCTCGCATCGCCTGCGGCGGCGTTCGAGCCCAGCGCTCGAGCGGCCCCTGAGGGCGCGCCGGCGTCATCGGTCGCTGCTGTGTTCCGAGGTGATCCTCCATCACCACTTCGTGAAGCGGTTCGATAGAGGAGGAGCCCTGCGAGCAGGACGACAGCGGCTCCAGCGGTGATCTTCGTACGGGGCTGCACGGGGATGTCTCACCGCACCGTAGCGCGAGCCGTCGCGACCGAGGTCGCGAAGCCTCCGCGAAGCGTCGCGAGGTGCATGTCGCAGGTGATCCCCGAAGGGACGAAGGCGCGCCGCTCGAATCGAGTTTTTTTCACCGTCGCTGTTCGCGGAGGCCGCGTGCCGATGTGCGCAAGTCCTCGCTCGACGACGGCGCGTGTCTTGCTCATCACCTCCTCGATGCGTTCGCTCCCGGCCCGTCTCTTCGTTCTGATGTTCGCAGCCCTCACGATCGTCGTGCTCCAGGGCTGCGTGGCGACACCGGACACCGCTGGCGGTGAAGGTGAGACTACGTACGGCGCGACCGGCACGACCGGCGACGACGGCGAGGACAGCGCGGGCGACATCGGCGACGACGCCGACCCGGACGCCCCGCTCGTCGCGGCCGACGACGGCGCGACGATCGGCACCGTCCACCAGGCGCTGACGACGAACGGCAAGATGAAGGCGACGGCGAACGTGAACCTCCGCAAGGGCGCGGGGACGAGCTACGCGGTCGTCGCGGTCATCCCCTCCGGCACGGTCGTCACGCTCCTCTCGCCGACGGCGAAGAGCGGCTTCCTCAACGTCGAGTTCAACGGCACGGCCGGCTGGAGCTCGGCGTCCTACCTCACCGAGGTGGCGACCGCGGGCGGCAGCTCCAGCAGCAGCTCGAGCGGCGGCACCACCAGCGGCGGCACCGTCAGCCTCGACGGCGCGCCCTCACCCGACAACGCGATCGCGCGGGCGAAGGCGGCGGTCGGCTTCTCGTACTACTGGGGCGGCGGCGCCTGGCTCCCGACGGGCGCGACGTCGAGCACGAAGGGCTCGTGCTCCGGCAGCTGCCCGTCGTGCTCGCACTCGGGCAAGTACGGCGCCGACTGCTCCGGCCTCGTCGCGAAGGCCTGGCAGTACGGCACCAAGGCGCTCGAGGTCAACTCGCACCCGTACTCGACGGGGTCGTTCGTGAACGACGTCTCGGGCAAGTGGTCGACGGTCTCGCGCTCCTCGCTCCGCAAGGGCGACGCGCTCGTCTACAACAGCAATGGCCGCGGCCACATCGTCGTCTACGAGAAGGGCGACGGCTGGGGCTCGCCCACTGTCATCGAGTGCCGCGGCTGCTCCTACGGTTGTGTGTACAATGCACGCTCGTTCACGTCGAACTACCACGGCATCCGCCGGAGCGGGTTCTAGCAGGTCGCCTCGCCGTTCGCCGCAGGCGAATCACGCCGGAAAGTCCACCTCCCGGGGAGGCTCGCGACGCAGGCGTGTCTTCGGCGCGCAGCGCCGTTCGCCGCAGGCGAATCACGCCGGAAAGTCCACCTCCCGGGGAGGCTCGCGAAGCGAGGGGCGGAGCCCTAACTGCTAAGCGCTCCGGGCTCGATGTCGAGCTCGCGCTCGATCTCGGCGATGATCTCGGTGACCTGAGCGTCGTCGAGGCCGAGCGCGTCGGCGAGGTCGAGCAGGAACTCGTTCTCCTCGTTCGTCACGAGGCCGTCCGCGTACTGGACGACCGCGGCCGCCGCGAACATCCGCTTGCGGGTGGCGGCGTCGGTCGGGCCCTTGCCGAGCGCCTCGAGCCGCGCCTCGAGCCCGTCCGTCGTGAGCCGATCGAACGACGCGTGGACGCGAGCGTCGATCTCCTCGGGCGGCCGGCCGCGCAAGCTGGGCAGCTCGCGAGCGAGCCGTAGGATCGCGACGAGCTCGACGTTGGTCACCCCGTCGGCGCACGCGGAGAGCGCGATCGCGTCGAGGATGGCGTCATCCATCGGGAGATCCCCGAGGACCTTGGCGACGAGATCGGCGGCGTCCGTCATCAGGAGAACGACAGCCTACCTGAATTTTTACCGGCGTTGCGGCGAGCCTACGTCCTCCTACATGCCTCGCCCGCGTCCCCACAGGGGATCGGTTGCGGTTCGGCCTTGCGCCAAGGTGCCGAATGGAAAAAGGTTCGTTCGATTCGGGGGACAGGGCCAACACCGCATGAACTCATCGCGATTTTCTCGTTCCAGCTTCCCTCGAGCAGTCCCGCTGCTCCTCGCGGGCGCCTCGCTCATCGCCTGCTCCTCGTCTCCGGATGCTGCAAATCGCAACGCGCCCGAGAAGGTCGGCGTTGCGGCTTCGAAGGTCATCTACGGCAAGGACTCGGACAAGTCGCAGGACTCGGTCGTCCTGCTCATCCACTTCGATCCGAAGAAGAGCGCGTTCGGCTCGTGTACGGGCACGCTGCTCTCCGATCGGCTGATCCTCACCGCGCGTCACTGCGTCGCCGACACGGACGAGTCTGCCGCCTGCGACGTGACCGGCAAGCCGCTCGCGCAGGGCGAGATCCGCGGCAACCACCCGGCAAACACGCTCTACGCGTTCACCGGACCGAACCGCCCCGACTTCGGCAGCCGCGACATCACGCCCGATGGCGTCGGGGCCAAGGTGATCGACGACGGCGGCACGAACCTCTGCAACCACGACATCGCGCTCGTCATCTTGAAGGACCCCATCCCGAACGCGAAGATCGCCCAGATCCGGCTCGACTCGCCGGTGCTCAAGAGCGAGAAGCTCACGGCCATCGGCTGGGGCGTGACCGACGTGACTCCGTCGCCGGACGTCCGGCAGCAGCGTAGCGCGATCCCCGTGCTCGGCATCGGCCCCGACGACACCGAGGCGCTGCCCGTTCCTCCGAACGAGTTCGAGGTCGGTGAGTCGATCTGCTCGGGCGACAGCGGCGGTCCCGCGCTCGGCCCTTCAGGCGCGATCGTCGGCGTCGTCTCGCGTGGCGGCAATGCGACGAAGCCCGACCCGAACAACCCCGCGTCGAGCTGCATCGGCGGCACGAACCTCTACACGAAGGTCGACGCGTTCAAGGACTTCATCGTCGCCGGCCTCGCGATGGTCGACGCCGAGCCCTGGTACGAGGGCGGCCCTGACCCGCGCCTCGCCAAGCCGGGCACCGTGTGCGGTGACGCCGCGGAGTGCCGCTCGAACATCTGCGCGCCGCTCGATCCTGCCTCGCGAACGGCAGACCAGATCGTCAATGGCGTCACGGGCATCTGCCTCGCCGACTGTTCGGCATCAGAGTGCCCCGACGGTCAGACGTGCCAGACCGAAGGCGAGGCGCAGGTCTGTCGCGCGCCTGTCGCGGCGACGAACAACGCCACGACCACCACGACGTCGGGCTGCGCGACCGCTCCGGGGACCGCGTCCTCGAGCGGCGCGCTCGGCCTCCTCCTCGCGGCGCTCGGCCTCGTTGCCGCCGGCCGCCGTCGTCGCGACTGAGCGACCTTCGGGAGCTCGTGTCGTGTGAGTCACACGACCTAGGTCGCTCCCCGCTCAATCGCTTCGAGTGTTTCGAACCGGAGGCACGAGCTTCCGGATCGAGACGGCCATCGTCTGTGCCGCGGCCCGCAGGACGTCGAGCAACGCCGGCGTCGCCGGACGCTTCGCGGGGTCGAGCGCGATGTCGTAGGAGATCGTCCCCGGGCTCTCGCCGGCGTCGACCCGCTGGGCGCCCGCGCTCTCGAGGATCCCGCGCATCGCCGCGTTGCCTTCGAGGACGTCCGCGCGAATGTGGCGGATGCCCCGGGCCCGCGCGGCGCGTTCGAGCTCGAGGGCGAGCGCGCTGCCGATCCCGTGCTTCTGCAGCTCGTCGACGACGGTGATGGCCGCCTCCGCGACGTCGTGGTCGTCCTTGAGGCGGATGAGGCGCGCGACGCCGACGCCGCGCTCCGTCTTGAGATCCGGCGAGGTGATCACGGCGACGAGCGCGATGTGGGTCTGCTGATCGACGCACGTGAGATAGGTCAGCATGGCGTCGGAGAGGTCGCCGACGACCCCGAGAAAGCGGAGGTAGCGCGTCTGCGGGGAGATGTGCTGGAACTCGCGGCGAAGCTCGTCGCGGTCCTCCGGCATGATGGGGCGGATCGTGACCGACGTACCGTCGGCCAGGGTCCGGGTGACCTTCCACGAAGGGTCGCCCGTGAACGTATCGTCCGGTTGCGCGTCCAAGCGGGCCTATCCTAGCAGGGGGCCTGGCCGTATCCTGGGCCGATGACGAGTGGGGCATGGGACTTGTGTGTCATAGGCGCGGGGCCGGGCGGCTATGCGGCAGCAATGCGCGCGCACGACCTCGGAAAACGCGTCGTGGTCGTCGAGCGCGGACAGGTCGGCGGAGCGGGCATCCACGCCGGTGCGCTCTCGTCCAAGACCATGTGGCACCTGTCGAACGACTATGCCGTCGCCGCTCGGACCGACCGCGGTTACCACGCGCCCGGCGGGATCGACGTGTCGTATCCGAGCGTGATCGAGTCGGTGCGCACCGCCGTCGCCGAGAGGCGCTCGTTGCTCGATCGCCAGCTCGCCTCGCTCTCTGCGCCCTCCGCCAACGGCGGTGTCGTCACGCTCGTCCGGGGCAGCGGCCGCTTCGTGTCGCCGCACACGCTCGAGGTGAAGCGCCTCGACGGCGCAGTCGAGATGATCGAGGCGAAGAACTTCCTGCTCGCGCCCGGCTCGCAGCCTCGCGTCCCGGAGGGCATCCCGGTCGACGGCGAATTCGTCGTCACCAGCGACCAGATCGAGGCGTTCCCGGCCTTCCCCGAGAGCATGGTCATCATCGGCGCGGGCGTCGTCGGCTGCGAGTACGCGACGATGTTCGCGAACTTCGGCAAGACGCGCATCCACATCATCGACCGACAGCCGCGCATCCTGCCGTTCGAGGACGAGGACGTCGCGGAGGAGGTCGCGTCGAGCTTCGAATCGATGGGCGTCGTGATTCATCGCGCCTCCAAGCTGGAGAGCCTGAAGGTCGTCGATGGCAAGGTCGAGTACGTCATCACGAACGCCGAGGGCAAGACGGAGACCATCCGCGTCGAGCGCGCGCTCGTGTCCGTCGGTCGAGCTCCGGCGACGAAGGATCTCGGACTCGAGGCCGCCGGTGTGAAGCTCGACAAGGGCGGGGGAGTCGTCGTCGAGAACACGCGCTCGTCGGCCCCGCACATCTACGCGGCGGGCGACGCTACGATGGACATCGCGCTCGTGAACGTCGCCGAGCTCGAGGGCCGCTACGCCGTCGAGGCGATGTTCGGGCTCGAGCCGCGCCCCATCCGGTACGAGGCGCTTTCGGCCATCATGTTCCTCAAGCCCGAGGTCGCGAGCGTCGGGCTCAACGAGCTCAAGGCCAAGGAACAGAAGACCCCCTACCGCGTCGGCGTGGTCGCCAATCGCCTCATCGGTCGCAACATCGCGATGCGCGAGACTCATGGGTTTATCAAGCTCCTCGCTTCGCCGGACACGCACCGCATCCTCGGGCTCCGCGTGGTCGGACCGGAGGCGTCGAGCACCATCCAGGGCATCGCGTTCCTGATCGATCAGGAGGCGACGCTCGACGACATCGATCACTGCGTGCACCCTCACCCTGCGATCACCGAGGGCGTGCAGGAGTGCGCGCGCATGCTCCTCGGGCGCTCGGTGATGAAGGTGGACGTCTTCGGCCGCGAAGGGATGATGCGCTGCGGGCAGGGCTGAGGTTTGTCAGGTGGGGCTCCGCCCCTCGCTTCGCGAGCCTCCCCGCGATGTGGACCTTCCGGCGTGATTCGCCTTCGGCGAACGGCGCGCAAGCGCGCCGATTTCACGCCTACGTTGGGCGCTCCGAGGACACACCTGGTGTTCCGCGCGCTACAGCGGCGCGGGCGAAGATGGGCTACACCACTCCTGATTGAGCCCGCCCCGAGGTCCTCGCGGTAACGAACCGCCCGTCAAGCTCACCGTCACGTCACTGAAGAAGGCGTTGCGGGACAGCGTGGCGTACATGCGACGCGCCTTCGGTCTCGTCTGGCGCTCCTCGCGACGGCTCACGGTCGCGCTCGCGCTGGTGACGCTGCTCGTGGCGGCGGTCCCGCCCTCGATCGCCTGGGCCGGCAAGCGGATCGTCGACGCCGTCGTCGCGCGCTCGCACGACGACACCGTCAAGTGGGTCGGCGTCGAGCTCGGTCTCGTCATCCTCCAGGCGAGTCTCACGCGAGGCCTGGGTCTCATCCGGAGCGTCCTCGGCTCGCGCCTGGGGACAGACGTGAACGTGGCGATCCTCGAGCGAGCCACGGCGCTCGAGCTCCGCCACTTCGAGGACCCGGAGTTCTACGACAAGCTCAGTCGCGCGCGTCGCGAGGCGTCGTCGCGGCCGATGTCGCTCGTCAGCGAGGCGTTCTCGCTCGTGCAGAACCTCCTCACGCTCGCGGGGTACGCCGCGCTCCTCTTGCAGTTCAGCGGGTGGGTCGTCCTCGCGCTGATGCTCGCGACGATCCCCGCGACGATCGCGGAGATGCGCTTCTCGAAGGCGACGTTCCGGCTACGCAACTGGCGGTCGCCCGACTCGCGACGCCTCATCTACCTCGAGTACGTGCTCGCCAACGACGAGCATGCGAAGGAGGTGAAGCTGTTCGGGCTCGGCCCCATGTTCCTTGCAAGATACAAGGAGCTCGCGGAGCGCTTCCACGCCGAGGACTCGAAGCTCGCCACCAAGCGCTCGATCGTCACGACGCTGCTCTCGCTGCTCGCGACCGGCGCGTTCTACGTCTCCTACGGGGCGATGGCGCTGCTCGCGGCGGCGTCGAAGCTGACGCTCGGCAACATGACGATGTACGTGCTCGCGTTCCGGAGCGGTCAATCCGCCTTCCAGTCGATCTTGAGCGGCATCGGGAGCATCTACGAGCACAACCTCTACATGTCGAACCTGTTCGCGTATCTCGACGGGACCGTCGCGGCGGAGGACGAGGCGAAGGCGAGGCCGATCGTCGCGCCGAAGCTGCTCGCCGAGGCGACCGGCGAGCAGGGGATCCGGCTCGAGAACGTGAGCTTCCGTTATCCGGGGCAAGCGAAGGACGACAAGTGGGTCCTCCGCAACGTCGACCTCTTCATCCCGCGCGGGCAGAGCGTCGCGCTCGTCGGGCAGAACGGCGCCGGCAAGACGACGCTCGTGAAGCTCGTGACGCGCCTCTACGAGCCGACCGAGGGCCGCGTGCTGCTCGACGGCAAGGACCTGCGCGCCTGGGATCGCACGGAGCTGCTCGCGCGCTTCGGCGTCGTGTTCCAGGACTTCAACCAGTACCAGCTCAAGCTCCGTGAGAACGTCGGCGTCGGCAGCGTGGAGCATCTCGAGGAGGTGCCGCGCATCGAGCGCGCGGTCGAGCAAGGCGGGGCGCATGCGCTCGTCGCGAACCTCTCCACGGGCCTCGAGACGCCGCTCGGCAAGTGGTTCCAGGACGGCGTCGAGCTCTCGGGAGGCCAGTGGCAGAAGGTCGCGCTCGCGCGTGGCTTCATGCGCGAGCAGGCGGACATCCTCGTCCTCGACGAGCCGACCGCGGCGCTCGACGCCGAGGCCGAGCACGCCGTGTTCGAACGCTTCAAGGAGCTCTCGAAGGGGAAGACGACGCTCATCATCTCCCATCGCTTCCCGACGGTCCGGATGGCCGATCGCATCCTCGTGCTCGAGAACAACGGCATCTCGGAGGACGGGACGCACGACGCCCTCCTCGCCGCCGACAAGACCTACGCGCACCTCTACTCGATGCAGGCCGCCGGCTACGCCTGAGCGCGCTGAGGCGACGGCGATCCAGCCGATCGTGTCCATTGCCATGCGGTTGCCACGGGCGAGGGGGCACCAAACCTACGTTTTCGCACTCTGGCTCCACGGCACGCGCGTTGCTGAACGGAGGGTAGCCTCATTTCGTCGCACGGCATTTCTCCACGCCGTCGTAGCGGAACGAGGCCGTGTCCATCGGCGGCTCGGAGGGAGGAATCAGGGCGGAATCAGGGCCCCCCCAAAAAGAATGGCGTCGAGGAGCGGCGGGGACCCCGCGACGCAGGCGTGTCTTCGGCGCGCAGCGTCGTTCGCCGAAGGCGAATCACGCCGGGCAGGTGGCATCCCGGGCTCGCGAAGCGAGGGGCGGAGCCCCACTTGGCAGAGGGCCGCTCCCCGGAGCCGCGGCGTCGAAGTCATCGCTACTGGAACAGCGTCACGTTGAGGGGCGCGGAGGCGCCTTCGCTCGTCGTGACGTAGCCGGTGCCGTCGGGGAGAAAATCGAAGGCCTCGCCCTGCGTCTCGGCCGAGATGGGGATCTTGCAAGGGGGCTTCGCGAGGGCCTGCGCGAGGGGCTCGGAGGGGTCGCGGACCCAGAGGTAGCCCTCCTTCGAGTAGTTGCGGATGGCGATGGACTTGCCGTCACGAGAGATCTCGCCGCCCGTCGCGAGGTCGATGGTGAACTCGGCGATCTTCTCTGTGGTGGCCTTCGTGCCCGCGGCGAAGGCGCCGATGCGGTGGAAGGCCGAGGGGCCGCCCAACTTCTTCGTGAAGATGACGAGCACCTTGTCGATCGGGTCGAAGAGGAGCGTCTCGGCGTTGTGCGCGCCGTCGGGGTAGACGACCGTCATCTTCTCGGACGTGATCGTGAGGGACTCGGCGGCTCCACTGCCCAGCGCGGGCTCTGCCACGCGGTGAATCGTGAGCGAGGTGCGCACCTCGTTGTTGTCACCGATGTCGCCGAAGTAGAGGAACGAATTGGCGCTGTCGATGGCCATGTCCTCGATGTCGGTCGGCATCGTGGTGTCGAACGCGACGGTGGCGCGGAGCGCACCCTTCGAGTCGATGGCGAAGGTGCGGGCCGTATCGCCGGAGTCGTTGTGAAGCCAGAAGATGCCCGGATTCTTCGTGCTCGCGCCGATGCCCGAGGCCTCGTTGATGGCGGCGGGTTGCAGCGTCGCGAGCACCTTCGACTTCTGCGTCGCGGGGCACGCGGTGGCGGTGGCGGCGTCGGTGTCGACGATGCCGGCGCCCTCGTCGGTGCCGGCCTCTTGCTCCGTCGTCGGGGCTGCCTTCGTGATGGTCGTCGAGCTGCAGCGCACGAGCGCGAGGCACGTGACCGCGGTGAGCGCAGTGAGAACGAGCGGAGTGATGCGATGGCTCATGTCAGGGGCGCGCGAATTTACCCGCCTTGACGATGTCCGACCAGCGATTGACGGGCACCTTGTAGTGGCCCTGATCCGCGACGGCGACGTAGCTCTCGCCGTCGGTGTCGGTCCACGCGGCGACCGAGTCGGGCGAGCTGAAGGCGCCGAAGGAGCCCTTGTACGGCGAGGCCTTGTGGTCCGCCTCGATCGTCTTCCAGTCGTCCGGGCCCGTGTTGAAGGCCTTGTCGTTGGAGAGATCGAAGATCATGACGCTGCCCACGCCGCCGTCCGCCTCGCTCGACGCGAGGAGGAAGTCGTCGAGGAGCGGTGGCCTGCGAGCAACCGGCACTCGCGAGCATGAGCGCGGCGGGGGCGGCGACGACAGCGAGGAGGCGATGGGTCTTCATGGTCGTTCCTTGGGGAGATTGAGAAGAGCGTTGCGCAACCGACAGGGAGGTCACGTAGTCGGTTGTCCCACTCCTGCATGCGCGCGCCGTGGCAGGCCGCTTTGGGCGCGCAATCACGCAGAATCGGCGCGGGTTTGTGTCATCTGAGTGGCTGTTTTGAGGCACCGATTGTCCATCTGCCGGCCGTCCGCCGCGGCGACGACCGGTCCGGTCGCCCCTGGCCCGGGACACCCCTCACGCTGTCCGGGACAGCCCTATGTCGGTCCCAAGTGCTCGACATCGCACGAGCGAGATCGTGGCCTGCCGCGTGCTGAAGCGAGCGTTCATGGATGGTGTCAACAAGGTCATTGTTCTCGGAAACCTCGGCGCGGACCCGGAGTTCCGCATGAACCCAGGCGGTCAAGCGGTGCTCAAGCTGCGCGTCGCCACCAACGAGAGTTGGCTCGACAAGGACAAGGTCAAACACGAAAGAGTGGAGTGGCATCGCGTGACGGTCTTCGGTCGTCGCGCCGAGGGCCTCGCCAAGTTCGTTCGCAAGGGGATGAAGGTCTTCGTCGAGGGAAGGAACCAGACGTCGACCTACGACAAGGACGGGCAGAAGCATTACAGCACCGAGATCATCGCCGAGCAGGTGCTCGTCACGGGGACGCCTCGCTCGACGGAGGGGGGAGCGGACGCGGCCGGCGGCGCCGCGGACGCGGCCGGCGGCGCCGCGGACGCACCGTTCGCGCCTCACTCGTCGTCGACGAACGGAGGCTTCGGGCGAGCGCCCGCCGCTCCGGCGTCGATGGACATCCCGTTCTGAAGGAGCGGGAGCGCCGGGAGCTCGAGCCAGCCCGAGCTCGAGCTCCCGCGGGGCACCTGCGCCTGCACACTGTGGGTCGAGAGCACCCCAGGAGCGCGGAGCACGTTCCGTTTCACGCTGCCTTCGAGGGCTTGTCTCCGCGGAGATCCACCCTAGAATCCTAGGATCTCGATGAACGACCCCGCACGCGACGTCGTCCTCGTTGCGGGGGCGTCCGGATTCGTGGGGCGTGCGCTCGGCCCGGCTCTCGCCGCCACGCTGCGTCCCGTCGGGCTCTCGCGGAAGGACCGGCCGGGGTCGAACGGCTACGAGCGCTTCCTCCAGTGCGATCTGCTCTCGCTCGAGGACACCGAGCGTGCGCTCGAGGGCGCGCGCTACGCCGTCTACCTCGTCCACAGCATGATGCCGGCGTCGCGCCTCACGCAGGCCTCGTTCGACGACCTCGATCTCATCTGCGCCGACAACTTCGCGCGCGCGGCGAAGAAGGCAGGGGTGGAGCGGATCGTCTACCTCGGCGGCCTCATGGCCGACGAGACCGACTCGCTCTCCGATCACCTGCGGAGCCGGCTCGACGTCGAGCGCGTCCTCGGGAGCACGGGCGTCCCGGTCACCGTGCTGCGCGCGGGCCTCGTGCTCGGCGCGGCTGGGTCCTCCTACCAGATCCTCTCGCGGCTCGTCCGTCGCTTGCCCGTCATGATCTGCCCGACGTGGACCCATACGAAGACGCAGGCCGTCGCGCTCCGAGACGTCGTCGCGCTCCTCGCGTTCGCCGTTCGAGACGGCGCTTCGTCGGGTCGCGTCTTCGACGTGGCCGCGCCCGAGGTGGTTTCCTATCTCCAGATCATGAAGAGCTTCGCCGCGCTCGCGGGCAAGCGCCGGGCGTTCGTGGGCGTACCGTTCTTCTCTCCCGGTCTCTCGCGCTTGTGGCTCTCGCTGGTCACCGGCGCACCCCGCGCGCTCGCCGGTCCGCTCGTCGAGAGCCTGCGCCACGAGATGACGGCGCACGACGACTCGCTCGCGAAGGCCGCGGGGCTCGAACCGACGCCCTTCGAGGAGGCCCTCGCCGCGTCGATCGCCGAGGAGAAGGCGCTCGGTGGAGAGGCGTTCGCGTTCGCCGTCGCGGGCGCGAGCGCACCGGCGTCGCGGTCCACCGTGACGAGCGTGCAGCGGGCGAAGCTCCCTCCGGGGCGGGACGCGCGCTGGGCCGCCCGAGAGTATCCGCGCTGGCTCTCGCGCTCGCTCGGCTTCCTGTTCCGTGTCGTCGAAGGAGCCGACGGCGCCCTCGAGTTCCGTCTGCGGGCGCTCGGGCTCGTGCTCCTCGTGCTGGCGCCCGTGCCGTCGGGGAGCAGCGCGGACCGATTTCTGTACCGCGTGGCGGGTGGCGCGCTCGCGCGACACGGTCAGGCCGGCACGTTCGAGGTGCGTGAGGTCATGGGCGACGGGACCGTGCTTTTGATCGTGCGCGACTTCGAGCCGAGGCTGCCGTGGTGGGTCTACCGAGCGACCCAGGCGATCGCACACGAGTGGATCATGCTCGCCTTCGGTCGGGCGCTCGCGCAGAGCTGACGAAGCTCAAGCCGTGAGCTCGTCGAGATCGGCTCGCGGGATCTCGATGCCACGCGCCGCGAGCGGGCGCACCACACGAGCCGCGACCGCGTCCGTGAAGGTCGTGTCGAAGGACGTGCAATCGAGCACTCCGAGCCTGGCGTCGGATGAGCATGCACCTCCGAAGACGGGCGCGAAGCTTCGCAGCGCGGCGCCCGCGATGCGCCCGAGCGTGGCGCGGTCGGCGTCGGTCAGCCGCGGCGCCGCCCAGTCGAGGAACCACGAGCCGAGCTCGGCGTGTGCGCTCTCGTCCTCGATGATCCGCGCGAGGACGGCGGCGACGAGCGACGAGCCCGCCTCCGCGCGCGCGCGCTTCAGGATCGGGACGGTGAGCGCTTCGCCGATGCACGAGGTGCGCATCACGAGCTCGGCGGCGCGGAGCAGCGGGCTCGCGGAGGGGGAGGCCGGGCGTACGAGCTTCGTGAGGTCCACCTCGAGAGGCACCGCACCGCCGAGGGCCGCTGCGACGCGCGCGGAGAGCTCGGCATGGAGCATCTCGTCGGCGACGAAGTCTCCACTGGCCGCCACGAGATCGATCGGTGCACCCGCGGCGAGGAGCGCCGAGGCGATCTCCGCGAAGGCCGCCGCGCTCGCGTACTCGCTGAACGCGCTCTGCGTCCATACGACGCGCGCCTGCTCGGCGAGGGGAGGAGAGCTCTCCTTCGCGAGGTCCTCCCACGCGAGCTCCTCGATGAACGTGCGTCGCCCGGCGAGGCGGCGCATCCAGGGGCCTCCGACCGCCTCGAGCTCGAAGATCACGTCGACTTGGCCTTCTTCACGCGTACGTCGGCACAGAGCTCGCTCGGCTGGGGGCCGCCACCCTTGCGGTTCATGTTGCCGACGAGCGGGTAGCCCTCCTTGTCGCAGAGGGGCCGGTAGTGCGCCTGCTTCGCGAACGCGCTCTCGCACGTCTCGCCCACGAGCTCCGCGCGCAGGAGGAGCAGGTTCGTGTCGGCCTTGTCGTCGGACACGACCGCCGGTCCGACGGCGGGGGTCGCCTGCGAGCCGGAGGCGGACGGCGCCGGAACGGGGGGCGAAGCCGACGTCTGCTCGTGCTCCGACGTGGTGGCCTTGCCGCACGAGGCCGTGGCGAGCGCGACGGCGAGGATCTTGTAAGAGGCAATCACACGCGGCTTCATGCGTCTCCTGGCGTGGCGCGGGACCGCCGCTCAGGATAGAACGCTCGAGCTCCGTACCTGTTCCCATCGGAACGAAGAAAACGGCGTGTCCCGTCGGGCCGTGGCGTCGCGTTACGCGCGACGGGCGGCGATGCGTGCGAGCAACGCATCCTTCGGCGCGCCGCCGACCGCATCGTACCGGAGCTCGAAGACCCACAGCGCATGCGCGACCTGGTCGGCGCGCTTCGCACGCACGACGACGAACGCGTCGCTCCAGGGGAACCGCTCCGCGAGCCGCGCCTCGAGGAGCGCATCCTTGATCGGCCGCGCGGCCACGACATGCGCGCTACCGTCGAGGTGGAGGTGGCCGACCTCTTCGTCGCCCACGTAGAAGTCCGCGCCGTCGACCACCGACTCGTCGCCGAGCTGCCAGTGGGTGCGCGCCACCACGCCCCTCCACGTCGCGAGGGTCGTCGAGACTGTCTGGGCGTGCTCCGGCAGCCGCGGCGGCGGCTCGAAGCGGCCCTTGGACGCGAGCTTCATGGTGCTCATCGGCGGTTCGATGCCGCCCGAGCTGCGTAGGTTGCGTCTCCGTCGGCGAGAGCGAGCGCTTTCCGAATGCTCACCGGGCGGGCGGCGGTGCCGGCATCGGAGTGGCAGGGCCAGCACCGGCGGGCAGAGGTGACCGCAGCACGCGTGCTCGCCGGCGGTCGCAGGGTCGATGGCCCCGGAAACGATGCAATCACTGTCGGCTCGGCATGTCCCTTCACCGGGCTCGGTCGTCGTCGTCGCGCCGGCGCTGGCGGACGGCGCCGCCGAAGGTACGACGGAGGAAACCGATGCGACGCCAGCATCGATCGGTGTCGCGGGAGCGAGCGTCAGCTCATCCGGTCTCTCTCGGCGGTGCGCTTCGCAAGCGAGCAGTGCCGACAAGGCGAGAATCGACGCTGCAACCCTGATGCAAACCACGACTATCGTTAGCACCACCTGGGCGCAGAGCGCCGCGGCGTTCGACACGTCGGCACGAACGCTCGTGGACCGCCGCGAGTCGTTCCGCGTGCGCGTGGTGCGCAGAGCGGCTCCGACGCCCTCAGAACTCGCGGCGCTCGCGGAGTCGCTCGTCCGCGTCCTCGCGGTTCATCCGCATGACTCGCTCGCACACGTTCCAGTCGAAGCCGGCGCGCGCCATCGTGCCGAGGGCCTTCCGCTCGGCCTCGCGCTTCGCGTCGCGCCCCTCGGGCGCGTCCACGTCGGAGGCGAACGGGCCGATGCGCCGCTTGCGGGCGAAGGCGAGCGCCGCGGCGAGCTCCGCACCGGCGTCCTGAGGCATCGCCTCGCGTACCGTCGCGGCGTCGACCCCCTTCTGCGCGAGATGCGCGGCGATCGCGCGACGAGACCGACCGGCGGACGACATGCGCTTTGCGCGGTTCTCGGCGAACGAGCTGTCGTTGACGAGCCCGACCTCGCGGAGCCTTCCAACGATCTCGGGGACGAGCTCGCGTGCCTTCGCGGCGTCACTCGCCACGCCCTCGGCATCGCGGCCTGCGCGCACCGAGCGGCGCGCCCAGTTCGAGATGCGCCGCTCGAGCGTCTTCTTCACGGAGTCGGCGGTGGCCGCCCCGCGCGCGAGATAGGCGAGCGCCGCCTCGTGCAGCACCGCGCGTGTCGGCGCGACTCCGGGCTCGCGAGGCCCACGACGCCCGCGCGCTCCGGGCGCGGAACGTCTCGAGGTGGGCTCGCCATCCATGCGCGGAGCTTCGCGCAGGTCGATCGGCGCTGCAAGCGCCGCTCGGCGGCTGCCCTCGAGCGCGGCTCAGGCGCGATCACGCTTTGGAGACGAGGTCGTCGAACGCGCGATCGAACTCGTCGTCGGCGCCGACGGCCGCCTGGCGCTGCTGCTGCTTCGGCTCGTTTCTGGCGAGACGGCGCACGCGCTCTTGAACGTCGCGGTAGTTGGGGTCTCGGCGCATCGCCTTCTGGTAGTAGGAAAGCGCGTCCTTCGTGAGCTTCTTCGCCTCGTACGCGGCGCCGATCTCGTAGCAGAGCACCGTCTCTTGCTCCGCGTTCTTGTTGGGCGAGTTGAGGCCCATCAGGAACGCGTCGATCGCCTCGTTGAGCCGACCGCGCTCGATCTCGATCATGCCGATCATCGAGCGACACACGCACTCGCGCTTCGGGTCCTGAGCGGCGACCTCGAACTCGCGGATCGCGTCGTCGATGAGCATCATCTCCTTGTAGGCGATGCCCAAATTATAGTGCGAGTCGGAGTCGTCGACGCTGATCTGCTTGGCGACGCCTTCCTTGAACTTCGCGAAGACCTCCTCGACGTCGATCTGCTGATCGGGCGCCGCATGGCCTTCGGCCGGCTGGATGCCGTTGTAGTCGAGGCTCTCGAGCGCATCGAGTGAGGCCGCGATGTCGTAGGCGCGATCGGGCTCCTGCGGGCGCTCGCGAGCGCCGCTTCCGCGCTGTTCGTCCTGGGCATCGAGCTCGGCGATGCGCTCGCGAAGGAGCGGGTTGTTCGGATGCTTGGTCTGCTGCTCGTTGAGGATCGCGCGAGCGTCGTCGAGGAGACCGCGGGAACAGAAGAACTCCGCCTCGTCGAGCGCGTCCTCGAGCTCGCGGCTGGACGCGGCACCGATGCTGGCGAGCGGCGCGACCGACGGAGCGCGCGGCGCGCCGGACGGCATGCGGGGAAGGGGAGCGCCGGGCTTCGGCTGGAAGTACCCCGTGCGATCGTTGTCGACGTCTGCGCCGGGGCGCTCGGTGCTCGAGCCGCCCGCGAGCATCGCGTCGTCGCCGAGCTCCTCCTCGACGACCTCGGCCTCGCCGTAGCTTGCCTCGACCTCGGCATCCGGCTCGTCCAGCGGGAAGCTCGGGAGGTCCCCTCCGAGCTCGTGCCCCGGAGCCTGCGATGCGGAACGCCCGACGAAGACCTGGCGATCGTCGGCGTACTGGGGCGACACGTCGGACGCGCCCATCTCTTCGAGATCGTACGAGGGGAGCCGGTCGTCTTGCTCGGCGAGCTCCTCGGTGGCCTGCGCCTCGTAGGCGGCGGCCTCGCCCTCCTCCTCGGACTGGGACTGGGCGGTGGCCTCCTCGTTCTCGTCGACGATCTCGTAGCCGAGCTCCTGGAGCATCTCGATCGCGCGAGCGTTTTGCGGATCGAAGGCGAGCACGTCCTGGAGCGCACGCGCCGCCGAGTCGCCGTCGAGCGAATCGATGTAGAGCGCAGCGATGACGAGCATCTCCTGCACGGCGTCTTCGGTCTGGCCGGACTCGATGAGGATGTCGCGATAGACCTCGTGGAGATCCATCGAGCGAGGGTCGATCTCGAGACCGACGCGCAGCGTGTCGAGAGCCTTGTTGTAGAGGCGGACGCGCCGGAACGCGTTCGCGTCGGCGAGGGCCTTCTGGACGAGCTCGCCCGTGTCGGTCGCGGCGCCGACCTCTTCGACGACGCCCGCCTCGCCGTAGCCTTCGTGCTCGTAGCCGTCGGTGGCGGCCTCCGCGTAGGCGGCCGGCTGCCCCGCCGCGTAGGCGTCGGCATTCGGGTCGGTGTACCCACCCTCCTGGTCGTACTCCGCCGCCTCGGCGTACTCCTCGGCCGGCACGGCCTCGGCCTCTTCCTCGGCCTCGACCTCTTCGTAGGAGAGCTCCTCGACGTCGTCGAGCTCGGCCTCCTCGGGCTCCGGCTCGATCGGCGCGGACGGCGGGAACTGCACGCCCGTCGCGGGTCGCGGGAGCGAATGCGGCTGCCCGTATGCCGTCGTCGGCATCTGCTGGCCGTACTGCGGCTGCTGCGGCTGCTGATAGCCCGAGCCCTGCTGGCCATAGAGCTGGCTCTGCTGCTGGTAGCTGCCGCTCTGCATCTGGGGCGACGAGCCCGTCGCGGGCGGAACGCCCTGCAGCGCGGCGCTGCCGTACGGCGGCGGCTGCGACACACCCGTGCTGACGCTCGAGCCCTGGCCCGTCTGCGACATCAGCTTGCGGACGCCGTCGTCCTGCGGCGCGACGCGCATCAGGCGCTCGACGATCTCGCGGAAGAGATCCTGCTTGCCTGCATCGCGCGCGACGCGGGCCATCTCCTTCTGGACCTCGATCGCCTTCGCGCCCTGGCCGATGGCGTTGAACGCGCGGGCGAGGAGAGAGAGCGTGTCGAAGTCGCGAGGGTTCGCCTGGAAGCAGACCTGCAGCTTCGAGAGGGCCTGCATGCCGTCCTGCGGCTGGCCACGCGAGAGATAGAGCTCGGCGCAGATGCGCGCCTGCTCGGAGTCCTGCTTGTGATGGAGCAGGCGCTCGAGCACCTTGAGCGCGTCGTCGCGGCGACCGATGCCCGCGAGCTGCGCGGCGGCGGTCTTGAACTCGAAGACGGCGCCGTCGACGTCCTTCACGCGCGAGAGCGCCTCGGCGAGGCGGAGGTGGGGCAGCGGGTTCGTCGGGTCGAGCTCGACGATCTTCCGGAAGACCTCGATGGCCTCCTGGTCCTTCTGCTGACGCTGGAGGCGCGTCGCGACCTCGTCGAGCGCGGCGAGCGCGTCGCTCGTCAGACCGAGCTGTTGATAGAGCTCGGCGAGCTTCGGCGGGATGTGGCCGTACCGCTCTTCGAGCTGCGGCACGTGCTTCGCGATGATCTCGCGGATCTGTTTGTAGACAGCGATCGCCTTGAGCGCGAAGCCCTGGTGCGCGTAGAGCTTTCCGACGGTTTCGTACGTCGAAATAGCTTCCGCATGCAGGCCTTGCTTGGCCTGGTAATCACCGATCTTCAGCAGCGTCCGAGCGTCGTTCGGATCTGCTTCGATGAGCTTGTGAAGCTCCTGAACCGCCTTGTCGTACTTCTTCTTCTCGACGTACTTCTGAGCGGCTTCGAGCACCTTTTCGCGGTTAATCGCCACGTTCTACCGGGATGGAGGATAGCCCTACTTCTTACGGCTTGCCTACTTCCCCTCGACAGGGCGCGCGATCGTTTGTCGTGCGATACCGCGCGTTTCACGATTGCAATCCATGGAGGCGCATGTAGGGAGGGGGTTCTCCCGGCCGTGCTTCCCGCTCAGGGCGTTCGCGGGTAAGTTGCGCCCATGGCGACTCACTCTGCGCTCTACAAGGCTCCTTTCGGTCCGGGCGGGGCGAGCGAGGTCGACGTGCAGCTCGCCGAGAAGCTCCTTTCGCTCGCGCTGTCGCGCGGCGCCGACTACGCCGATCTCTTCTTCGAGTACCGGGCCGCCGGCGGATTCGTCTTCGATGACGGCATATTGAAGAGCGCCTCCCGGGGGGTCTCGATGGGCCTCGGGGTTCGCGCCCAGCAGGGCGACGCCACGGGCTACGCCTACACCGAGAAGCTCGACTGGGACGCGATGAAGCGCGCCGCCGACACCGCCGCCTCGATCGCGACGGGCGGCGGAGCCGCCGTCCCCCAGAAGGTGGAGACCCGCACCCTCCCGAGCCGCTACGACCTCGACCGCGTCACGCTCGACGTGCCCGGGATGGACAAGCGGAAGATCCTCGAGCGCGCGGCGGCCGCGGCCCACGCCCACGACAAGCTCGTCGTGAAGGTCGAGTGCTCGTTCGCCGAGGAGATCCGCGAGATCCTCGTCGTCACGAGCGACGGGAAGCTCGCCCGCGACGTGCAGCCGCTCATGCGCTTCGGCGTCCGCGTCATCGCCGAGCGCGACGGCAAGCGCCAGGAGGGCAGCTCCGGCGGCGGCGGTCGCACGACGATCGGCTATTTCGACGGCAAGACGCCCGAGTGGCACGCCGTGAAGGCCGCGGAGCAGGCGATCCTGATGCTCGACGCGCAGGAGGCCCCCGCCGGACAGATGGAGGTCGTCCTCGCTCCGGGCGACAGCGGCATCCTCCTCCACGAGGCCGTGGGCCACGGCCTCGAGGCGGACTTCAACCGCAAGGGCACGAGCAACTACTCCGGCCACATCGGCCAGATGGTCGCGAGCGAGGTCTGCACCGTCGTCGACGACGCGACGCTCCTCCAGTCTCGCGGCTCGATCAACGTCGACGACGAGGGCAACGAGCCTCGCTCGAGCGTGCTCATCGAGAACGGCAAGCTCGTCGGCTACATGCACGACCGGCTCAGCGCGAATCACTTCAAGCTCGGTCCGAGCGGCAACGGCCGGCGCGAGAGCTTCGCGTGCGCGCCGATGCCGCGCATGACCAACACGATCCTCCTCGCGGGGCCGCACGACCCGGACGAGATCCTGAAGACCGTGAAGAAGGGCATCTTCGCGAAGCGGTTCGGCGGCGGTCAGGTCGACATCTCGAACGGCGACTTCGTCTTCTCCCTGACGGAGAGCTACCTCGTCGAGGACGGCAAGATCACAGCTCCGCTCAAGGGCGTTCAGCTGATCGGCAACGGCCCGGACGTCCTCCGCAAGGTCTCGATGCTCGGCAACGACGTCGAGACGTCCGACGGCATCTGGACGTGCGGCAAGGACGGCCAGAGCGTCCCGGTCGGCGTCGGCTGCCCCACGATCAAGATCAGCTCGATCACGGTCGGCGGCACGAAGATCTGATCCGAGCCCGCTCTCCTCTCGGGCTTGCCTATTCGGGGTCGCAGGGGCCGTCGCACGCGTGGATGATCACGCCGCCCGGCTTCAGGAACGCTTCCATCTGCTTCAACGCGGCGCCGTTCGAGCGGACGCCCGCGTGCACTTGATTGGGCGAGATAGGCTTTCCCTCGGCGTACCCGCTCGTATCGACGTGGAAGTCGAAGACGGTGATCGACGAGGGGGCGTCGGCCTCCGCCACCGGCGCCAGGCCGTACACGGAGACCGGCGCCGGCATCGCCTGCGGGAGCCCCAGCGCACGCGCGTGCAGGAATGCAGCGACGTTCGGCACCTGCGGGTCGCCGAGGCCCGTCTGCATGAGCACTCGACGATCGGTCGGGCTACCCGGTAGCGGAGCCGTCAGCACGTTCGGCGCGTACGAGACCGGGTCGATCCGGTCGAGCGGCCTCTGCATCATCGCGATGTACGACTGCACCATCAGCGGGTCGGAGAAGACCGTCCCCAGCAAGAGGCCGAACGGACCGAAGTTGAGCGAGCGCGGCATGATGTGCGTGAAGCCGCCCCCGCCGACGTTGAGCACGACGCGCGTGAAGTCCGCGAGCGCCGCGAGCGTGCCGCCGAGGATGTGGCCCTGGCTCGCCCCGAAGTAGCCGACGAAGCTCGGATCGTAGAGCGGCTGCTTCGACGCGTCCTGGAGCTCGGGCAGCTTCGCCACCGGCCCGCGGATCGCCGCCAGCCCGACGAGCCAGTTGGCCATCGCCTGGTGGACGCGCTCCGCGAAGTCCGCGACGTGCTCCGGGTGCCCGATGAGCGTATCGGTGACGACGCCGAAGTCGTCGCTCGCCATTCCCCACCACGCGGTGCCGAACAGCACCGACGACGTGCGGTCGGCGATCGTCACCGCGAGGCCGTCCTCGAGCTCGTCGGTGCCGCCGAAGAAGCCGTGGCCGTAGGCGAGCGCGTGGCGCGGCGCGTCGCCCTCCTTCATCGACTTCGGAAGGATCGCCTCGAGCGTGAACGTGGTCGTTCCGTTCTGGGCGACCTTGCCGCTCGCATCGTGCACGAGGCGACCGCCGGGCTCGCGCTTGTCGAGGAAGAGCGGGACGGTCACCTCGAGCTCGACGACCTTCGCGAAGCCGCCCTTGCCGGCTCGTGTCGCCGTCACCTTCACCTGCGGAACGTTCGAGGCGAGCCATGCGAGCGTGAGCTCACGAACGCGCAGCATGTCCGCGAGCGGCTGCTCGGCGCTCCCGGTCGTGAAGTCCCACGCGAGCTGCAGGCGGTCGAGCGCGACGCCGGCCTTCGCGAGCGGCGAAAAGACCTCGGCGTCGAAGCGCGGCGCGAGAGGCGCGAGCGCGGGGTCTCCGGCCGCGTTCCCGTCGCGAAGGCGACGAAAGCCGTCGGGCGGCGGAGCGAGCTCGGGCGCGCCGCCGCCGTCGGGCGCGAGGTGCACGCCGCTCAGCGCGACGACGTAGCGCGTGCGCGGCTTCAGCGGCGAGAACGTGCGGAGCGTGATCGGCGAGTGCGTCGCCTCGCGTCGATCGAGGACGTCCGTGTAGTGAGGGACGAGCATGCCGGTGCTCGTGTCGAGGATGACCGTGCCGGCTTCGGGCCGTGCGCTCGCGGCAGGGTCTTCGAGGACCCCGGGCAGGCCGTCGTGGACGAGGTCGCCCGCGAGGGCCGCGATGATGGTCGGGACGAGCGAGGCGCCATCCATCGGGACGACGTCGTGGATGTCGGACGGCTCACCGTTCGGCTTCATCGGCCGCGCCGCGCCACGAAGACCGAGGCGGAAGCCGGTCGCGGACGTCGGATCGGCGGCTCGGTGGAAATCCGAGGGGTAGGGGGCGAGGCATGTCGCGTTCGACGGCGGAGTCACGCCGCGATCGACGAGGAGGGGCTGGCAACCCTCGGGCACCGTGAGCGGGCTCGAATCGTCGGTGGCGTCGCCGCCGTCGCTGGACGACGAGCACGCGGGCACCGTGATCGCGAGGAGGACGACGAGCGCTGCGGCAAGGCCACGGAACGGCGACGACTGCATGGCGACCGGTGTCATAGCAGCGACTCCTCCTCTGTAGTATCGAAGGCGGACGCTCGATGCCCTCGTTCGTCGTCGTCATCGGTCACGGTCCTGACCTCGAAGCCCCCGAGGGCGCGGCGACGTTGCTACGCACGCTCGGCGCCGAGGTCCGCACGCTCGACCTGTGGGACGAGGGCGGGTCGCTCTTCGGGGAGGCCGGCGCCACGGCGCGGGCCATCGTGATCGAGGCCGGTGAGCGTCCGGACCTCGCCGTTGCCGCGCTCCGGGCCGTGCGAAGGACCACCGAGCTCGCCGAGGTCCCCGCGATGGTCGCCGTCTCGCCCCGCCAGATCGGGCGCGTCGAGCCCTCGAGCGGCTTCGACGACTTCATCGTGATGCCTTGCCCGCCCTCCGAGCTCTACGCGCGGATCAAGCAGCTCGAGTGGAAGCGCAGCGAGTTCTCGACGGAGGAGCGCGTGAAGGTCGGGCGCATCGTCGTCGATCGCGCCGCGCACGAGGTGCTCGTCGACGGTCGCGCGATCGTGCTCACCGCGAAGGAGTTCGCGCTGCTCGCGTTCCTCGCGCAGAACCGCGGCCGCGTCTTCACCCGTGAGTCGCTGCTCTCGCGCGTGTGGGGCGGGCGCTACGAGGGCGGCGCGCGCACGGTCGACATCCACGTGCGAAGGCTGCGGATGAAGCTCGGCGACGCGCTTCCGCTCGAGACCCTGCGCGGCGCCGGCTACAAGCTGCGAAGCCCGGGCGACGGCGGAGGCGAGCCCGCGCCGCGGAAGCGCGCGAAGGAATGACGTCGCGCGCGCCCGTGCGGCTCGCCGTGAGCATCGGATGCCCGTGCGGCATCGGCCCCGAGGTCTCCCTCGCCGGAGCGCTCGCGCTGCGAAAGTCAAAGCCTGCGGTACGTGTGCTCCTCGTCGGCGATCTCGGCGCGCTCCGCGCCGCGGCGCGCTCGGTCGACGTCGAGCCGTCACGCCTCGTTCGCGTCGCGACGGCGGAGGAGGCGTGGGCGATGCCGGCGAAGTCCTCGCTCGTCGCGGTGCTCGAACCGGTGCGCGCGCTCTCAGCGGCAGATCGTAGACCGGGCAAGCCTGGTCGAGCGGCAGGTGCCGCGCAGCTCGCCTGGGTCGACGCCGCGACGGATCTCGTCGCGGCGGGCGCCGCCGACGCGCTCGTCACGGGGCCGGTCAGCAAGGACGCGATCGCGCGGTCGGGCGCGCGCGGCTCGCGCGGTTTTCTCGGGCACACGGAGCATCTCGCCGCTCGGCTCGGCGCGCCCGAGGTGACGATGGCGTTCCACACCGAGCGCCTGACCACGTCGCTCGTCACCACGCATCTGCCGCTCTCGGCCGTGCCCGGCGCGATCCTTCCGGAGCAGGTGGCGCGCGCGGCGTTCTGGACGGCATGGCTCGTCGATCGCTTGAAGGTGAGCGGCAAGCGCGCGCAGGTCGCGATCGCGGCGCTCAATCCGCATGCCGGCGAGAACGGTCTCCTGGGCGACGAGGAGCGCCGCGTGATCACGCCGGGAATGGTGCTCGCACGGCGGCGCATCGCGGCCGCGAGGCTCGCGGTCGATCTCGACGGCCCGGTGCCCGCGGAGAGCGCGTTCCGTCTCGCGGCCTCCGGTCGTTATGCGGCCGTGGTCGCGATGTACCACGATCAGGCGACCATCCCGATGAAGCTCCTCGGCTTCGGCGAGGCCGTCAACGTGTCGCTCGGGCTACCGATCGTGCGCACGAGCGTCGATCACGGCACGGCCTACGATCGCGCAGGGAAGGGCACCGCCGACCCGCGCGGGATGCTCGAGGCGATGCTGCTCGCGACGCGCCTCGCTCGCTGAGGCGGCGCTCTTCAGTGATGGCCGAATAGTTTGTAGGCGAGGAACGCGAGCACGAGCACCATCACGATGGCGACGCTCGCCGTCCACGTCCACGGCACCTTCTCGCGAGGCGCGGTCTTGGTCGACATGAGCAGCTGCGTCGCCGCGATGACGATGCCGTCGATCTTCTTCTTGGCGCGCGCGCCCTTCTCGGGGTCGTCGAGGAGCTTGCGGTAGCGGCCGGCGATCTCCGGGAGCATCTCGTGCTCGATCGCGTAGCTCAGCGCGAGCGCATGGGGCTTGTCGTCGTCCCACGCCTCGAGGACGCGCGCCCAGAGCGCCTGGAAGACGACGTCCGGGGCCTCGCCCACGCCCTCCTCGTCACCGATGCGCCCCTCGGGCGCTTCGGTGGCCTCGGCCTCGGCTTCCTTCGGCTCCGCGGGGCTCTTCGCCTCGCCGTCGCTCTCGTGCTCGCTGTCGCTCTCGCTCACGGGCCCATGCTCGCGGATCCGGCGCTGCACTGCCAAGCCCTACGACGACGGCCGCGCCGAGAAATCATCGGTTCGCGCTGTCGACCCAGAGGGTGACGGGGCCGTCGTTCAAGCTCGAGACCTTCATGTCCGCGCGGAATTTCCCTGTCGCGACCATGATGTTCTGCGCTCGCGCCTCGTGCACGAACGCCTCGTAGGCCCGCTCGGCCTCCTCCGGCGGCATCGCCGCGTCGAAGCTCGGGCGCCTCCCGCGCTTGAGGTCCGCGTAGAGCGTGAACTGGCTGACGACGAGCATCGACCCGCCGATGTCGACGATGCTGAGGTCCATCTTGCCGCCGTCGTTGTCGAAGATTCGAAGGCCGAGGATCTTCGAGAGCACGTAGCTGCGCGCCGCGTCGTCGTCGCCTTTGCCTGCGCCGAGGTAGACGAGCAGCCCGCGATCGATCTGCCCGACGACCGCCCCGTCGACCTCGACCTTTGCCCACGCGACTCGCTGAACGAGGGCTCTCATCGTGCCGTCAGATCCGCATCGCGCGGCGCAGCGCAGCGACGGTGTCGAAGTAGGCCTGGCGCTCGTAGGGCTCGTTCAGGATGTGGAAGTCCTTCTTCGAGAGCCCGACGCATCCGAAGCAGTAGGTGCAGCCGCTGAGGCCGATGCACTTCACGAGGTACGCGCTCGTGATGCAGCGATCGCAGCCCTCGCAGTGCGAGCAGGAGAGGCATGCCGTGCAGCCCTCGCAGTGCGAGCACTCGGTGCAGTCGACGCAGCCGCTGCAGTAGTTGGAGCGCGCGACGTTCTTGCAGTCTTTCAAGAACGTCGACTCGCTGCATCTCTCGCATCGCTCGCACGCGAGGCAGCCGACGTTGCCGGTGCCCTGTTCGTGCGCCGCGATCAGCGCGCGGAATCGATGCTCGAACTCGGCAGGCGTCATCGCCTCCGGCGTGTAGGCGCGCGGCCCGAGAGCGTCCCGAAAAAAAAGTGTCGCCATTCCTTTGGCCCAAGGTGGGGTGATGTAGGACCTTTGGACCCATGACGCCCCTGGTCGGACCGGTTGGGCAGAGGAGGACGTGATGAGGCCCGTTGTTTCTTCGATCGTTGCGCTCGCGATCGCCATCGCGCCTTTTGCCGCGATGGCCGCCCCCGAGAAGGCCGCCACCCACAAGCCCGTCGCCGCCAAGGTGATGAAGCACCACAAGAAGACCGCCAAGGTCGAGAAGGCCGACAAGGCCGACAAGGCCGACAAGGCCGACAAGGCCGACAAGGCCGACAAGAGTGAGTCCGCTCCGATCGCCAAGGTCAAGCACGACGCCGGCAAGAGCCCGGCGCTCAAGCCCGTCAGCCTCCACCACGCGCACAACGCGGACGTGAGCGGCGCCGGCCACAAGGAGCCGAAGGTCGAGAAGGGCGTTCATGTCGTCCCCGCGACCCTGCAGTCCAAGATCGCTCCGGCGGCGCACGGAAAGCTCCAGCACGTCTCGCACACGACGAAGGTCGACGCGAAGGCGGCCGAGCTCCCCAAGCTCCCCAGCCCGAGCGCCGGCAAGGCGCCGAAGGGCGGCTCCGAGAAGGGCGTCAAGAAGCCCTCGGAGAAGAAGAACGACGACTCCGACAACGACGGCGAAGCCGAGCGCGACGGGGAGAAAGCCGATCTCGTCGCGCCGAAATCCGGCAATCATCCCTCGAAGCCCGAGGCCGAGCCCAAGGCCGACCTGAAGCCCGATGCGAAGTCCGATGCGAAGTCCGATGCGAAGGCGGGCGCCAAGAGCGAGAGCAAGGCCCGTGCTGCCCCCAGCGCCCCCGCTTCGGCCAAGGCTGCCCCCTGCGCGAAGGCGCCCATCGAGATCGTCCGCGGCCCGGAGATCGACACCTTTCCGCTGACGAAGTGCGACGGCACGCTCGCGCCGCTCGCCGTGGAGCATCTCTCGATCCTCGTGAGGCCCGGAGGCGCGGCGCGCCCGACGGCCCCCATCGCCGAGCTCGCGAAGAAGAAGGGCGCGGAGATCGCCGCGGGCGTACACCGCGTCGACGAGCGGCTCGCCATGCGTCTCCAGGCCCTCGCCGATCACTTCGGCAAGGCCGGCGCGCCGGTGAAGCTCGCGGTCGTCTCGGGCTACCGTCCGACCTCGATCGGCAGCATGCACGCGACCGGACGCGCGATCGATTTTCGCCTCGAAGGCGCGAAGAACGAGGACGTGGTCGCCTTCTGCAAGACGCTCACGGACACCGGCTGCGGCTTCTACCCGAACAGCTCGTTCGTGCACCTCGACGTGCGCGACCCCGGCGCCGGCCACGTCTCGTGGATCGACGCGAGCGGTCCGGGCGAGACGCCTCGCTACGTGTCGACCTGGCCTCCGCATGTCGTCTCGACCGCGCCCGAGAAGCTCGAGCCCGCCAGCGCGAAGGAGCCCGTCAGCAAGCTCGATCGCGAAGAGGCGCCCGAGCCTGTCGACGAGCATCCGGCCGAAGCCACCCAGTAGAGCGCGACACTCCGATCATCCTCCCGCGACGCGCGTGGCCCGCTCTGGCACGCGCGTCACGCATTTAAGCCGGGAATTGTCGGCGATCTGCGCGGGGGAACCTCGCGGCACGCGTGCTGCAATTGGTCCCGCTCATGCGGATCCACACGAAGCGCTTGCTCCTGGCTCTCGTCCTCCTCGGCACTGCGGCGATCGCCGGCTGCGGCGCGTCGTCGACGTCGGCAGAGAGTAGCTACGCGCCGGTCGGCGCTCCGGAGAACGCGGGTCGCGCATCGGGCGACGGCACGAGCGCCGCGACGCCGGGGTCCTCCACGGGGGTCAGCGGGGGCGCGACCGGCACGGGCGACCCCGGTCAGGGCGCGTCGACGGCCGCGGGGCAGCTCACCGCCGGCGTGTGGGACGACAATCTCAACTACGACTTCTTCAACAGCTACCTCCAGACGGCGGGCGGCACCCCGATCTTCTCGCAGGCGGAGCGCGATGCCGCGCACCAGCGTGCGCTCGCGGGCGCGACCGCGAAGACCGAGCTCGACGTCGCCATCGTGCTCGACACGACGAGCAGCATGGGCGACGAGATCAAGTACCTCCAGGCGGAGTTCGACTCGATCGCGACCACCATCAAGACGAAGTTCCCGCAGACCGTGCCGCGCTTCGGTCTCGTCGTCTATCGCGACCACATGGACGACTACCTGACGAGGGCCGTGCCGTTCACCGCCGACGTGCAGGCGTTCCGCGCGTCGCTCGCGGCGCAGTCGTCGGGCGGCGGCGGCGACATGCCCGAGGCCGTACCCGAGGGGCTGACCGAGGGCGTCGGGCTCGGATGGCGCGCCGAGGCCAACGTGGCGCGCGTGATGTTCTGGGTGGCGGACGCGCCGCAGCACCCCGGCGAGGAGCCGATCGTGAACACCGCGGTCAACGCCGCCGTGCAGAAGGGGATTCACGTGTATCCGGTCGGCGCGAGCGGCGTCGACGCGACCGCCGAGCTCGCGATGCGCGGGACCGCGCAGATGACGGGCGGCCGGTACCTCTTCCTCACCGACGACTCGGGCATCGGCAACTCGCACGCCGAGCCGCACATCCCCTGCTACGTGGTGACGAAGCTGCAGGGCGCCATGGTCCGCATGGTCGAGAGCGAGATGATCGGCAAGCGCGCCGAGCCGCTCGCGACGGACGTGATCCGCACGGTGGGCTCGCCGACCGACGGCAAGTGCACGCTCCAGAACAAGACCGACGTGGTCCTCTACTGAGGGCCGCGGAGCGTCGGGTCACAATGCGCTGAGCGAGGAGGCGGAAACAGCCTTACTATAGGCGCTCCCGCATGCGCGTCCGTTCCCTGGCCACCGTCTTCGCCACCTCGTGTCTGCTCGCGGCGGCGGTTCTTCGTTGCAGCGTTCCGCCCGCACCTCCGGGGCCGCAGGCCCTGGCAACGAAGATCCGGCGCACGCAGATCGCGATGCTCGACGTACCGGTGGGAGGCACGCTCGACCGTGCGGCGCTCGTCGCCTCGCTGAAGGAGATGAAGGTCTCGGCGGTCATCCTCCGGGTCTCCGCGGCCGAGTCCGGTGAGCTCACGAGCCAGCGCGTTGCGCTCGCCGTCGATCTCCAGCGTGAGCTCGATGACGCTCTCGTGTTCGTCGGCACGTACGAAGCCAGCGCGCACAAGCTGAACGGCAAGCCGATGGAGGTCCTGCTCCAGAAGGACCCGACGTTCGACAAGTGCTCCCCGAGCGGCCCGCCGCTCGGCGCCGACCTCTCGAACATCGACAAGCTTCGCGTCTGCTCGCACGACGTCGCGCAGAAGGTGGCTGACGAGCTCACGCGCCTGAACGCGAGCCCTCGTATCGGATGCTTCGTCTCGCAGCAGCCCGAGCTCGTCGACACGCTCTCCGCCGAAGGACAGCTCGGGCTCCACGAGCTGCTCCGCGATGCCGCGGGACCTTGCGCGAAGGTGAAGCGGCCCGTCGCCGTCTCGCCCGTGCTGTCGACCCGTCCGACCGACCCCGACCGAGCGAGCGTGCTGCTCCGCGAGGTGCTCAGGGATACGGGCATCATCACGACCATCCTGCAGGACGGCGTCGGCACCTTCGACCCGACGAAGCCCGACCGGGCGAACAAGTACTACCTGGCCCTTCGCGTCGCGCTCGACGATCGAGAGGACCAGCCGATGCAGGTCTGGGCGAACGTCGAGGCCTTCGATTGCGAGGACGGAAGTTGCGATCGGACGCATCCGACGACGACCGGGCGCTATCTCGAGCAGCTGTGCGGGGCGCAGCGGCGCGTCGAGGGGATCGTCACGTACGAGTACCTCCACGACCTCGCCGGCACGCCGCTGGTGAAGGGCGATCTCGACGCCTCCGCGGACCTGCAAGCGATCGCGAGCGACACCGACGCCGCCGCGCAGCTCCGCAAGGGCTACCTCGAATGGTCCGACGCGGGCGCCCCCTGCCCGCCGAAGTAGTCGGGCCGCTCAGCCGCCGGGCAGCGCGCAGAAGCCTTCGTAGTCGATGTAGCTCGTGATGCTCGGGTTCGGGCCGCACACCGGGCAGTCCGGCGCGCGACGGAGCCTCAGCTCGCGGAACTTCATCTTGAGGCTGTCGTACGTGAGGAGGCGGCCGACGAGCGGCTCGCCGCGGCCGAGCAGCAGCTTGAGCACCTCCGTCGCCTGCAGGAGCCCGACGACGCCGGGGAGGATGCCGAGCACGCCGGCCTCCTGGCAGCTCGGCGCGAGATGCGGCGGCGGCGGCTCGGGGTAGAGGCAGCGGTAGCAAGGGCCGGCCTCGATGCCGAGCTTCTTCGCGGCACTCGAAGGCACGAAGGTCGTGAGCTGGCCGTCGAAGCGGAAGATCGAGCCGTGCGAGACCGGCTTGCCGAGGAACACGCTCGCGTCGTTCACGAGGTAGCGCGTCGGAAAATTGTCGGTCCCGTCGACGATGACGTCGTAGTCGCTGAAGAGGCGCTCGACGTTCTCGCTGTTGAGCCGCTCCTTGTACCCGATGACCTTCACGTCCGGGTTCAGGTCCTTCAGCACCTTCTCGGCGCTCTCGACCTTCGGCATGCCGATGCGGCTCGTCGCATGGAGCACCTGGCGCTGCAGGTTCGAGGCGTCGACCGTGTCGGCGTCGACGAGGCCGAGCGTGCCGACGCCCGCCGCCGCGAGATAGAGCGCGGAGGGCGAGCCGAGACCGCCGGCGCCGATGAGCAGCACCTTGCTCTTGAGGAGCTTCGCCTGACCGACCTCGCCGACCTCCGGAAGGAGGATGTGCCGCGAGTAACGATCGCGCTGCGCGTCGTTGAGCTGCGGGGGCGTGTCGATCGGGTAGCCGAGGTCCTTCCAGCGCACGAAGCCGGGGTTCGCCGTCTCGACGTTCGTGTAGCCGAGTTCGGCGAGCGTCTTCGCGGCGAGCGCCGAGCGCGTACCACCCGCGCAGTACGCCACGATCTTCGCGCTCTTGTCCGGGAGGCGCCCCTCCACCTGGATCTCGAGGAAGCCTCGAGGGATCGAGACCGCGCCCGGAATGAAGCCCGCGCGGTACTCCTCCTTCTCGCGCACATCGAGGAGCGTCACCGGCTCCCTGGCTTCGAGGCGGCGCTTCAGCTCGTCGAGCGAGACCTCCTTGGTCTCCTTCCGAACGGTCGCGATGAGGTCGGTGTACGTGGTCGGCATGCGTTCGCTCTGATTTTGCTGGGGAAGCGGGCGGGGATAGAGGAGTAGAGATGTGTCCGTTATAACGGATTTCCGCGAGAGATCCACGGGGGCCGCGCAACCGCTAGTGTTTGATGCATGCTCCGGGGATCCCGTCTCGCTGGTCCGCGCACCGTTCACGCGAGCTTCGTCGCCGCAGCGGGAAGCGCCCTGGCCGTGGTGGCCGTCCTCGTGAGCGGGGCCGGGACCGGAGGCTGCCAGTCGCCGACGCAGGTGACGGTCGAGCTGCGTACGTTCGGAGCTCTCCCGTGCTCGGCGCTCAAGGGTGTCTCGATCACGGTCGCCCAGACGCCGGCCGAAGCCGAGGCCCGCATGAAGCTCCAGTCGTTCTCGGCGCAGGTGCCGCGAGGCGAGTGCGGCCCGGACGGGCGCACCGTGGGAACGCTCGTGCTCACGCCGAGCGGCGAGGCCGGCGCGATCGTCGTCCGTGCGCGCATCAGTGACGAGCCGGGGGCGACGTGCGAACCGCCCGACTACAAGGGCTGCATCGTCGCGCGACGCTCGTTCTCGTTCATCGATCACGCCTCGCTGACACTGCCGATCACGCTCGAGGCCGCGTGCGCCAACGTTCCGTGCGACGTCGAGAGCTCCTGCCGTAGCGGTGTCTGTGTCTCGTCGAAGGCGGGCTGCTCCGAGACGCTCGGCTCGTGCCCGTCGGTCGCGGAGCCCGTGCCCGCGGCGGACGGCGGGTCGACGCCTCCTCCTCCCGACGAGGTCCTCCCGCTGCCCGACGCCGGCATGCCCGACGGCTCACCGGTGCTCGACGCCTCCCCGGATGCCTCCCCGGATGCGACGATCGACGCGCCCATCACGGACGGACACTCCGACGCCCCGACCTCGAAGGGGCTCTGCCCCACCAACGCGGGGCCCGTGGACTGCGCCTTGGCCGTCGAGTCGCCGGTCTGTTGCTTCGACATCGTCACGGGCTTCTCCTGCACGACCTCCTCCGGCTGCCCCCAGGCCGCCCCGCGCTACAACTGCACGGGGCCCACGCAGTGTGCGACCAAGCCGTGCTGCGGCGGGGTCTCCGTGCCCGATGCGGGCAACGACGGAGGAAACCCGGGCAACGACGGAGGAGACGCGGGCGCGAGCGGCTTCGTCGCGAGCTGCGCGGGCGGCGCGAGCGGCGCGGGCGGCGCGTCGACCTGCGCCGCACTCGGTAAGGACACGGTCTGCGCCTCGAACGGCGACTGTCCGGTCAACAAGCCCGTGTGCAAGAAGATCCTGCACTCGCTCAACGGGCACACCATCTACGCCTGCGATTTCTGAGCCTCAGGCGCCGAGGATCTCGACGCGCATCCGCGTGACGAGCGCGCCCGCGTTCCCGGGCCGCTGCTGATCGGGGCCCATGCATGCGAGGGCGAGCGGACGGAAGCGAGCGATCGTCGCCTCGTCGGTCACGACGTGCAGGACGTCCTCGAGCACGCGGCCGAAGCCGTAGACGTCGTCGCGCGGATCGCTCGCCCGACCGGCCATGCGCTCGGGCGAGAGGTAGCCGAGGCTGCCGGCCGGGCTCGGCTCGCCGGCGCGCCGTGCGATGCCGAAGTCGGTCAGGATCGCCTCGCCGTTCCGCGCGAGCAGCACGTTCGCGGGCTTCACGTCGTGGTGCACCCAGCCCTTCGAGTGCACGCGAGCGAGCGCGAGCGCGAGCGGGAGGGCCCAGCGCTCGATCGGCAGCAGGCGCCCGAGGTCGCGTGAGCGGATCGCCTCGCGGAGCGTGCCGTGCATCGCCCACTCGAGCGCGATCCATCCGTGGTCGGGATCGAGATCGAAGACGCGAACCACCGCCGGCCCCTCGAGGTCGACGGCGACCCTCGCCTCGTGGGCGAGCTGCGCGCGATCGCGCTCGGGCTGGTGATAGACCTTCAGCGCGACGTGGCGGCCGAGCTCGCGGTCGACCGCCTCGTACACGGCGGCCGCGCCTCCGCGTCCCACCTCGCGGAGCAGATCGAACGGTGCGTCCGGCTCGCGCGTGACGACGGTGGCGCCGGGAGCGACGGTCTTGTGCTCGATCTCGTAGCCCAGCAGCGACCGCCAGCGACGATGTCGCTCGCGCGCGCCCGGGTGATCGAGGTCGCGGAGGAGCACTCGCTCGACGAGCGACAGCGCCGTCGGAATGTCGCCGCGACGCTCCGCGAGATCGCCGAGGAGCACGAGCGACGACGACATCGTCGCGCCCGCGAGCACGCGCGTCGCGATCTCGAGCTCGCCGCGATCGACGAGGGCGCTGCCGAGGACGAGGAGCAGCTCCTCGGGCAACCGGCGCTCCTGCGTGGTGCGCACGAGCTCCTCGACCGCACGCGCCTCGTCGGGAGTGGCTCGCAGCTGCGCGAACAGGAAGAGCGCCTCCTCCGGCGTCGGGCCGCCCGCGAGGCCCGTGCGCGTCAGCTTCGCGATGTCGCGCGAGACACCCTTCGCCCCCGCGTCGAGCTCGTCGCCCGCCTCGCGCGGTGAGGCCTCGGGCGGCCGCGCGGCGCCGGTGGTCGACGCCGGCTCGTCCGTCGCCGTGGCGGGCACGCCCTTGTCGCGGCGAAGGAAAGACCAGAAGCCCACGAGCCTACTCTCGCATCGGCCGCGCTCGTCGTCACCCGCTTCGATTCCCGGCGACTCCAATGTTCGACTATGTCGATCGACTACGCGTCGCTCCCATCCGAGGCCCCGGAAGCGAGCGCGCGCCGCGAACCGACCTACCTCGACGACGAGCAGCACGCATTCCCATAGCCAGCGGCGTCCGCGCGGACGCCCGTCGCGCCTCCGTCCGCCCTACGACCTGGTCACCCCGGTCGGCGGTTCCCGCGCGAGTGCGATTGGCGAAACGGTGATTCTGTTCACTTCGGGGATCAGGCGCTTGCTCGACCTCCGACGCTACGATGCGCTCAGAGAGTCAACGGTCCCAAGGACCTCAAGACGGGAACCTTGACCCAGTGTTCGATCACAGCGTCTCGCATCCGTCGTGGAGCCGCGCCAGCAACTTCCGGCCAGGCCATCCGGGCTCGCTCGACGCCCTCGAGGACGCTGTCCTTGAGCCACGCAATCCCGGTGTCCCTCGCGCAACGGTCGAGCGCTTCCGAGGTGAGGCGCTTGAAGAGAAGCTCGCCCCCCAGGCGCAGCGCTAGCTGAGGACCGTCGGGGCGCCGCCACCCGAGCGGCTCCCATGAGACCGTTGCAACGAGGTCGTAACAAGGCGCCAGCCTGGGCCGCGTACTGTCACCCCAGACGATGCTCCAGTTCTTCAGGTGGGCGTCGGAGTTACCCGATGCGATCATGAACCCGAGTCGACGCGCCATCTCGCGTCCGTCGGCGTCGCCGCACGCGTCCACGACGAGGCGGAGCGCACCCTCGAAACTAACGCGTGGACCTCGGTCGCCGTACTTGTTCTGGGGGCGCAGGTCGAGCGCCTGGCACAGGTCTTCCTGGTGGACTTTGGTCCCGTCATCCCGGCGATCAAAGCGCTTGATCGCAAACGCTGGCGCCTGCCGGACAATCCAATCGTGCGGAAGCCCTCGAAGCTCGGCGAACGGGGCGACGAAATGCTGTGGCACCTCGAATCTCGCGACGCTCGCCCAGGTCATCGTGGCGTCTTCGACTTCCGCGAGCTCGTCGTAGTCTCTACCTGCGAGCTTCACGATCCACTGAGTGTGTGTGCTCACCGCGGGGAGCACGAGGCGCTCGTTGACCATCGACATGGAGAATTTGAGCTGCATACCGGTGAGCGCTGACAAACGGTCTGGCGTGTGTGACTCGCCCTCGTTCTGTGGTTCGGTGGGATTCGTTGGCACCTCGGCCGAGGCGGCGTGATCGTGTGGGACAATGGCATCGCGCGCCTCGGCCGCCCCGATGAGGTCGTGTCCCACCGCACGAAGAAGTGCGAACGATTGACCATCCCGCAGACCATGGTGCTGGCAGAGCCTTGCACGTAGCTCGCTCTCCCGCTCCGGCAGTAGGTTCTCGAACCACGCCGGCAGATCGCTCGCGTGTTCACGAGGCCCGAGCTTTCGCAGGAAGTCGAGCCCCAGTCTCGGCATCTGGCCGTCGCGCTCCCATGCCTTGCCTGGAATCCACTGGACGAGGCCGGCGCGATTCTGGCCCAGCTGGCCGACCGCATGTCCCGGCAACGATACCAGCAGGCGCTTCTCGTTCACGGTGACGCGTCCCTGTCCGCCCCATCGAAGTACGCCTGGACCGGTAGGATGCGTGGCGAACCGAGACTTGCTCGTCCGGACACGAACGATGCCACCAGCGCACGAACCCGGGATGCGCGACGAGTGAGGAAGGCCTCGACGTCGTTGAGCTGCAGCTCTCTCAATCCCGCTTCGTCGATCAGATGACTCTCGAGCGCCTGTTGTTGCTTCGCCCAGGTCCACCGGTGAAGCTCCGCGCGCAAGTGGGAATGGCGCGCGTCGAGCAGCACTCGGTTTGCTGCAGTCCGCGCCAACGGCCTGAGATGAGCGTCAACGGCGTCGACGCGAAAGATCTCACGAGCGACGCGCGCACCGCTCGAGAGAAGAGCGCGCCACGAAACAGGGCCGTTCAAGTCCCTGGGTTCACGTGAAAGGAGAGCCAGGATCTCCACACGGCTTGCGGCGTGATTCGCATGAAACGGATCGAGCGACCATTCGACCGGGGTAGGCTCACCCGCTGCGTTGAGCAACCTCTCGAGCGACTCGGTAATTTCGCCTTCGCGTATCGCACGGACTTGAAGACGCATCGCGGAGACCGCCGCGCGCTGATGGACGCCGGTCGCCACTCCACGCCAGAGCCACTGTCCGAGCGCGCGGCGCGCTGCCTCATCCGATTCCGGGAAGAGGTGGAACCATCGGGCCAGCAGCACGAAGACCACGGGGTATGGAATGAAGGCGTAGGCTGGGATCCCCGCGCCCGGTTCGGAAGCCTCCGTCGGCGCCTGCAAGAACGCGACGGTCCTTCGGATCGCTTCGGCTGCGTCCTCGGGGCCGACGAGCTTCGCGACCACGTCCTCGCTAAGGTCGTCGAGCCGCCTGGATGGATCGAGACCGCTCATTGCGAGGACGGCCTTCATCACCTCGTTGCGGGGCGGCTCCCCGAAGCCATCGATATCAGCGGCTCGCTGGAGAGCGCCAAGATCGAAGCTTCGCCGTGGGACGCCATGAGCGTCCGCACTCGATCCAAGGAGTGCCTGGAATACCTCGTCAGCACGCATGCTGACGCCGGTGCTGTTCAGGCGTGCGAAGACACCACGAAGAGCATCGACGTCCTCGGTCTCCAACAGGTACCCAGGAAGTTCGTAGTCGAGGAGCCTCTGCTGTACCCCTTCGACCAGATTCTGCTCCGCTTCCGTGAGATCGCAGTCACGAAAGAAACGTCCAAGACGTCGCAGGTCGCCGAGGGCTCTCAGGGGCACGTGCCGGCGGGCTTCTTCCGCCGTGGCGGGGCCGTGCAGAAACGTGTTGGTGGCAGGATCGAACCGTAGATCCCACGTCAAATCTCCTCGCTGGTCGAGCTCCAGCAGACTCGCCGCGAGCGCTGTGATTCTCTGTTGCCCGTCAACGATGTACCAGCCGTCGTCGACCGCTGGCGCATCCAGACGTGCATTCCCGACATGCACGTTCGTGTCTCGCTCCAACTTCCGCTTCCAGAAGAGCAGCGATCCGATCGGATACCCCTTCAACACACTGTCGAACAGCTTCACGACGTCCGCTGCGGTCCACCGCAGTGGCCGTTGAAAGCTCGGTACGCGAACGGCGCCTTCCTGAACGCGACCAAGCAGCTTCCGGACAGTGAGCGCGAAGGCCGCAGGGGGTTTAGGCAGCGGGACGTAGAGCGACGGCGAGGCGCCGGGTCGCGAGCGATCGTCGGGCTCGTCCTGCATGCACGTCAAGTATGTGGCCGATGCGATGCGAAGGAAAGCTTCGCGACCGCACCTCGACAGAGGACGGTGCTGGCATCAAGCGTATGAGTCGCGCTCCTCGAGGCGGAGAACAGAACCGTTCCTATGGAGATGCAGTCTCGATGGCGAGGGTGATGTCGATGGCGTGCTTCTCATGTCGACGTCGGACTGAGCGAAGACGTCCACGCGCTGCCCTCGCTTCGCGAAGAGCTGCTTCGCGCGCACCACCCTCTCGATGAGCTCCTTCTTGCGTGGCGCAGGGGGGGCGCGCGCGATCGCGGAGAGCGCGCACCTTCACGAGCATGAAGATTCGAATCTCGCGGTCGACGATCTCGCCCTCGAGGTGCGTCTCCGTCTGCCTCAGCCGCGCGGCCGCGGCAACGCTCGAAAGGTGCTCGAGGCGCGAGACGACGGACTGCTGCGGCGTCAGGTCGAGGCGACCTTCACCGCGGGGTCGCCGCCACGCTCCGTCGCGATCGCGTCACCCGCGAGGAGCGTCGCGCGGTCCGTCCATTCGACGCCGTTCACGTACGCGTGTGTGCCGGTCGCGACGAGCTCGACCCAGTCGTCGCTGCCGGCCGAGAGCGTCAGCCCCTCGATCGGTAGCGCGCCCTTTCCGAGCGGCGCGACGTAGCGCTGGCCGGCGACCTCGATCTCGATCGCTCCCGGCATGCGCTTGCACGGCGAGATGCGCAGCGTGACCTCGCGTCCGAGCTTGAGGTCGAGGCCGTCGTGGACGGGCAGGGGACCGGCCAGGTTGATCCCCCGGAGCTGCGTGCCGTTGCGGCTCTCGAGATCGCGAACGATGACCGCGTCGCCCTCGCGCGTGATCCGGAGGTGCTGCCGGCTCACCGCGTTCGAGCTCACCTTGATGGCACCCTCGCTGCGTCCGATGACCACCTCGTCGCCGAGGACCATCGTCCAGCGCTCGCCGAGCATGTCGAGGCTGACGATGGGAGTGAGCACCTTGCGGGCGCGGAGGCCGTTCGCCCGCTCGCGGAGGGGCGCGTCATCGGGGGTCTCCTTCAGCAGCTGCTCGAGCGCGGCGAGCGCCTCGCGCCGCCGCCCGCACTCGATCATCAGGTCGACGTCCTTCGTGCGATCGTCGCGCGCGCGAGAGATGCGCTCCTTGAACTGCTCGCTCGAGAGGAGGAACTCGAGCCGCTCGACGTCGCCCGCGGCCTGCAGGGTGCGAGCCTCGCCCTCCTTGTCGCCCGCGCGCGCGAAGGCCTCGGCCGCCTTCAGCGGTTCGCCGATCGCCTCGAGATCACGTGCGGCCTCGATGACCTCGTGCCGCGCGATCGCGCTGACGCTCGCGTCGCCGGCGAGCGCGAGCAGGAGCTCGGCACGCTTGAGGCGCGCCTCCTTGTGGCGATCGGTGCCCGCGCCCGCGAGCTGGGCCGCCTGCGCGAGGTACTGGAGCTTCGCGCGGGCCTCCGTCTCACCCTCTGCGCGGAGCAGCATGACCCGGGCGGCCTCCTCGGGCTGCCCAGCCTCGCCGAACAGCTCGGCCGCTCGCGCGAGGTCGCCGCGCAGCTCGGCCGTCCTTGCTGCCGCGGCCTGCCGGCCCTTGCCGAAGATACGATCGAGGAACGCCATCGGGAGCTGGGGCCCTCAGGTTACAGGGGAAAGAGGGGAGGAGGGCCCCCGAAGCCATTGACGGAAATCGCCACATAACCGACGCTTTGGCTCACATGGCGAACCAGAACCGGCTCGGCGAGCTCCTTGTCCGAGAAAAACTGATTTCGCTCGCACAGCTGCGCCAGGCACAGGACGAGCAGAATCGCTCGGGCAACAACCTCGGCTACACGCTCGCGAGGCTCGGCTTCATCAGCGATCAGGAGATCACGAATTTCCTCTCGCAGCAGTATCGCGTCCCGACGATCAATCTCGAGGAGTACGAGATCGATGCCGAGATCCTGAAGCTCGTCTCGAAGGATCAGTGCGAAAAGCACAGGGTCATCCCGGTCTCTCGCGCCGGCAGCTCGCTCATCGTCGCGATGGCCGACCCGACGAACCTCCACGCCATCGACGACCTCAAGTTCCTCACCGGCTACAACATCGAGCCGGTCATCGCGAGCGAGAGCGCCATCGGCGCCGCTGTCGAGCGCTACTACTCCGCAGGCCCCTCGTACGACGAGGTCATGGCCGGCTTCGAGGAGTCCGAGATCGAGTTCTCGGGCGAGGAGGAGGACCTCAACGTCCTCGAGCTCGAGAAGGCCAGCGAGGACGCGCCCACCGTTCGTCTCGTGAACATGGTGCTCCTCAACGCCATCAAGAAGGGCGCGAGCGACATCCACATCGAGCCGTACGAGAAGAAGCTCCGCGTGCGTTACCGTGTCGACGGCGTTCTCATCGAGGAGATGACGCCTCCGCTCAAGCTGAAGAACGCGATCGCGTCGCGCCTCAAGATCATGAGCCAGCTCGACATCGCCGAGCGCCGGCTCCCGCAGGACGGACGCATCAAGCTGAAGCTCGGCAAGGGCCGAGAGATGGACTTTCGCGTCAGCGTTCTCCCCACGCTCTGGGGAGAGAAGATCGTCATGCGGCTCCTCGACAAGGGGAACCTGCAGCTCGACATGACGAAGCTCGGCTTCGATCAGAAGCCCCTCGACGACTTTCTCTGGGCCATCCACCAGCCCTGGGGAATGGTGCTCGTCACGGGCCCGACCGGTTCGGGCAAGACGACCACGCTCTACTCGGCGCTCAGCGATCTCAACAAGACCGACGCCAACATCAGCACCGCGGAAGACCCCGTCGAGTACAACCTCCACGGCATCAACCAGGTCCAGATGCACGACGAGATCGGCCTGAACTTCGCGATGGCGCTACGCGCCTTCCTCCGGCAGGACCCGGACATCATCATGGTCGGTGAGATCCGCGACTTCGAAACGGCGGAAATCGCCGTCAAAGCCGCGCTCACGGGCCACTTGGTGCTCTCGACGCTCCACACCAACGACGCGCCCGCGACCATCTCGCGCCTCCTCAACATGGGTGTCGAGCCCTTCCTCATCACCGCGTCGGTCAATCTCGTTCTCGCCCAGCGACTCGCGCGCAAGGTGTGTGTCGACTGCCGCCAGACGATTCAGCTCGAGCCGCAGGCGCTCGTCGATCTCGGCTTCAACCCCGACCAGGTGGCGATGGCGCCGGGCCGGCTCATGAAGGGCGGCGGCTGCCGCACGTGCAACGGCACCGGGTACAAGGGGCGCGTCGCGCTCTACGAGGTCATGCGCTTCACCGACACCCTGAAGGAGATGGTTCTCCAGGGCTCGTCGACCGCCGAGCTCAAGATGGCCGCCATCAAGCAGGGCATGGTCAGCTTGCGCATGTCGGGCATCCTCAAGGTCCTCGACGGCGTGACGACGACGGAGGAAATCCTCCGCGTGACGATGGCCGACTAGGTCGGTTAGGTCGTGTGCACCGCACACGACACATCCTCGCGAAGGTCGGCTAGGTCGTGTGCACCGCACACGACACATCCTCGCGAAGGTCGGCTAGGGTGCGTGCGGCATGCCGCACGTCGTGTTCGTCGCTCCGCGCTTTCTCGAGAACACCAATCGCTACGTGAGGGCCTTCGCGGCCCTCGACGGAGTGACGCTCAGCCTCGTGAGCGCCGATCCGGAGTCGGCGATCCCGGAGTCTCTTCGCGCCAGGGTCGCGGGCCACTACCGCATCGACAACTGCGTCGATGCGAACGCCCTTGCGGTCGCGCTGCGGGCGCTCGCGAGCGGCGTCGGCCGCGTCGACCGGCTCGCCGGGGCGCTCGAGCAGCTCCAGATGCCGATGGCCGAGGTGCGCGACGCGCTCGGCATCGAGGGGGTCGGCAGCGAGGTCGCGCGGAACTTTCGCGACAAGGACCGCATGAAGGACGTGCTCCGCGCGGCTGGAGTCCCCGTCGCACGGAGCGGTCTCGCGACGTCGCCGGGCGCGCTGCGTACGTTCATCGAGCGCGTCGGGTTCCCGGTGATCGTCAAGCCGCAGGCCGGGGTCGGCGCGCGCGCGACGTATCGCATCACCTCGGCCGCCGACCTCGCTGCGCTCGAAGGGCAGGGCGTCGTGCCTTCCGAGGGCGAGCCGCTCCAGATCGAGGAGTTCGTGCGTGCGCGCGAGCACACGTGCGAGACGGTGACGGTGAAGGGCAAGGCAGTGTGGCGCTCGGGGACTCGCTACTTCCCGACGCCGCTCGAGGCGATCGAGTCGCCGTGGATGCAGTACTGCGTGCTCCTCCCTCGCGAGGACGAGAACACCGAGTGGACGAAGTTCCATCCCGTGAATGACGCGGCGCTGACCGCGCTGTTCGGTTCGAGCGCGGGCACGGCGGCGGGCACCGCGCTGACGCACATGGAATGGTTCCTCCGCGACGACGGCACGTCGCTCGTCAACGAGGTGGGCGTGCGTCCGCCGGGCGTTGGCATCATGCCGCTCATGAGCCTCGCCCACGAGACCGACTTCTGGGCGGACTGGGCCGAGCTCGTCACGTTCGACCGCTTCACGCCGAAGGCGCGCAAGTGGGCGGCGGGCGCCGCGTTCTTCCGCGGGCACGGCGGAGGCGATCACATCGTCGCGGTCGAGGGGCTCGAGGAGGCCGTCGCGGCAGCAGGCGATGCACTGGTCGAGATGCGCACGCCGAAGGTCGGCATGGCGCGCGCCGACGGCTACGAAGGCGAGGGCTGGGCGACGGTCCGCTCGGCGACGACCGAAGGCGCAAAGCAGGCGCTCACCGCGCTCATCGACCGCGTGCGCGTTCACTACGGCTGATCGTCGCTCACGCGTTCTCGGGGTAGTGCGTCTCTTCGCAGGTCGGGCAGAAGCCGTGCGAGAACTCCGCGTGGGTGCGCTCGCTCACGTAGGCCTCCATGCGGTGCCATTCGCCGAACTCGTCGCGGATCTTGTGGCAGAAGGAGCAGATCGGGACGATGCCGCGCAGCGTGCGGATCTCGGCGAGCGCCAGCTCGAGCGCTTCGCGGAGCGTGCGCTGCTCGTGCATCGCGAGAAAGAGCTCGCGCCTCGCCTGCTGCTTGCCGAGTGAGGCGTAGAGCGTGAGCGCGACGCCGACCACCAGCGCGCCAGCGGTCGAGAGCAGTGCGAACGTGCCCGTCGGACCTTGCGCCACGCGCGCGGCGATGAACGACACGACGAGGGCGGCGACGGCTGCGAGCTGGTAGCGGTAGCTCGCGGGGATGACGAGCGCGAACGCGGCGATGAGGACGACGCCCATCGCCAGCGGACGGCCGAAGCCCGGCGGACGCGTGAGCACGATGGCGGCGCCCGCCCCGGCGAAGATCACCGACCAGAGCAGGATGATGCGGTCCCGTGCGCGCGGCGAGGTGAGCGACGGGATGCGCAGGTAGACCAGGAGCGCTCCAGCGGCGACCGCGGCACGCGCCGCCATCAGCAGGACGAAGAGCGCCGACGGGCGCTGGCTGGCGAGGTCGACGATGCCGAGGGGAATGCTCACGACGACGGTGAGGAGGGCCACCGCGCGCGCGGTGCGCACGTCGTGGGCGCGCTCCCCAGCGCGGTAGTCGGCCTCGAGCTCGTCGGAGACGAACGTAGCTAGTGCGCTCAGCGCACCGCGGTCTGTCTCGCCCGGCTCGGCCATCCTACGGAGCTTAACGGCGCCGCCGAGCGCGCCTCAATCGGGCCGCGCGAGAATCGAACACAGCTCGAGCGTGGGCGCGGGCAGGCGGTAGCGCGCTCTCCCACCGCGCCTTACCGCCTCCCATGCGCGAAACTTCCGTGCCATTCCGTCGCAAAGGGTGCGTTACCATGAGGGTTACCCATGACGCAGCCCGCCGAGAACCGAGTCAATCTCCACCAGCTCCTGAAGGCCATGGTCGAGAAGGGCGCGAGCGATATGCACATCACGGCGGGCGCGCCGCCGCTGCTCCGCATCGACGGCGAGGTCATCCCTCTCAAGCTGCCGCCGCTCACGCCGATCGACACGAAGCAGCTCTCGTATTCGATCATGACGGAGGAGCAGAAGATCGCGTTCGAGAAGGACAGCGAGCTCGACCTTTCGTTCGGCGTGAAGAACCTGTCGCGATTCCGCGGCAACGTCTACCTCCAGCGTGGCGCGGTCGCCGCCGCGATTCGAACGATTCCCTTCAAGATCCTCTCGTACGAGGAGCTCGGTCTGCCGCCGGTCATCGTCGACATCGCCAACAAGCCGAACGGGCTCGTGCTGGTCACGGGGCCGACGGGCTCCGGCAAGAGCACGACGCTCGCGTCGATCATCGACAAGATCAACAGCGAGCAGCGCGTGCACATCCTCACGATCGAGGACCCGATCGAGTACCTGCACCCGCACAAGATGGCCGTCGTGAACCAGCGCGAGATCGGCGCCGACACGGCGTCGTTCAAGGGCGCCCTCCGGTACGTCCTTCGTCAGGACCCGGACGTCGTGCTCGTCGGCGAAATGCGCGATCTCGACACGATCGAGGCCGCGCTCACCATCGCCGAGACCGGTCACTTGGTCTTCGCCACGCTCCACACGAACAGCGCCGTTGCCACCATTAACCGCATCGTCGACGTGTTCCCGGCACACCAGCAGGACCAGATTCGCAACAAGCTCTCCTTCGTGCTCCAGGGCGTCATCACGCAGCAGCTGATGCCGCGCGCCGGTCAGCCCGGTCGCTGCCTGGCGATGGAGATCCTCGTGCCGAACTCCGCGATTCGAAACCTGATTCGCGAGAACAAGATCCACCAGATCTACGGCTCGATGCAGGTCGGTCAGGACAAGCACGGCATGATGACCCTGAACCAGTCACTCATGAACCTGTACCTCCGCCGCTTCATCTCGCTCGAACAGGCGCTCCTGCAGTCGAACGAGGTCGACGAGCTCAAGGGCATGATCGAGCAGCGCGCGAAGGCCGCCGGAATGGGCGAGCAGCAGCCGCAGCGGCGCTGAGTTGAAGAACGGCTTCCAGTGGTGCCTCCACTGCGGGCAGCCTCATGCGCTCGACGTGACGGTGTGTGCCGTCACGGGGGCGACCCTTGCCACGTCGATGCATGCGCAGCGGCAGACGCCTCCGAGGCTGCCCACGGGCCTGATCGCCGGCAAATATCGCCTCGGGCGCATGATCGGCAGCGGGGCCTTCGGCCGCGTGCACGAGGCGGAGAACGTCGCGCTCCGGCGGGTCGTCGCGATGAAGATCCTCACGAGCACGTCCCCGGACGCCGCGCGCCGGATGAGGCGAGAGGCGCGCGTGCTGGCAGGGCTCCATCACGCGAACATTTGTGACGTCTACGACGTCGGCGAGCTCGATGATGGTCGCCCATTCATCGTCCTCGAGCGGCTTCGCGGCGAGACGCTCGCGGCGCGTCTCGCGCGGGAGCGTCGGCTGTCGCTCGAGAAGGTGGTGCAGATCTTCACGCAGGTGCTCTCGGCGCTGCAGGCGGCGCACGGCGCGGGAGTCATCCATCGCGATCTCAAGCCCGCGAATGTCTTTCTCGCCGAGGAGGTGGGGTGTCCGCCGATCGTGAAGCTCGTCGACTTCGGGCTCGCGAAGGATCTCCTCGACGAAGGCTCTTCGACCGCGCTGGGGACGAGGTGCGGCTCGCCGTCTCACATGTCTCCGGAGCAGCTCCGCGGCGACCCGCTCGACGGGCGCTCGGATCTCTTCGCGGTCGGCATCATGCTCTTCGAGTCGCTCGCCGGCGGGCATCCGTTCTACGCGAGCACCATCGTCGAGATCGCGACGAGGATCCTGCGAGCGCCCGCGCCTTCGCTGAGACGTGCGCGCCCCTCGCTGCCCGGCTGGATCGAGGAGGTCGTTCTCGGCGCGCTGCAGAAGGAGCCTGAGTGGCGCTTCGACTCGGCGGCGCAGATGCAGCGAGCGCTGCTCGCGACCGAGTCGTGGCGTCAGTCGTTCTCGGGTGAGGACTCGGCGACGGACTTGGCGATCCTCCGGGTTCGGTCGTCGAGCTCGACGACGCCCAGCGCTCGCTGAGCGGCTGGCGCGTTCAGGGGACTTCGATCGCGCCGGCGGTGCAGCCCGTGGCCTTGCGGGGGTTGCCGAGGTACGGCCTCACCGCTGTGTGGTCGCCCGCGCCGTCTGCTACGCTCTCGGCGTGCGTGTGCGCCTTGCCTTCGTCTCCTTCTGTACGCTTCTCCTCCTGATCGGAGCGGCGTGCGGTCTCGACGTCGTCGGCTCGCTCGACGCCACCGCACCGGCCGCGCAGCCCGACGCGAGCGACGCGGCGCGCACCATCGCCATCGACGGCGACCTCCCCGACGACGCGGCCGTCGAGGCCGCGCCCCTCCCCGAGGTGCCGATCGGGCCGGAGACCGAGACGCCGATCGCCGATGCCAGCGCCCCCGACGCCGTCGGCGACTGCGGCTCACCGATCATCGCGGACAACTTCAACACCGCCGCGCTCGCCTCGAGGTGGCTCACCTATGGCACGGCCAAGCAGTCCGACGACGGCTTCGGCAACGGCTACGTCCAGATGATCCCGACCGGCCAGGGCGGCAAGGTCGCCGGCCTCTTCACACTCCCCGGGTTCGCCGCGAAGTCGTTCAACGCGAGCTTCCGCTACTTCGCGCGGCAGCCCGGCGGGTTCGGCGCCATCGGCGACGGCATCACGTTCTTCTGGATCACCTCGGGTGCCGTGAGCCAGGCGACGCTCGCCGACGCCATCAGCGGCGGCGGCCTCGGCCTCTCCCGCACGCTCGGCGGCTACGCCTTCGCGCTCGACGCCTACCGCAACTCGAGCATCAACGATCCGAGCTCGCCGTCCTTCAGCCTCCTCCACGTCGAGCCGTCGAAGGGCCCGCCGTCGGCCTACGACTGGCACGTCCAGAACGATGGACCTTACAGCGGCGTCTACGACACCTGGCGCACCGTCACGATCACGTTCAACAACGGAAAGCTCTCGGCCAGCATCAGCGGCACGAAGCTCTTCCAGAACGTCAGCATCCCGATGGCGAACATCATTGCCCTCGGCTTCACCGCCGCGACCGGCGGTACCGATGGCATCGGCTTCTACGTCGACACGGTGAACATCGAGCTCACCGACGGCGTCTGTCAGTGAGCCCAGCTCGGTGATCTGATCTAGAGCGGGCTCGGCGACAGCGGCGGCATCACGAGGACCAGCGAGTCGCGACTGATCACGATCCGCTCGCGCCCGAGCGACGTCAGGCCGAGCAACCCCGCGACGTCACCGCCAAGGTTCGCGATCAACCCCTCGAGCGTCGGGAATGCGTCGGTTCGGTCCACCGGGACATGGCGCGTCAGGTCCCCGGCGAACGTGACCTCTCCTTCGCCGTGATAGAGCGTGATCGCCGACGCCGTCCCGTCGACCGTGTCCTCGCGGACCTCGTGTGCGCGCGGCGACTTGTCGACGAGGATCACGTTCGACGCGCCCGTGTCGACCACGAGCTTCACGTCGCGGCCGTCGACCCTGATGCCCGACGCGACCAGCCACCCGTGGCGAAGCTCGATCGGCAGCACGATCGCCCCCGCCGGCACCTCGCGCGCGGGCTGGTACCAGGCGAGGGCGCCCTTCACGAGATCGAGATCGAGCACCTCGCCGTGCGAGACGAGCTCCGACCCGAGCACACCCGCCTGTGGCTCGCCATTCGGTGTCGTTCCCGGACGTAGCCGCGCGATGATCGGCAGCGTCGTTTCCTGGCAGAAGATCACCGTCTTCGCCGGCTCGTTCGCCTCCTCGCCCGAGTGCGTGACGAAGGACTTCAGGCTGCCCGTGTCGACCAGGTAGTTGCCCAGGACCCCGCGCGCCGTGAGCCGCGCATGGAGGCGATCGACACGCCCCGCCTCGTCGTGATGCACCAGTAGCGGCGCCGGCTCCGTGCACGCGGGGGCGGCCTGGGCTCGCTTGTCCCACATCGAACCGGTCTTGCGCGCGTGGGGCTCGACCCATCGCTCCTCGGGCTGCACGTCGTCCGAGCTGTCGACAGCGCCGCATCCTGCAACGCTCGCGACGCTCGCGACGACGGCGAGCGCGACCGCGATTCGAGGAGCCACGAGCGAGCGCACCACGACCTCATGGCCGAGCAACGTCCGCGCCATCTCTCGCGAGAGCGCACCCACACCGGAAACGCTCGCGCTTTCACGAGTGAGCCCGAGCGAGCGCTCCGCCGACACGCTCGCGAGCCGCCGCCCGCGTCAGCGGGCTAACGCTTCTTCGCGACTTTCCCGACGCCGACCTTCTCGGCCGCCGCTGCGATGTCGGGGTTCACGAAGCCCGCCGTCGCGATCGCCTTCACGTACTCGTTGCCGTGCCGCGAGTCCTTCACTGCGCCGTACGCGAGCGCGGCGATCTCCCGCGCGGGGAGGGGCGCCAGCGCCGGCGGAGGATCCTCGGCCGCGATGATCGCGCGCGCCTCTTCGAGCTTGCCGTGCGACGCGACCGCGTAGGCGCGCAGCCACTTGGCGAGCGGACCACCCACGTTCGGGTGGGTCTTGAAGAGTGCGATCGCCTCCTGCGACTTGTTCAGCGCGACGAGCACGAGGACGCGCTCCGTGAGCGCACGCACCGTCACCGTGCCGCCCTCGAGCGCAGCGCGGCTCAGGCGATCGGCCTCGTCGTTCTTGCCTTCCCATCGCGCGAGCTTCGAGAGGCGCACGGCACGGAGAGCGCGGGGCTGGATAGCCTCGCCCTGCCACTTGGCGGCGACCTTCTTCGCGAGCTCGATGTCACCGACCTCGAGCGCGGCATCCATCGCGACGAGATCGGCCCACGGCGTGTCGTCGTCGGCCATCTCGAGGGCCTTGTCGCCCGGGAGCGCCTGCGCATTGCCGGCCATGAGCGCCTGACCACGCACGAGCGGCACGAGGAAGGGGAGCTTCTTCGACTCCTCGGGCAGCGCCTCGAGCGCGCTGCGCATGCGCTCGCCGTCGAGCTTCTCGTAGGCGACGGCCGCGGTCACGATCGCCACGTCGGGCGACGCGGGCGGGAGCTCCTCGGAGGCCTTGAGCGCCTCGTCGAGGCGCGCGCCGAGCAGCGCCACGCGTGCCGCGAGCATGCGCGCCGGCGGATAGACCGCCGAGAATGACACCGCGATGAGCGCACCCTTGCGCGCGAGCGCCTCGTCTCCGGTCGCGAGCGCGATGCTGCCGAGCCACGCCGCGATGCCCGGCGTGTCGGCGACCGCGAGGCCCTTTTGCAACGCGGCCTTCGCCTCGTCGGTCTTGTGCTGCTCGATCGCGAGCAGCGCGCGAACCGCGGGCGCCACGGCCTTCAGCGGCGTCGGCAGCACGTCGGCCTTGTCGACGATCTCCTTCGCCTCTGCCGGCGGCTCTCCGCGCGCAGGGTCGCGCGCCCACGCGAGGGCTGCGAGCGTGGCACCCTCGATGCGATCGGGATACTTCGCGCGCAGCTCCTTCGCGAGCTCGCCGGCGCGATGCGGGTCGCCGTCGACCGCGGTGGCGCGCGCGAGGAGGATCTGCGCGATGACGAGGTTCGGATCGAGCTTCACCGCCGCGGCGTAGCGTTCGAGCGCACGGCCGTCGCCGGCGCGCTCGAACGTCGCGCCCGCGATGAGCTGGTACCAGGGGTCGTCGTCGGCCTTGCCGTCCCACTTCGCGAGTGCCGCGGCCGCGCCGGCGGTGTCACCCTGGAACAGGAACGACGCGACGTACGCGAACGCGAGGCGCTTCTCCTCGATGCCGACTTCCTTCGCGCGCTGCGTGCCGTCCTCGAACGCGACGTTCTCGCCGCCCTTGAGGAGGCCGACGAGGCCGCGCTCGTGGAGCCAGGTGAGCGCCGCATGCGGAGAGCGCGACTCGAGATCGAACGATTTGGCGAGCGACTGCTCGCTCGGCTCGAGCGAGCGAAGGTCGCTCGCGGCGAGGTCGATGTCGACCTTGGCGAGGATCTTCTCCGACTCGACGTGCGCCTTCGCGCGCTTGTCGTTCACGTAGTAGTAGGTGCCGCTCGCGCCGCCGACGATCGCCACCGCGAGCGTGACGAGCGTGATCACGCTGCCGAGGCGGCGCTTCGCCTTGTCTGGCTTGTCCCACGCGAAGACCTGCGGGCGCACGGCGCCGTCGGGCTCGAACACGCCGGAGATCTGCAGGGCGTCGAGCACGTCGCGGGCCTCGGGCATCGCCGCGCCGTTCGGGCCCGCGGGACGCGGCGCCTTCGGCGGAACGAGGAACGGATTGACCGGAAGCTCGGGCGGAGGCGCGGCTGGCGCGGCTGGCGCGGCTGGCGCGGCTGCGAAGAGCGACGGCGGCGCAGGCGCCGCGCGCATCGGCGAGGACGCGGGCGCCTGTGCAGACGCCTGCGACATGAACGGCGACGTGCCCGGATTGAGGGCGGGGGCTCCGCGCGACGAGGGCGGGAGCGCGACGTTCGCGGTCTGCGGCGCGCCGAACAGCGCGTCGTCGTGGCCGTTCGAGAGCGAGCCCGCGAGCCCGGAGCCGAGCCCCTCGAAGAGCGCGTCGAGCGGCGCGTCGCCCGTCCCTCCGAACGAGGGCACGAAGTCCTCGCCCATGCCGCTCGCCGTCGGCAGCCCGAACTGCGGGAGCGCGGCCGCGGGAGCGGCGCGATGCGGCGGAGACATCGGCGGGGGGACCGGCCGCCCTGCCGCGGGCAGCGGCGCGGCACTCGCGAGCGCCGCCTTCACCTCGTCGTTCTTGCGGACCTGCGTCTCCGCGTCGTCCGGTGATGAATCGCGGCTCCCCCGCGCGGCCGACGGATTCGCGGCGCGTGCGACCTCCTTCGCGACGGCGACCATGCCGGACGCCTGCTGTGTGGCGATGAGCGAACGCGCGCGCTCGAGCCAGACGCCTGCCTGACGGTCCGCGGCCCCGAACTGCATCGCGCGCTCGAGGACCTTCTCGGCACGCTCGGCGTCGCCTCGACGGAGGAGCACCTCGCCGAGCAATCGGTAGACGTCGCCGTCACGAGGGGCGAGGCGGCCCGCGGCGATGAGCACCTGCTGCGCGTCGTCGAGCCGACCCGCGTGTGTGTACATCTCGGCAGCCGCGGTCAGCGTATGCACGTCGAGCTGGCGCGAGGCATGACTGCCCACGATCTCGACCAGATCCATTCTTTTCGACCCGCGCAGCGCGCCGCAGAGCTCGACCGTCTCGGAGACGTCCGGGTTCCGTTGCCACCGCGCGTAGAGGTCGTCGATCGACTCCTGCATCGACGGGCAGAGCGTATCACCGAATTTTCGGGCTTTGTGTGCAGCATCGACCGCGCGACACTGCCTTTCGCAAAGAGGAGGCCCGCGCAAACGACGCGGCCGTAGAAAGAGGGCATTCCGATGGACGACGCGACGTTCGAGCACAGTCAGCGGTTCGAGATCGGCGAGGTCACGGGAAACGTGCGCCTCGGCAAGCTCGAGGCGATGTACGAGGAGCTGTTCGCGGAGGTGATCGAGGACGGGGTCATCACCCAGGACGAGCGAAACCAGCTCGACAAGATGGCCGACAGCCTCGGGCTCGATCGGGCCCGGCTCCGGCGGCTCGAGTCGGCCCTCCAGGCCGCGTACGAGGCCCGGAACCGCGTGGTCATCAAGGACCTCTCGATGGACGACTCGCCGCCTCCGGCGACGATCATGCCCCTCGAGCCGGCGACCGACCAGCGCACGATGGCCCTCGAGCGGCGCATCAAGTCGCTCGAGACCCGGATCAAGGACCTCGAGACCGAGCTCGAGGAGGCCCGCTCGCACATCAGCGTCGAGGTCGATTTCTCGGACCACGCCGCAGGCGGCGCCGCCCCGAAGGACCTCCCGGAGGAGGACCCGGCCGAGCTCGCCCGTCGCGTCCGCCACGACCCGCGCGACGACAGCTCGCTGCACGCGCTCTTCCGCCTCTACAAGAAGAGCGGCGACCTCGACCGCCAGTGGTGCGTCGCCCAGGTGCTGAGCTACCTCGGCGTCGCGAACGGCGAGGAGCAGGAGATCTACGGCAAGCACAAGGAGGCCGCGCTCATCCGCCCGAGCGGGTCGGTCACCCAGGAGGCCTGGCGCCGGCTCGTCTTCCACCCGGAGGAGGAGCCGCTCGTCGGCGAGATCTTCTCCGTCGTCGTCTCGGCCGTCTTGATTGGGCGTCTATCAGCCCTCCGCCGGGACAAGCAGCTCGTGAAGCTCGACCCCGCCGGCAAGCAGGACCCGGTGAAGACCACCATCCAGGCCGTGCGCTGCTTCCACTGGGCGGCGTCGATCCTCGGGATGCAGTCGCCGCCGCTCTACGCCGACCCGGACTTCAACGGGTTCGTCGAGATGGTCCCCGGCGTGCCGCCCGCCTCGCGCATCGGCGCGACGGCGCTCTCGGGCCGGAGCGCGGCTGAGCTCGCGTTCCTCGCCGGCCGGCACCTCGCCTGCTACCGCGAGGAGCACTTCGTGAAGCTGCTCGTCCCCTCGGCGCGCGGCCTCGAGGACATCTTCCTCGCGGCGCTCTCCATCGGAAACCCGGGTCTGCCGCTGAGCGCGCAGGTGAAGGCGCTGGTCGTGCCTATCGCCAACGCGATCGAGCCGATCCTCGAGCCGCAGTCGATCGACCGGCTGCGCGGCCATTTCCTCCGCTTCGTGGAGGAGGGCGGGCGCACCAACCTCCAGCGGTGGACCACCTCGGTCGACCGCACGTGCGCGCGTGCAGGCCTCCTGCTCGCGAACGACCTCAAGGCGGCGCACTCGGTCTTCGCCCTCGAGGACCCGACGCATATCGGGGAGAAGATGGACGATCTCATGAGCTTCGTCGTCTCCGACCGCTACGGAAAGCTCCGCAAGCAGATCGGGATCGCCGTCGCCTCGCAGAGCTGAGAGACCTCGCTCACGCGCTGCGTAGCCAGCCCTGCGGGCTCGGCAGCGCATCGCAGTGCGCGCATTGGGGCGTGTTCCAGTGGAGCGGCGTGTGGCAGTGCCAGCACTCGAACCTCGGACCGCGCTGCGAGCTCGCGTGAGTCACGTACGACGCGTAGGTGATGGCGTGCGGCGGCGGCGCCGTCTCCTTCACGCTCGCGGGCGGCGGCTTGCGATCCGAGCGCGGGACGACCTCGGACTCGAGGGGCGCCGGCGGACGTGACGGCCGGAGCGTGGGGCGATCGGAGACCCGCGGCCCGCGCGGACGCGTGCTCGGAGCGCGCGCGGCGGCCTCACTCGCCAGGATGACGCCGCTCCGCGCGGCGGACGAAGCCGGCGCACGCGCGGAGAAGGCCAGGACGTGAAAGAACGCCTCGAACGCCTCGAGCGCGATCTCGTCGCCGCTCAGCTCGAGCGCGCCGATGCCTAGCACGAGCTTCCTGCGGTCGGCGTAGAGCGCATCGGGATCGAGGCGCCGCCACTCGATCATCTGCGGGCGCGAGGTGGTGCCCGGGTTCTTCCAGCAGAGGCGCCGCGAGGTGACGAGGAAGCCTTCGTCGCCGGAGCCAAAGACCGTGTCGTCGAAGAGCGCGAGCACGCGCTCGTCACTCGGGAGATGTCGTGCATGAACGGCACGCGCGACGATCTCCTTCTTCCCGGGGACGTTCGGGCAGAGGTACATCGAAGGAGCACCCGTGAAATGGCGGCGCAGGAGGGCGAGGACCGCCTCGTCCGTCATCGGGATGCCCGCGGCATCCCACGTCTCGCTGCGATCGCGCTCCATGTTCGCTCCCTTCTTACGCGTCGCGTTGCGCGGGGCTTCCCTCGACCCTGCGAAGGGCAACGGACGAGCTCGAACAAAAGACCGAAACCCCCTCTCCCGACGCTCGGGAGAGAGGGCTCGGGGGCGATGGGCTCGGACTCGTTCAGCTCTTCGGGAGCGGCGCCGAGGTGCCGTTCGCGGCGGCTGCGCCACGCGACGGCGCGAGCAGCTCGCTACGGATGCGCGTGCGCATCGTCTCGAGCTCCGGGGTGCGCGACTTCGCACCGGCGTCGCCGAGCGCTCCGCCACCCGCCTCGCCGAGCTTGTCCGAGAGGAGCAGGGCGAGCAGCGTCTCCATCACGGAGCCGTTCGCGCCCGAGCCGCCCGTACCGGAGCCACCCATCACGATCTTCGGAACCACGTCCACTCGCGACGTCGCGATCGCGTCCGTGAAGTTCTTCATCACGTTCTGGGTCACCTGGAACTTCGGTCCGCCATAGGCGCGGACCTGCTCCTCGATGGCGACGGCCTCGGCCATGCCGATGCGCGCCACCCTGTCTGCCTGGGCCTCGCCCATCACCCGCGTACGAGCGGCATCGGCTTCGCCGATCGTGCGCATCTCCATGGCCTGCGCCTCCGCCATCGTGCGCATCTGCGCGGCGGCCTGGACGCTCCGCTCGTACGCGGCGCGACCCTGGTTCGCCTCGATCGTGATGGCGACCTCGCTCTCCGTGAGCTGCTTCTGGCGGTCGGCACGCGCCATCGCCTCGCGCAGCTCGCGCTCCTTGGCCGACGCCCTCTCCTGGCGTCCGTAGGTCTCGATCTGCTCCTCGGCGATCTGGCGAGAGCGGAGCTGCTCGAGGATGGTCGCGATGTGCTTGTCGTTCGCGCCCGCGGCGGGCGTACCGATGAGCACCTCCTCGAGCTCGAGGTTGTAGTGCGTGAAGCGCGCCTTCATCTCCTCGCTCGAGATCGCCTGGATCACGCTTCGCTCCTGGATGAGCTGGATGAGCGTGCGCGTCTGCCCGATGTTCTTGAAATACGCCGCGACCATCGGGTCGAGGGTCTGCTCGACGAGGCGCTTCACGTCACCGAAGCGCTGAACGACGAGCGGAGCCTTGCGGTAGTCGATGTGGACGACCACCGAGAGCGGGAGCGACGGCTCGAACGCGTCCTTCGTGATCAGCGAGACCTCGGAGAGGTTCTCGTCGAAGCGATGGGACCCGATCTCGCCCTTCGTCCACTTGAGGATGAAGTTCGTCGTCGGCACGTTGATCACCTTGCCGGCATACGTGTTGAACGCGTACTTGCCGGGGAGGAGCGGCTCGTTCCACACGCCGCGCTCGCCCTTGCGAACGAGCTCGCCGTGCTTGTACTCCGTGCCGGAGATGTCGCTGCCGTCGAGACCCGTGTAGGAGACGACGACACCGACGTTGCCGACCTCGACCACCGTCTTCGGGATCATCTCGATGGTCGCGAAGAGGCGGTTGATGTTGTACGTGCCCTCGCAGAGCACCTGGAGCTGACGACCCCGCGAGCCACCGGCCGCGAGGAACGCCTCGGGGTCCTGGAAGTTGTTGTGGTACGTGCGCGCGTCCGACGGGTCCTCGCCGACGACCGGCGCGATGATCTGGCCCTGAGCGAGCGACCGACCGTCGTGCACGGTGACGACGCCGATCATGTCGTCGGCGCCCTTGATGATGACCGGCGTGAAGCCGCCGCGCTCTACGATGGTCATGGCCATCTGACGGAACACGCCGTCCTCCTCGCGACTGAGGGTCACGTAGAACAGCTTGCCCTCGGTCACGACGAGGAACTGCGCGAGGTTGATCGCGTAGGTGCCTTCACGAAGGATCTGGCGCTGCGGGCCGCGCTGTCCGCCGTTCGTGAGGAACTGGCGGACGTCCTGGAACTGGCTCGAGCTCGCGGTGCCCGCGAGCGTCTGGGTCGCCGACAGCGCGGAACCGTCACGTGCGAACACGTAGCCGATCTTGCCCTGCGGGATCGTCACGAGGGGCGTCTTGTGGACGCGGTACTGCACCGGAAGGAGGTAGTGCAGACCACCGCGGAGGAGGTTCGGCTGGTAGCCAGCCTCGCCGCCGAGCGCGATGAAGCCGCTCTTGATGGAGCCCTTGAGGCTCCACCTCTTTTCGATCACGCCGACGCGATCGTTCGGGATGTACCGAATGCCGGAGAGGAGAACGAGGACGACGAGGAGCCCGAGGGCCATTCCGAAAATGGCGAGCCCGCTGAGCGCAAACATGTTTGAGCCTCCTTAGAAACGTGGTGATGAGACGTGACGGCAGAGCTAGTGCATGCAGGATGCACGTATGCCCTCACCGCCACTCGCAGCCCCTTCGAAAGAAGGGAGCCGGTTCGGCGATGGGGCTATGTCGGGAGTGGATGGCCGGTCGTGGGTGGCGAGGCGAGAGTTCCGTGCGGGCGGGAAGGAGTCCGACGTGCTCAGGAGTCGTTCCCGCGGGCCACGCGGCCGGCTTGGTGCGTAAGATTGGTCCCACTTTCAGCGCTGCAAGGAAATCGGACAGGGGCCGCGCCCGATTGGCGCGCAGGAATGGGCACGCCTGATGCCGTTGCGCGCAGACGCTGCACGCGCCCGGACGGCACGCCCGATGCCGACAAGGCCTCGCACGTTCGCTACGACGACGTCGAGAGCGTCGCGCAGTAAGCGCTCGTCGTCACTTCGCCATCGGCAGGACGGCGCCTGACGGCAGCCAACCCACCGCGCGCCCCGCGACGACGTGGGCGAAGTCCGAGCCCTCGTCAAGGAGCTGTACGCGCGCGCCCTCGGGCAGCGGCGCGACGGAGAGGAGCGCCACGTGCTTCTCGTCGAGGAGCCGCGTCGCCGGCGCGATCACCACGGCCTCCCGGACGTTCAGCCGGATGTCGCGTGCCGACTGCACGACCAGCGCGAGCGCGAGGAGGAGGCCACCCGCGATGGCGCAGGTCGTCGTCCCGGCGACCTTGAGGCGCCTCACCTGCGCGCGCGCTCGGACAAAGATGCCCACCGTCAGCGCGAGCGAGCAGATCAGTGCCAGGATCGCCCACACGTTCTCGGGCAGGAGCTTCACGATCGAGCGACCGAGCGAGACGCCGTGCTCGAGCTCGATGGGGTCGCCTCCACGCGAGCGCCGCTTCGCGACCTCGGCGCGCACGGCGGCAAGCGCCGTCGTCGCATCCGCGACGAGCGCCGCGTCGTGCGAGAGCTCGCGCGCCTCCTCGAATCCGTGCGCCGCGCGCCCCAGATCTCCAGGCTGCTCGGCACCGGCTCGCACGCGGCCCGCGTAGGCGAGCCCGCGGTCGTAGCTCACGACCGGGTCGACCACGCCGCGATCGCCGAGCGCCTCGAGCTTGGCGATCGCCAGTGCGGGCCGGTCGCCGGCGAGCGCGTCGGTCGCGGCCTGGAACAGCGCCTTCGGATCGGTGTCCTCGGCGACGGCCTCCTTCGCGTCGGCGTCGGCGCCCACGTCTGCGCTCGCACGCGCGGGGAGGAGCGCCAGCGCCGCTGCCGCCGCAAGGGTGACCCAGGCCCGCTTCACGGCTTCTTGGTCCGCGGCGCGAGCTCGTCGAGCGCGGCCTTCGCCTGGCTCCACGTCGTGCGCGCGGTCTCGATGTCGACGCCGTCGGGCGAGAAGCGCGCGTCCTCGCAGGCACGCAGGATGGCGAGGATGCCGTCGGCCTTCTCGGTGTCGACGCCGGCCCCTTCGAGCTCGGTCTTGACGGTGTCACTCGCGGCGCCGCGCAGGTTCACGTCCGTGCTTACGAGCACCTCCGCCTCGACCGCTCGCGCGATCGCGCCCATCGCCGCCTTGCCGTCGTCACCACGGCACGCCTCCTCGGCTTCGGCGCGCCGTGTCTTTGCGATGCGATCGGCGGACGGCGACGCTGCGGCGCGCTTCTCGCGCCAGCGGCCGAGCGCCCCTTGCGCGCCGAGCGCGAGCGCGCACGCGAGCGGCGAGCCGAAGAGCGCGGCCCAGAACAGCCCACGCTCGGCGAGGAACGACTGCGGGTGCGGGCCCTCGAGGACGCGACGCTCCTTGGACATTCCGCCGAGCACCACCTCGGGCGTATCCGTGCCGGCGTCTCGTGCTTCGCCCGGCGCGACGTTGACGATGCCCACGGTCGCGCGCGCGACGGCGTACGTGCGCCGGTCAGGGTCGTAGTACGGCAGCCTGACCTCTCCGAGATCGACTGGGCCGTCCTTGTGCACGCGGACGACATACGAGAACGTCCGCGTGCCGCCGTAGCGATCGTTCTGCATCTGGCCGAGCTTGTCGCGCAGCGTGGGCTCGAGCCATTCGACGCCGGGGACGACCGGGAGAGCGAGCTGGCTCGGGAGGTTTCCGGTGCCGCGCAGCTCGAGGCTCACGCCGATGGCGCCGTCGCGAAAAATCGCGCGCGGCGTCACCGTCGCTTGCAGCGACATCTCTCCGACGTCGCCGACGGCATAGCCCGCGGGTCGACCCGCGATCGGCGGCTCGCTCACGTCGACCGAGAGGGTCTCGCTCGCGCGCAGCCCGACGCGAGCCTGCGCGAGCGTGAGCGACATGGGCTCGATCGTGAGGTGGCCCGTCTTCAGGGGGAAGAGCGCATTCTTTCGGATGAGCTTCACGTTCCACAGCTTGGCGCCGACCAGCGCGGTGCCAACGCCTACCGCGCGCGTCTCGTCCTCGACGAGCGGGCGCTTCACGAAGTCGTTCGCGTTCGCCTCGTGCACGTCGCCGGGGCGTGACTGCCGAGCGTACGGATCCTCGTAGAGGTAGACGGTGAGCGTGACCTGCTCACCGACGACAGCGCGCGTCTTGTCGATCGTCGCATGCAGGAACGCCACCGAGTCGCGCGGCGCGTCCATGCCGAGCTTCGGGTCCGCGCTCGGTGTGGCGGGCTCCTGCCGGCGGTCGTCGTCCCCGAAGTCGAAGAGGCTCTTGAACGGATCGAGCGGCGAGGGGGCGAACGGATCGATCGGCGGGCGACCACGCGGCCGCGCGGCGGCGCCCTTGCCGCGCTCGACCACCCGCACGCGGATGGCGTTCGCGGTGCGCTTCGCTCCGCCCACCGTGACCGTTGCCGGGCCGACCGTGAGCGTGCCGACCTTGTCGGCGCGTAGCGTCCACGAGGTGACCAGGCCGTTCACCTCGTTGGCCACGCCGTTGACGCTCGTGCGCATGTGGACGGGCGCCGACGAGACGCCCTGTAGCGAGAAGCCCTGGATGGAACCGGGCTTGGGATCCGAGGGCGAGGGCCCGCCGTGGGCCATCACCTGCAGCGAGTAGGTGAGGGGGTCGCCGACCTCGACGGTGTCGGTGTCGACGGCCGCCCTGATCTCCACGGACTGCGCATGCGCGGCGCGGGTGGTGAGGAACGCCAGCGCGAACGCCACGAACGTCGTGAGCGCCGCGAGGAGAGCGCGCTTCACTTGTCGCTCATCCCGCGGACTTGCCGCCTCTGGCCCATCTTCCGCGCGGTCTCCTGCTGCACGGTGGGCGCGTTCTCGAGCTGGTCGAGCATGCGCTCGTCCTGGTTCTGGCGCGAGGGCGGAGGCGGAGGCTTCTCGTCCTGCTTGTCCGGCTTCGGGGGCTTGTTCTCGTCGGCAGAGCCGGAATCCTTGCCGCCCGCGTCCTTGCCCGCGTCGTTGCCGCCGTCGGGCTTGCCGCTGTCGGGCTTCTTGTCGTCGCCGCCGTCCTTGTCGTCCTTGTTGTCGCCGCCGTCGCCGCCGCCGTC
>Ga0105047_10000352_pt1 | contig 75443 bp, 72 predicted proteins | sample MAT04_FD_78384 | JGI IMG/M metagenome (GOLD analysis project Ga0105047, IMG submission 78384) | Freshwater microbial communities from Lake Fryxell liftoff mats and glacier meltwater in Antarctica - MAT-04 (megahit assembly) | ecosystem: Environmental > Aquatic > Freshwater > Ice > Liftoff... | reverse complement strand
GTACTAATTCGACAACCGCTTTTCGGGTTCAAAATGCCGCCGGCTCGAGCGATATCCTCAGAGCTGATACATCCAATACTCGCATCGGCATCGGCTACTCAGTGGACCCAAGCTATACTCTTGACGTCAATGGTGACATCAACTCAGCTACAGCCTTACGCGTCGGTGGTATCTCTGTCTGTACGTCTTCAGGCTGTCTTGCCACCAGCGGAAACACGAATTATATACAGAACTCAACCGGCCTGCAGACGAGTGCAAACTTCAACGTCGAATCGACCTCGACCGGCGCGGTGACGGGCATTCTGAAGGGTATATCGGGGCAGACGGCTGATGTCTTCCAGGTCAAAGATGGCAGTAATAATACAACGGCCAGCGTCGGCGCGACCGGCAATACCGTCTTCCGGACAACGACCAATTCTAGCTCGGCCTTCCAGGTCCAGAATGCTGCTAGCCAGAGCCTCTTCAGTGTCGACTCAACGAATTCAAAGGTACAATTTAATAGCGCAGCCAATGGCGAGCTGAACGCCTGGACGACGAACAGTAATGCTTTGGGGGCAGCTGCATTCGCACCTACGTCAATAATCGTCAACGGGTATATGTACAATATCGGCCCTAGCAGCACAGTCTATTATTATCCGGTTAATGCCGATGGTAGTCTCGGTGCAGCTAGTACTACATCAACACTACCATTTGCGAGTGGCTATGGCGGCTTAGTTTCAAATAATGGCTATCTCTATGCAACAAATGGTGGTTCTGCAAACGTTGTTTACGCCCGAATAAATTCTGATGGCACACTCTCGGCTTGGACGAATGTCACTTCGTTACCTGCCAATTCTTTTGGATCAAACCAGATGGTTGTGGCAAATGGGTACGTTTATCTGGTTGGGGGAGGGCCTTCATATAGTGCAATCTACTATGCGCAAATTAACGTTGACGGATCACTCGGTAGCTGGACAACTTCGGGAGTAAGTCTCCCCTCTGGTAGGATACTAAATGGGACTGTGGTTGCAAACGGCTATCTTATTGTAACCGGTGGCTCAACTGATGTTAATACTGGTCAATCCACCGTTTACTCTGCCAAGCTCAATACAAATGGCACAATTGGTTCTTTTGTATCAACCACATCATTACCGGCTGTCCGTTACTCACACAGCACTGTATCTATGAATGGTTATATTTATGTAATAGCTGGTACCCCCAATACGGCAGCTAATGAGGTTACTACGATTTATTACGGACGAGTTAGTTCAACAGGCACCATCAGCGCATGGACTACTGCAACTAACTCGCTACCAGCAGCCAGGGCTTCACAAGCTGTGGCATCAGCCAACGGCTATATCTACATCTCCGGGGGCGGGAATACTTCAAGTGTTGCGCAATCAACCATCTTCTACACCTCTGGTGCCCGTGTCCAAATGATAGGCAATCTTGATTTGATCGGCCTCAACGGTGGGGCTTTGAGTGACGCTCCTGGAGCCGGTGGTGGCAATATCTATGCCGGCAAGATCTTCTCAAACAATGACCTCGAGGTGACCGGGAGCGCGACCTTCAACGGCGGGGCGACGGTCAACTCCACCTTCAGCGTGCGCGGTACCAGTGCCTTCCAATCGGCTACAAATACGACTAATGCCTTCCAATTCCAGAATGCCTCGGCCGCTACGGTACTGAACGTCGACACGACCAATAGGCGTATCGGTATCAATACAACTGCGCCGACGGCATCACTTGACGTGCGTCCGACAGCGATTGGTGACATTGGCTTCTTTATAAGGCAGATCGCCAGTAGTACGTCTGACATTCTACAGTTCCAGAATTCAAGCTCGGCAGTCATCTTTGCGATTGATGCAACCGGTGCAATCGTCAACGGTGATGCCTTCGGTGGCCCGCCCCAAGTCGGCATCGATCCAAACTCGGGGGCTGGTGGGGACTATACATCCGGCACGGGACCATTTGCCTCAGTGGCAACAGCTGACGGGTTTGGAAACTTTTACAATGATGTTCAGCCAGGAACTGTCTATACGGCCAATGCCGCTCAGACAGGTATCTTCCGCTGCACACTACCAACTACACGCTTGCCTAGCAGCTCGAACGCCTATGTTTGGGTTTATCTCACCGCCGATACAACCACTGGCGCCAACGGACGAAGCTGTACTATCAACTACAGTGCGACAATGCCAACTTTTAATGCTCGGTATCCCTTTGTCGTAATTAGTTTTACCTGCATCTCGTTCAGCGGTTTTAGCTGCGGTCACGTCGATATGCGCTATTACTTGGGCGGGACTTTAGCCTATGTCAATACGCAGAGTGCTGTCACGACAGGTCAGACGGTCATAAACGATACAGCTTCAGACAATCGTGTGACTCTGACTGCCTCAGCCGCATCAAACGGTGCGGCCGGCATAATAGTAGTGGGGAATACGGCGGCCGGTAGGGCTATAATGATGACGCAAGGCTATGCGCGGGGGTGGGCGGGGGCCGCAACATCTCGTGGATCGTGTGTTCAGACCACTACAGTGAATGGCTATCTCCAGGTTACAAACACACCAGCAGTTGGTACTTGCTTCGGTCAAGCTGTTACTACAGGGGGTGGCTTCAATAATCCCGTGCTCGTGCGGGTCGACCCATACTAGGCTTGCTCATACCTGTTGCTCTCCTATATAATAGAAGCTAATAACGCGTTAATTCTCCGGAGGGGTAGATCTTTTTGTGGCAGTAGATTCATCAAAAAAACCAGCTGCCTATTCAGCTGAACAAATTCAAGTTCTCGAAGGTCTCGAACCTGTTCGGAAGCGCCCCGGTATGTATATCGGTGGTACGGGCATCGAAGGCTTGCATCACTTGGTGTGGGAGCTGGTCAACAACTCCATCGACGAAGCTCTAGCTGGAGCTGCCACCAATGTTGAAGTCGCTCTCGAGCCCGACGGCTGGGTACGGGTGACTGACAATGGTCGCGGCATCCCTGTCGACAAGGTCAAATCAACTGGCAAATCCGCCCTCGAGACCGTCCTAACAGTCCTGCACGCCGGTGGTAAATTTGGTGGTGGTGGCTATAAGGTCTCCGGTGGTTTGCACGGCGTTGGTATCTCGGTGGTTAACGCTCTCGCGACGGATCTGGTGGCGATTGTCAAAAAAGACGGCAAGGTGCACGAGCAGGTCTACAAACAGGGCGTGGCCCAAAGTGAGATTAAGGTCACTGGTACGACCAAGGAAACTGGCACTACGATCAGATTTAAGGCCGACGATACCATCTTCGAAACGACTGATTTTAGCTACAATACCATTCTCGATTATCTGCGGCACCAGTCGTATCTGACCAAGGGAGTGCGAGTGCGTTTGGTTGATGAAGTAGCGCTCAAGAGCTTTAGCTTTTACTTCGAGGGTGGTATCCGCAGCTACGTCGAGCACCTCAACAAGGGCAAAGAGGCTATCAATGACCCGACATTCTATGTCGAAAAAGAACAATCTGACGTCACGGTCGAGGTGGCGATTCAGTATGCCGATAGCTTTAATGAGCAAGTCAAAAGCTTCGCTAATAACATCCACAACCCCGATGGGGGTACTCATTTAACCGGCTTTAAGACCGCCCTCACGCGGGTTATTAACGACTATGCCCGCAAGAGTGGCCTGATTAAAGAGAAAGAAGAATCATTGACCGGGGATGATGTGCGTGAAGGCTTGACGGCAATCGTCTCAGTCAAGCTGCCGGATCCGCAATTTGAAGGCCAGACCAAAGGCAAGCTGGGTAATCCCGAAGTTCGCGGCATTGTTGATTCGGTGACTAGTGAATATCTTTCATACTACTTAGAAGAAAATCCAGCCGAAGCCAAGAAAATTATCGGTAAAGCCTCACTTTCGGCTCGGGCTCGGCTAGCCGCCCGGGCTGCCCGCGACACCGTAATTCGAAAAGGGGCTCTCGAAGGCATGACGTTGCCAGGCAAGCTGTCTGACTGTAGCTCCAAGGATATGACGCGCTCCGAGCTCTTCATTGTCGAGGGTGATTCGGCCGGTGGTTCAGCCAAGCAAGGGCGAGATCGTGAGTTTCAGGCAATCTTGCCACTGCGCGGTAAGATCCTCAATGTTGAGCGGGTTCGACTCGATAGAATGTTGAGTAATAATGAAGTTAAGAACCTAATCATTGCGATGGGAACCGGCATTGCTGAGAATTTTGACCTGGATCGTTTGCGTTACGATCGGATTATCATTGCGACTGATGCTGACGTCGACGGCTCGCATATTCGTACCCTCCTGCTGACCTTCTTCTTCAGGCATTTGCCCGATCTGATCAATGCCGGACATGTCTATATTGCCCAGCCGCCACTCTTCAAGCTTAGCGCCGGCAAAGAAAAGCACTATGCCTATAATGATGACCAGCGTGATGCAATTCTAGCCGACATGACAGCCAAAGCCGAGGCGAGAGCCAAGGCAAAACCAGCCAAATCAAAAGCTGTCGCAGCTGAGGTAGACATCGAAGCTTCGACTGAACCGGTTGTAGTCGAAACAGCTGCCGATCTGGCTGAGTTGGCTCAGGCCGCCGACGAATCGGGCAATGTTATCGCCGAAGCTGATTCTCTACCGACAGCCACCAAGATCCCCGGGCTTTCTATCCAGCGCTACAAGGGCCTGGGAGAGATGAACCCCGATCAGCTGTGGGAGACAACCATGGATCCAGCGAATAGAATTCTGCTCAAGGTTACGGTCGATGATGCCGAAAAAGCTGATGCCATCTTCTCGAAGTTGATGGGCGATGAGGTCAGCCTACGAAAGAATTTTATCCAAACACACGCCAAATCGGTGCAAAATATCGATGTATAAGATCAGACAAATTCAGTAAGTAACCCCAAGAAAGCATATTATGGCAAACCCTCCAACCCAACCAGAATCTGAAGCGACCCCGATCGAGGTCACCCCAGCCGAAGCCGCCGCCGAAGCCTTGCGCCAGGCCGGCATCGGTACGATTCAGCTTCAGCCGATTGAGACTGAGATGGAGAAGAGCTATCTCGAATATGCCATGTCGGTGATCGTTTCGCGGGCTCTGCCTGATGTTCGCGATGGCATGAAGCCGGTGCACCGCCGCATTCTCTTCGCCATGAATAGTATCGGACTCAAGGCCACTGCGAAGTATCTCAAATCAGCCAACATCGTCGGTGAAGTCCTTGGTAAATATCACCCACACGGCGACTCGTCAGTCTATTCCTCGATGGTTCGTTTGGCCCAACCCTGGAGTGTGCGCTACCGCCTGGTCGATGGGCAGGGCAACTTCGGCTCACCGGATGGCGACTCTGCCGCTGCCTATCGTTATACTGAAGCTCGCATGACGCACATTGCCGAAGAGATGCTGACTGATATCGACAAAAACACGGTTGATTTCATGCCAAACTACGATGGTTCGCGGAAGGAGCCAAAGGTACTCCCAGCCAAGCTCCCGAATCTTTTGCTGAATGGCGTCCAAGGTATCGCTGTTGGTATGGCGACGAATATCCCGACTCACAACTTGTCCGAAGTCCTCAATGCAGTCATTCACCTAGTTGACAATCCAGAGGCAACTAGCTTAGATCTAATGGAATTTGTCAAAGGACCAGACTTTCCGACTGGCGGCATATTGTATGACGATGGTGGAATCGCCAGCGCCTACACCACCGGCAGGGGCAGCATCGTGATGCGAGCCGTGGCCGAGATAGTTGAGTCAAATAAAGGTCGTCAGTCTATAATTATGACCGAATTGCCCTATCAGGTGGTGCGTGGGAATCTGGTTGAGAAGATTGCCGAATTAGTTCGTGACAAAAAAGTTGTCGGTATTTCTGATATTCGCGATGAAAGCTCTGATCGTGAGGGAACACGCATCGTGGTTGAGATGAAGAAGGATGCCTATCCCCAGAAAATTCTCAATCAACTGTACAAAATGACACCGATGCAGACGGCCTTTCACGTCAATATGCTGGCTCTGGTTGACGGTATCCAGCCACGTGTTCTCAACCTCGAGATGGTACTCAAGTATTACCTCCAGCACCGCCAAGAAGTCGTTCGACGGCGAACCGAGTTTGAACTCAAAAAAACCCAAGGCCGTGCCCACATACTCGAAGGTTTGCTGATTGCTTTAGACGAAATTGACGCGGTTATTTCAACCATTCGTGAGAGCCCAACACCTGACATCGCCAGGGTGGCTTTGATGAAACAATTCAAACTCAGCGAGATACAAGCTACTGAGATCTTGAAGATGCAGCTACGTACCTTGGCTGGCCTGGAGCGAAAGAAAATCCAAGACGAGTACGCAGCTCTGCAGAAGCTTATCGCCGAACTCTTGCTCATCCTCAGTGCCGAGGAAAATGTTCTCAAAGTCATCAAGGAAGAGTTAATTGAGATGCGTGACAAGTATGGTGATGCCCGCCGTAGTCGCATCGAGAGCCGGGGTGTTGGTAATTTCTCAGAAGAAGACTTGGTACCGAACGAAGATGTTATTCTGACACTGACGAAGGGCGGCTACGTCAAGCGCATGCCATCCGACACCTACAAGAGTCAAGGCCGTGGCGGCAAGGGTATCATCGGTATGGCGACCAAGGAAGAAGATGTTGTTGAACACGTCCTCAAGACCAAGAACCATGAATGGGTGCTGTTCTTCACGAATAAGGGTCGGGCTTTCCGGGTCAAGGTCTACGAAATTCCAGCGTCTGGCCGTACCGCCAAGGGTGTTTCGATAGTTAATATCTTAAACCTGGCTCCCGAAGAACAGGCTACCAGTGTTATTACCCTGCCGAAGGACGAAGCCGCCCAATATTTGCTCATGGCAACCCGTCAGGGAACCATCAAGAAGAGTCGACTGGCCGATTTCGCCAACATTCGCACATCTGGGATTATCGCGATCAAGCTTGACGGTGGCGATGAGCTTGCTTGGGTCAAGAAATGTAGCGAGGGCGATGATATTATTCTCTCGACCTCAAAAGCCCAAGCTCTCCGGTTTGGTCAGGAAGCTGCCCGGCCAATGGGTCGAGCCACGCGCGGCGTCAGAGGTATTCGGCTGCGAGCTGATGATCTCGTGATTGGCGTTGATGTGATTGGTAAGGCAGAGGGCTTGATGTTGGTCACCTGCGCCAATGGTTATGGCAAGCTGACCAAGACGCAGCAGTTCACCAAACACGCCCGTGGTGGAGTTGGTATCAAGGCCGGTGTCGTAACGGCGAAGACAGGTCCCGTCATGGACGCACGGGTGGTTGGTTCAGTCGAAGAAGATTTGCTCATTATCTCGAAGCAGGGTCAGGTCATTAGGCTGCCGCTGAAGGGCATTTCAGTCATCGGTCGGGCTACACAGGGCGTACGAATCATGAAGATGAAAGAAGGTGATATGGTAGCCTCACTGGCACTGATGGACATTACTGGTGATCCTGAGATCACTGAATAGCCTTAAATGCCTAGAGTGGACGTGCTTCCTACCACTTCCCTCGAGTTACGAATCGCAGTAGGATAGAAGCATAACCATGATCCATAAAACACTACATTCTATGAAGAAGCTCCCAGATAGGCTGCGCACGCGCTTGAGTCAGCATCTCATCTCGCCGCGAGCCGTCATGCATGAGATTGGCCTCGAAGAAGGTGATACGGTGCTTGAGCTGGGCAGTCCGGTAGGCTTCTTTGCATCGGCTGCGCTAGCGGCTGTCGGGACACCTGGCAGGGTGATAGTGGCGGGGCCAAATCGCGACTCGTTTGATCGGATAGCTCAGTTGGTGGCAACCCAAAAAGTCGAGCCGGTACTCTTGGCCGACGTGCTGTTAGGGCGCGCTTTTGAGCATCACAGCGTTGACGTGGTAATTTTGACAAATCTATTGTCAGCCTCATTGCACCCCGATCATTTTTGTTTATCATTGGCTGGTTTCCTGAGGCCGCACAGTCGTATTATTGTCATCGATTGGGAGACTGCTCCAGCGGCTGGCCCCGAGGCGGGTAGACGAGTCACAAAAGAAGACGCGATTAAGTTACTTTCCTCCTGTGGCTGGCAGTTTGACTCAGCTCTCAAGACACCAGGCTCACATTATGGACTTGTGTTCCGTATCTAGGCTCAGGTAAGATACCCTAAACAACAGAAGTGATATAAGGAGTAGCGGAAGCCAGTGCAGATATCCCAATACTTGTATGTACCGTTATTTACCTGGGCTCTGGCTCAGGCTGTCAAATTCAGTTTGGCTGTCATTAAGGGTCAGTATAAGCCAGCCCTACTCTTCTCATCCGGCGGCATGCCCAGTGTGCACTCGGCAACGGTGGCCTCATTAGCTACGGTAGCCCTGATCGATGGCGGTCCTATCAGCCCTCTTTTCGGTATTACAGGGGTATTCGCGGCTATCGTCATGTACGACAGTCTCGGCGTGCGGCGAGCTGCCGGTGAGCAAGCTCGAGCACTCAATCATCTCATAGATGACTTACTTCAGACCGGCACGATCAAATCACATGACAAGTACGGGCACCTCAAGGAAATCCTCGGCCATCGTCCGCTAGAAGTCGCGGTTGGCGCGATTATGGGCGTCTTATTGACTGGGATATTTATGTTATCGACCTTGCAAGAGCGACTGCCTTGGCTGCTCAGCGTGCCGAGTACGCTGGCTATGCGGCTTCAGATCGGTTTGGCGATTGCCTTGGTTGTGTCTGGTTTGGCGGCTTATGTGCTTTCAGTCCGTCCGAAGAATCGACTAAGCAGTGTGAAGCCATTTATACGAAACATATTTTACAGTGACATAGTGATTGCGATAGCTTTAGGTTTGGCAGTATTTTTGCAACGCCAACAGATAGGCGGGTTGTCATCCTGGGCACTCGTTCTGGGAATCTTGATTATATTTTTACTCTGGCATCTAGCGCTTTGGTACCGTTTGCTGGTTGATGGTGAGTTGCGTTCACCGGTGATTGCTAAAAATGAAGCTCGGCGTGATAAGTGGCTGAACCAATCAGGCAAAGCCAACACTCGTAAGCGCAAAAAATAGTACTCCAAGCTTAGTAGCGCGAATTCGTAAGCTTGGCTTCTAAATAAAACTACAACTGGCGTATTGACAGGGTGCCCCCAGATAGGATAGACTTCTCTCTAGTAGCTCTTCTAAAGAGCCAGCAAAACAAATGTCGGTTCCGACTTGATAGCGATGCAACGACAACGATCGCACTGACGAGGGGCCATATTTTTTTGTCGCGTCTTGTGGCGCGAGGCTTATACAGATCGCTGCAGATCTTTGACAAGTGAAACGTGTCAGTTCAACTTAAAAAGAGTTTTAAAGTTGTAATATGGAAACGCTAAAGATTACAGGATCTTTTTGTGTGATAAATGGGTATTCGTTGTGACCATTTGTACACCTAAAAAATTTAGTACAACGAAATGAAATCTTCGGAGATCATTTGTGTTTGAGAGTTTGATCCTGGCTCAGGATGAACGCTGGCGGCATGCCTAACACATGCAAGTCGTACGGGACTTTTAATACTTAGTTTTAAGAATGTGGTTTACCACTTCCTAAAACTAAAGATTAATTGTTCAGTGGCGGACGGGTGAGTAACACGTTGGTACCTGCCCTGAAGTGGGGAATAATTCATCGAAAGGTGGACTAATACCCCATAGTCTCCGATTTATTCGGAGTAAAGATTTATCGCTTCAGGAGGGGCCTGCGTTTGATTAGCTAGTTGGTGCGGGTAAAGGCCCACCAAGGCGACGATCAATAGCTGGATCGAGAGGTTGACCAGCCACACTGGGACTGAGATACGGCCCAGACTCCTACGGGAGGCAGCAGTGAGGAATCTTCCACAATGGGCGAAAGCCTGATGGAGCAATGCCGCGTGCAGGAAGACGCTTTTCGGAGTGTAAACTGCTTTTCTGAAGGAAGATTATGACGGTACTTCAGGAATAAGGATCGGCTAACTACGTGCCAGCAGCCGCGGTAATACGTAGGATCCAAGCGTTATCCGGAATTACTGGGCGTAAAGCGTCCGCAGACGGTTTGATAGGTCTTATGCGAAATCCGGTGGCTCAACCACCTGGACTGTATGGGAAACCCTCAGACTTGAGGTAGGTAGAGGCAAGTGGAATTTCTGGTGTAGGGGTGACATCCGTAGATATCAGAAGGAACACCAATGGCGAAGGCAGCTTGCTGGGCCTTACCTGACGTTCAGGGACGAAAGCGTGGGGAGCGAACAGGATTAGATACCCTGGTAGTCCACGCCGTAAACGATGATCACTAGTGATATGGGGCTTCGACCCCCTGTGTCACAAAGCTAACGCGTTAAGTGATCCGCCTGGGGAGTACGAACGCAAGTTTAAAACTCAAAGGAATTGACGGGGACCCGCACAAGCGGTGGAGGATGTGGTTTAATTCGAAGCTACGCGAAGAACCTTACCGAGGTTTGACATCCCAGGAAGACCGCCGAAAGGTGGTTGTGCCTTCGGGAACCTGGTGACAGGTGCTGCATGGCCGTCGTCAGCTCGTGTCGTGAGATGTTGGGTTAAGTCCCGCAACGAGCGCAACCCTTGTCGTCTGTTATCTTTTCAGGCGAGACTGCCCGGGCCAACCGGGAGGAAGGTGGGGATGACGTCTGGTCAGCATGGCCCTTACACCTCGGGCCACACACGTCCTACAATGGGCAGTACAATGGGCAGCCAAACCGTAAGGTGGAGCAAATCCCATCAAAACTGCCCCCAGTTCGGATAGAGGGCTGAAACTCGCCCTCTTGAAGTCGGAATCGCTAGTAATGGCGCGTCAGCATAGCGCCGTGAATACGTTCCCGGGTCTTGTACACACCGCCCGTCAAATCACGAAAGTTGGGAGTGCCCGACGTGCCGCCTTTGCGCGGCCCTAAGGTAAGCCCAGCGATTGGGGTTAAGTCGTAACAAGGTATCCGTACCGGAAGGTGCGGATGGATCACCTCCTTTCTAGGGAGAACGCTAGCCAGCAATGGTTCTTGCACTATAAGTGTAAGTATGGCGAGTATCGATAGAGGTTTTTAAGAGCTGTCCGGCTTGCCGGAAAGTGCTCACCTCAATATTGTCGGTACCCATAGCGATCCCAGGTCGGTCAAGTGAAACGCTTCTTTTTTGAAGCGCGTGTAGACTTGATTCCCCTGTAATCGATGCATATACATTTGCTACTTTGTCTCTCTTGGCGAGTTGGCTGACACGTTTCACTGGTCAAAATACGGTTATTTTAAATTCCCACCGATATCATCTTTATCGGTGGGTTTTTATTTACCACGAACTGGTTGCCTGTGACATTTTACGCAGACTTACTAGTCATCGACGCGTATCATTTGCTGTATAAGAAATGTATGAATACCAACAATAGTGTTTATGCTTGTGGGAAGTGAAAGGAGGGTGTAATTTATGAATATCTTCATAAAGTCTTTACGAAATAAATTTGAGCGAATATACTTAGTAGTAACAGGTCATAAACAAATAGGGGGGGTGAGTTGCGGAATAAGGGGGGAGATCAAGTGCAGGGGGTTACTTCGATCAGTTCGACTCGTGTCTTTGGTCGCAGTCAAAGCAAGCTCATTCGTTTCATTACCGCGGCAGCAGTTTTGGTCATGCCGATCGGTGTAGCTCGAGCTGTCTGGGTGCGCCAGAACGTCACTGAGACAAAGACTGACATCAACTTAAGCGCTGAGACGAGCTCTACGCCTCAGGCAACGCCCTCTATCACTCCTCAAGCTTCACAACTTCCCGCTGACTCAAGCTCTAATGCTACACAGACTCAAAATTCTCAAACAACTGTTACCGTTAACGGCAGGACGGTCACCGTGCCAGCCAATAGCACGTACTCGGAAACAATCACTCAGCCCAATGGTGGTGGCACTCAGGTCAAAGTTGAGAATACCCAGTCGGGTAGCACGCATAGCTTCAATAGTAGTAGCTTAAACGTGCAATCGGTGTCGAATAGTAGTAGTGCGAATCTCAATAGTACGATCCACTCAGGAACGCCTGTGCCATAGCTTTTTCGACATTGATGTCGGCTTCTTCAGCCGATGAGGGGGAATGTTGGATTCTTAGTGATTCTAAAATAAGCGTGCCTCCTCATCGGGCGAGCCAGCCCGAGCTATAACAATAATTTAATCCTAAGGAGACTCATTATATGAGTACATTACTTCGTCGCGCAGCGGTTGTAGCCACTGGTCTCGCATTGACCACAGGTGTAGTTGCAGCTAGCTCAGGAACAATTGCCGGTCCAACCGGTCCAAATTCACACAATGGTGTGGACATCAGCAGCAACAGCAATGCAGTTGCTACAAACAACAACAACCTCGGTGTTAACAATGGCAACGGCCAGGGTGCATCAACAGGTAATACCTCAGTCAAGCACAACACCACCGGTGGATCAGCTGACAGTGGATCAGCTAACAACAACTCAAGTCAAATGACTTCAGCTATGGTAAGCAATACTTCATCAGCAGCCATGGGTGCAGGTGCGGGTATGGGTGCAGGTGCAGGTATGGGATCAATCACCGGAGCCACTGGCCCTAACAGCCACAACTACGTTGACATCTCAAGCAACACCAACTGGGTTGTAACAAACAACAACAGTGTTAATGTCAGCAACCAGAACAGCCAGCAAGCATCAAGTGGTAACGCTAATGTTTCGGGCAACACAACTGGTGGCGGTGCATCAAGCGGTGACGCTTCAAACACCAGCTCACAGACCACTACCCTTACCGTAACCAACTAATTCTTCTCTTTAGAGATAATTAGCTTGTGAGAACGCAAGGTTAACATCGGATCGGGGGACTTAGGCTTATTCCTAAGCCCCCGGCCCTGATGGGTCAGACCAGCTAGATTTGTCAGGCAGCAAAAATGTCCAATCCGTAGTAGCTACATTTTATTAACTCAAGTAGAGCCAGTTGAGTTGGAGAATCGATAGTATGTTAGTAATAATTAGTAAGGGGAAAAGAAATATGAAATCTATAGCACGTCACATTCTACGACAGTCGGTTATTTGGTCTTCGCTAGCCAGTCTGCTCATGTTCTACCCGGCTACTGCTTTGGCCCTTACTGAGACAAGCCCCAGTCCAGAGGCTTCTGTGGCGACTTCCCCAACTACCTCGCCAGCCCCTGCTACTACTCCCAGCTCTACTCCTCAGCCGGCTCCATCAACGACTCCAGCACCAGGCCCAAAGAAGCCGAACGGAGCTGCGGCGAACACCTATACATTCAATAAAGACACCGGTCTGTGGGAGAACCCACTCTATGTCTGGGATCCAGTGACCGGCCAGACAAAGCCCAAAGCCACTCAAAATTACAGCTACAATCCGGCCACTGGTCTATGGGACACAACTGACTGGCAATACAATGCTGCTAGCGGTTCGTATGAAGCAAATAAGAAGTCAGTTACTGCGCCGCCAGCCGGCGCGACATCTAGTGGTAGCCCAGCCTCTGGTCCTAGCGGGAATAGCGCTGAATCAGCCAAGACCTCAAGTGCGCCAACAGATAGCAACGGCGAATATCAATCACCTGCTAATTCAACTCTAGCAACTAATTCGTTAGCAACTACAAACTCTACTAATGGTCTGTTCAACCTTTTCTATAATGCAGCCATAAGTAATAAACTCGATTCAATTTCGAAGTCAGGCGATGCCAATGTAGACGGTAACACTTCGGCTGGATCTGCTATGTCAGGTGATGCGAGTGCGATTGCGAATGTTATGAACATGGTACAGTCCACCTTCAACCTTCTGACAGGGGATGTTGTGACCTTTGTGCGCGATATTCTCGGCAATGTGACGGGCGATCTCTTCCTAAATCCAGCTCAGCTCCCGTCTGGCAATACCACACAAACCAATCAAACCGATAAGAATCTGACGGTCAATGTGAAGGGTACTGGTGCTATTACAAACGATATTAATCTGGCGGCAGCCTCAGGTAACGCCAGGGTCACGAATAACACTCAAGCTGGTAACGCAACAAGTGGTAATGCCGATGCGGTGGCTAATGTTGTCAATCTGATTAACTCAGCCATTAGTGCCAACAAGTCATTCTTGGGTGTGCTGAATATCCGTGGAAATCTGAATGGTGATATCTTAATGCCGCCGGATGCACTGAACGCACTCTTGGGTAGCAATGCACCTTCGGCACAGATAGACGCAAGTAGTATTAAAAACACCTCTTTGCTCGCCAACCTCAATGACAAATCCACTATCAAAAACGATGTTGCACTGTCGGCCTTGAGCGGTAACGCTAATGTCAGCAACAACACGACGGCAGGCAACGCCATCACTGGAAGCTCAGATACTAAAATCAACGTTCTAAATCTGACCGGTTCGGATATCATCGGTGACAATGCACTACTGGTATTTGTGAATGTACTAGGTAAATGGACTGGCTTAATTGTAAACGCTCCAACTGGAACAACAGCTGCAGCCTTGGGCGGGAATACCTCACAGCAGTCAGTTGAGAATACCAACGTTATGCTCAATAGCGATACGGCTAACTCGATCACCAATAACATCAAGGGGAATGCTCAGACTGGCAATGCAAACGTAGCCGACAACACCCTGGCTGGTAACGCAACAACAGGTAATGCCTCCGCCAGCGCCAACTTGGCAAACCTTCTCAATACAAAGCTCAATCTTAAGAGCTGGTTTGGAGTACTCTTTATAAACGTCTTTGGTAGCTGGAATGGTAGCTTCGGAGTCGATACTGAGGCGGGGAATGCGCCACGTGCCGCGACGACAGTAGCTCCACCAGCCGCTGCCAGTACCCAGTCTGCCTTTAGATTTGTATCCGGTGAGAATAATCCAAATGTGACATTGACTAGCCGAAATGACCAAAGCCAGAAAGTTTTGGCTAGCGCTGATGGTAGTTCAAATAGCAACCAATCATCTATCACATCGAGCACTACACCAAATTCGCAAGGACCACGGACAGTTGGGTTCTCGAGTCGCTACCTTTTCCCGATCATTTCAGGAATAATCGGCCTCGCCCTGATTGGTGTTGAAATACTCCTACGCAAACGGCGCTTTGGAACAAGTTGGAAAGTGCCAGGCTTCATGAAGCTGCGGTCCCGGGTTGATAGTTTCTCAGGTAAGTAGATAGCAAACTAACTATCCGCTAGTTGACTAGAAAAATTGCCAATATATAAACTAGCCTGTCGTAATTTAACGGCAGGCTAGTTTTTTTGAGTATATAAGTACTATCGGCGTAGACCGCCGCCGCCAAACATTGTGTTGACTCCCTCAGTAAGTGGGCCAGTGAAAGCGCCCCATAGTCCAAAGACTGTACCGAGTCCAAGTAAAACTAATACTACCGAAATTAGCTTAATAAATTGTGGTGTTCCGCCAGTCCACCAGCGTTCGACGAAGTCGATTGCACCAGTAAAGTTATATATTTGCTGGCTAAATTTGACCATAATTACACCTAAGCCGACCATGAAGAGACCCAAAAAAATAGAAGTGATCATGATAAATACATTACCTGTTTTAGTGAAAAATTTTACTTTATAGCATTATTCTAACACTATTTTTCTCGATTGCTCTTACAGTCATTTCACCGTGAGAGATCATATAACATGTGGTGAAAATATTATACAGAACTACTTCACTAGCGGGTAATAACATAGCCTACCAGCTGGGTCTCTGAATACTCTTCGTCATTAGGTAGCACTTGAACTTGCAGCTTTACCACTAGCCTCGCCGAGGCGAGAATGCTAGATAGTTAACCAAAAAGCCATGGTGGGTCTGGCAGGACTCGAACCTGCGACCTCGTCATTATCAGTGACGCGCTCTAACCAGCTGAGCTACAGACCCATCCTGGCTTTTTGGTTATGTAGATTTCAAGCTCCAGTGAAGTACTCTAGCCGCCTGCTCTATATGCCCCAGAAATATCTGATATAAAAATGAAGTGTGCGCTTAAAAGTTATTTTCATATTCACCAGTATGTGAGTCAAGAATGGCTCACATACTGGTGGAGCATATCGGATTCGAACCGATGACCCCCTGCTTGCAAAGCAGGTGCTCTAGCCAGCTGAGCTAATGCCCCATGGTGGTACTTTTTTGGTTGATTGTTAAGTTTTATCTTACTCTACATAGCCATTGTTCTGGCTAGCGCATTTATTTTTAGTGCATTGTTGAAGCAATGACAGCCAGTTGAGCTAATGCCCCGTACGCTATTTTTTGACGTACCTGCGCTGTTTTCGCAAAGTAGTTGCGGGTGCGATGTACGATTGACAAAGAAATAGCAAAAAGCTATATGTAATCTGTAAGAACTGACATATTCTAACCTTTTTCTCGTTTGAGAGCAAGCATTTGCGTCGAGACGCTAAACCACCTAGCATAAGGAGTATGTTACTTATAATCATAGTGCTCATTTTAGCCGTTGCGATGAGTGGGGGACTTGGCTACTATTTTCTATCACGCGATGAAGGCCCGGCTGAGCCAATCTGGGCACTTGTAAGTGTGTTTGCCATCGGGCTGGCGGCCGCTCAGCTGGCTGGGATCGTGAATGACAACCTCATCCCGTATGCCGTCGATGGTTCGGCTGGGCTCATGGGTGCGGTCGTTATAGGTATCGTTCCAGGCATCTTTGAAGAATTACTTAAGGGCTTGCCGGTCACGTTCTTCGTTTCGAGTCAGACATTCTTTCGCAAGGGCACCGATGGCGTAATCTACTTTGCGTTCTCAGGACTGGCATTTGGCTTACTTGAGAATATTCAATATACCTTACAGCAGGGCCCCCAAGTTGGGTTTGATCGTTTACTGACATTGCTGTTCTTTCATGCCGCTACAAGCGGCGTATTTGGGTGGTATTTCTACCGAGCAAAATTTTTCGGTGAATGGCGTCGGGCGATATTCGTCGCTGCCATACTAATGTTGACCCATGGCCTCTACAATTTTGGCACGGTTTTTATCGGCGCCATCCCAGTGCTTCGGTTTGTCACCTATGGGATTGCCGTCGGTTTGACCGTTTGGTTAATTCGAACCTTTCAGGCTGCCCGAAAGACTGATAGACAAGCCAGCTGATCTCCGTCACAATAGCCTATAGTAAACATAACTAATTTGGAGCCCTATGGATCCCCGTATCCAATCGACTCAACCACTCCCGCAACCTGCTTCAAATGAACCATTGCCAGCACCGCCGGCATTAGGTCAGGTATTCACGCCACAGCCGACAGCACTGACCCAGCCGCAAGCTGGTGTATCTGCCAGTCCCTACGCCGCTCAGCAATTGCCAGCCCAACCCCAAATTCAACCACCACCTCCTATCCAGGGACAACCCGGAGGCTTTAGTCTAGCCCCGCAAGTCATGGCACAATCATTGCCGCAGCCCGAAGCCGGTCCGCCAGCTCCATCTGTACCAGCACCGCTTTCACAGCCGCTCACCGCTCCACAGCCATCGCCAGTTCTGCCGACACTCGCCGGTCCACAGATTGTGGCCACTCCAGGTATTCCACCCGCTCAAACACTTGTGACGCCCAGCCCACCGCCACCTTTGCCTCTCCCACAGCCGCCACCAGGTTCAGCGAATCCTCTAATGCCAACTCCGGCTGGCCCCATGGCTGGAAGCGGTATTCCACTTCCAGCGCAAGCCCTATCACCACAACCTCAGGTAGGCAGCCTGCCAAATCAGCCAACATCGCCATCGGTATTGCCAAGCCAATCTACTTTAAAGGCTGACAAGCGCTCCAGCCTGGCTTTAGCGGCTCTGATTGTTGGTGTGGTTTCAGTCTTGCTGGAAGTCTTTGTGAGTACTCAAATGAACTACATAGTGGGTGTAGCACCGATTAGCCTGGCGGCAATTGGTCTGGGCATCCCCGCTCTCGGCTCAGAACGACGAGGCTTAGCTATCGCTGGGGTCGTCCTGGGATCTCTTTCGCTGGTATCGGTTATTATTCTTTTCAGCGTCAACCTTGTGACTGAAAGTCGCTGTAAAGTGAATGCTACTAGCGATCCACAATGTCAGGTTATCCTCCAAACAACTAGCCCGCAGGTGAGCCCATGACGACACGCTTACGAAGTTTGCGTCACAGCCCAGTCGGCCCTGTACTCATTATGACTTCAGTTGGTCTCGTGTTATTGTTATGGGCTTTGGTCATACCTCTGGCAGACCGCGTAGCTTCGACGGCAGCCGTCTGGAAATCACTCGCCAACGTTGCTGCCTTTTCTGGAACCATCTTGTACTGTTGGGCGGTTGTGCTGTCGGCTCGTTGGCGCTGGACTGACAAGTTGTTTGGTGGTCTCGATAGAGCTTATCATTGGCATCATTTGACTGGGGGTGTGAGCTTTCTCTTGCTAGCTCTGCATCCATTATTCTTAACTATCCGAATGAGCGGGATTGATCCAAATAACTTGGCTAGTCTATGGATCTTCGGATCAAATTGGCAAATCAATTTTGGCTTGATCAGTATTTACTCTATGGCACTAGTCCTGCCGGCAACAGTTTTCTTGCGAATGCGTTATCAGGCTTTCTTGTGGATTCATCGTATCCTTGGGCTTGTGTTCTTCACCGGCTTTCTGCATGCTTTTCTGGCGCAGGGCAATATGGTCAAATTCTTACCACTCTGGCTCTATATGTTCGCGTTCTGTGCGACGGCAATTTATGCCTTCGTCTATCACACTATTCTCGGTAGTATACTGCCGGGACGGTTCCTCTATGAAGTCGTGCAAGCCACCCAACTAGGTGATTCGGTGATTGATATTCGGCTAGAGCCAAAGGGTCGTCTGATGCAGTTTATTCCAGGCCAATTTGCTTTTGTAGGTTTCACGGGGCACCCGCTCAGCAATGAGGCCCATCCGTACTCGATGGCTTCAAACCCACGCGACAAACAACTACGTTTTGTAGTCAAGGTGCTCGGTGACTATACAGCCTCACTCCTGGCCCTCAAACCGGGCACGAGCGCTCAAGTTGAGGGCCCGCACGGTGGCTTTAGCTTTCGCAATGTGACAGCACGTCGGCAGGTCTGGATAGCTGGCGGCATAGGGGTGACACCGTTTCTGGCAATGGCCGCCTCACTGCCGAAACGTGGTTACCACGTCGACTTTTATTATTGTGTGGTGAACGAAGCTGAAGCCCATTTTGACACTGATTTTCAAGCCGTGGCCGCCCGCAATCCTAGTTTCGTGCCGCATTTATTCTGCCAGGATAAGAAGGGCTTTATGAACGCCCAGTTCCTTTCCAAGCAATGTGATCTGTTGAGAACTGATTTCCTGATCTGTGGACCACCGCCGATGATGCACGCCCTGCACGCCGGACTAACTAAGCTGGGTGTCTCAGACAAGCACATAACCTACGAGGATTTCGGCTTCCGATAGCCTAAAAAGTTGGTATACTTACCGACAGAATGAGTAAGCTGACTGAATTTCTTTACGCCGCTTCCGATGCGACAGCCGACAGTGAAAAAGCAATCATTATCTTGCCGGAGATATATGGTGTCAAAAAATTTACCCGTAATCTGGCCGATTCGGTAGAAAATGAGACAGGCTGGAGTAGCTATGTGCTTGATCATTTTTATGCGGTGACGGGTCAGGTACAGGAGTTTGATTACACTGATATGGCGGGTGGATCAAGTATCATGGACCAGATGACAGGAGAGCTGTATTTACCTCTCTTAGAGTCCGCCATAGGTACGATTCGCGCACGTCAGCCTGACTTGCGGCGTCTGGCTATCTGGGGTTTTTGTTTTGGTGGCAAATTAGCCTATTTATCAGGAGTAAACCCACGAGTAACTGAAATTATATCCTTTTACGGTGGCGCCAGCAGCGTACCTGGGTTCTACGCCGGCGACTCAGCCGTGACGGCTCTGTCGCGCGCTCGCCAGGGTGATACGGCCTTGCGCATACTGGCTGGCTATGGGGTGGATGACCCGATGATTACGGCCGACGATCGGCAAAAAGTCGATGCTGCCCTGACTGTGGCAAAATTGACTCATAAGTTCAACATCTATCGGGCTGGCCACGCTTTTTTTAATCAAGATAGAGAAGATCGATACAATGCCATCGCCGCCCAAGCAGCTCAAGCGGATGTTTGGGGATTCCTCAAGGCCTAGCTAGGTTTTTAGGCGCCAAACCGACGTTGGCGGGAAGCGTATTCGACCAGTGCGTCGTCCAAGTCAGCCTCAGTAAAGTCAGGCCAATTTTTTTTATAAAAATATAGTTCCGCATAGGCTGCGCGCCAGAGCATGAAGCCAGATGTGCGTTGCTCGCCCGAGCTGCGGATGAGTAGATCAAGATCTGGAATGTCGGGAGCGTAGAGACGTTCGGCAAACTGCTCGGTGGTGAGGCTCTCAGGATCGACCGATTCGAGCAGCAGTTGCTTCGTGGCATCAACAATCTCCTGATGGCCCCCATAGTTCAAGCAGAGGGCGAGAGTACCGCCGGTGTTTTGAGCCGTCTTGGCTTCAGCCGCCCGGATTGCCACGATGATTTTCTTTGATAGGCCTTCATCATTCCCGATAAATCTGATGCGCACGCCCCGCTCATGAATATCATCCAGCTCGTGTTCGGCCACCCAGAGTAAGAGCTTCATAATATAGCTGACTTCTTCGGCCGAACGTTTCCAGTTTTCTTTTGACCAGACATAAGCCGTCACATAAGCCACGCCTTGATCGAGTGCTGCCAGCCCAACTTGCTTGAATGTCTTGTAGCCAGCCCGATGCCCCTCCAGCTGAGGGAGCCCCCGTTGCTTAGCCCAGCGACGATGCCCATCAAGAATAAACCCAATATGAGTTGGCAGCGACTGTTCTGATGGCTTGGTCGATTGATTGGTCATAAGTATGTAAAAACCATTATATCCTACTCGATCAGGCTTGTTTGTCAATCAATAGCAACTTTTTGACTAGGCGATTCCTCCCCCCAAACCTATTGACCGACAGGTTAGCGCATGCTAGTATCGATGAAGGTATTAGTAAGGAGTAGCCACACGTGAGTTCACGATCCATCTTAAGAGGCGCCCGCCCCTAGTCACATATGACTCGAGGATTCACGTGTGGCCGCCTCAAACGGCCACTTTTTTGTTTAGTTCATTGACATAGCGTAATTTCTGAAGACTTGCTCTTAAAAAAAGCAATCAGAGAACGCATAAGAGTATGTAAAGGGTAATAAAAATGTGATTTAAGTTTGACTACATGTTATGAGGGTTATCTCCTTGTAGCGCATGTGTAGCAAACACCAAAAAACAATTGTCGCGCTTTTTTATAAGCGCGTCAGTTATCTCCTTTAAAAGAGAAAGAGTTACGAAGAGCACATGAGGAATGCCTTGACGAACTGTGCCGATGAAGGACGTAGAAGGCTGCGATAAGCGCCGGGGAGCTGCCATCTAGCTTTGATCCGACGATTTCCGAATGGGGGAACCCAACGCGGGTCATGCCGCGTTACCCATGACTGAATACATAGGTCATGAGGAGGGCACCTGGGGAACTGAAACATCTAAGTACCCAGAGGAAGAGACATCAACCGAGAGTCCCGGAGTAGCGGCGAGCGAAACGGGATGAGCCCAAACTTAGTTTTTCCTTTGCCTTTTGGCAAAGTCCGCTTGGATAATTAAAACGAGGGTTGTGAGCGAGCGACTCAGTTTTTTTCTGGTTTGAACGTTGTTGCGTACCTGACTATGGCGTATGAAGTCGTTGCTATTTATAGTATCGACCGAGGACGCCCATGCTTAGGGACGCAAACGTTCAAGCCATCAAAAGAAAATTACTGCTAGGTGCAAGCTACCTAGATGAAGTTACAAAACATGCTGGTTAGAAGAAGGCGCCTGGAAAGGACCACCGAAGAGTGTGAAAGTCACGTATTCGAAAACCGCATGTCTTTATTGTTGCTTGACTCGAGTAGGACGGGGCACGTGAAACCTTGTCTGAATCTGGGAGGACCACCTTCCAAGGCTAACTACACAGTTCGATCGATAGTGAACAAGTACCGTGAGGGAAAGGTGAAAAGAACCCCGCAAGGGGAGTGAAATAGAATCCTGAAATCATGTGCTTACAATGAGTCGGAGCCACTTTCGTGGTGACGGCGTGCTTTTTGTAGAACGATCCAGCGAGTTACCGTATATGAGCAGGTTAAGTGTTTACGACACGGAGCCATAGTGAAAGCGAGGGTTAACTGCCCGCCTTTTATGTTCTATGCGGTAGACCCGAAACCGGGTGACCTAACCATGGCCAGGCTGAAGCATAGGTAAAACTATGTGGAGGGCCGCACCACCGCACGTTGCAAAGTGCTTGGATGAGCTGTGGTTAGCGGAGAAATTCCAATCGAACCCGGAGATAGCTGGTTCTCCTCGAAATAGCTTTAGGGCTAGCGTCATGAACTACCTGTCGGAGGTAGAGCACTGAATGGGTTGTGGGCCGTTTAACGGTACCGCGCTCAACCAAACTCCGAATGCCGACAGAGACTACCATGGCAGTTAGAACGCGGGAGCTAAGTTCCGCGCTCGCAAGGGAAACAGCCCAGACCGCCAGCTAAGGTCCCCAAGTTATAGCTCAGTGGGAAACGAGGTGAGATTGCAGAGACAACCAGGATGTTGGCTTAGAAGCAGCCATTCATTTAAAGAGTGCGTAACAGCTCACTGGTCAAATGTGATCTTGCGCGGAAAATATAACGGGGCTCAAGCTATACACCGAAGCTGCGGGTTCGTGCGTTTTAAACGTACGAGCGGTAGAGGAGCGTTCCATGTGCACTGAAGTCGAGCTGTGAAGCTCGGTGGAGCGCATGGAAGTGAGAATGCTGGAATAAGTAACCATAAGGTAGGTGAGAATCCTACCCACCGAAAGAGCAAGGTTTCCTGGGCAACGGTTTTCGTCCCAGGGTTAGTCGGGCCTAAGCCGAGGCGAGTAGCGTAGGCGATGGACAACGGGTTGATATTCCCGTACCGGTATATATGTTTCCTGGTATGACGCAGGATGGAAACGCGAGCGGTCTGCTGGTCATGACCGTCTAAGTAGGTAGTCTCCGTTTATTCGGAGGTGAGACACGAATGAAACTGATCGTAAGATCGGAATTCGCGCGGGCCAAACTGACAAGAAAAGCACCAGATTGATAGTATATGCCGCCCGTACCGCAAACCAACACAGGTGCTCAGGTCGAGTAGACCAAGGTGCTCGGGAGAACCCTCGTTAAGGAACTCGGCAATATAGCGACCGTAACTTCGGGATAAGGTCTGCCTCTGCGTTCCACAGATTGTGGAAGGTAGAGCGATCGTATATCTTGATAGATAACGATATCGCTCAATATTGAGTAGAAGTTCCAAGTTTGAAGAATCTTAAAAAAAATCTTCACGTTTGAGTAGCTTTAAAGCTCAAGTGCTTTACACAATGTGTGGAGCGCGGAGGCCGCAGCGAAAGAGCCCATGCGACTGTTTATCAAAAACACAGGTCCGTGCTAACTCGAAAGAGGATGTATACGGGCTGACTCCTGCCCAGTGCCGGAAGGTTAAAGGGCGGTGTGCAAGCACCAAACTGAAGCCCCGGTGAACGGCGGCCCTAACTATAAGGGTCCTAAGGTAGCGAAATTCCTTGTCAGGTAAGTTCTGACCCGCACGAATGGAGTAACGATATGGGCACTGTCTCAACGAGGGACCCGGTGAAATTGCATTAGCGGTAAAGATGCCGTTTACCCGCACCAAGACGGAAAGACCCCGTGCAGCTTTACTACAGCTTGGCATTGTGTCCGAGTCCGACATGTGTAGTATAGGTGGGAGGCTTTGAAGCATTGACGCTAGTCGATGTGGAGCCGAAATATGAAATACCACCCTTGTCGTGCTTTGACACTCACCCAGCCCGTTATCCGGGTTGGGGACCGTGTCTGGTGGGTAGTTTAACTGGGGCGGTTGCCTCCTAAAGAGTAACGGAGGCGTTCAAAGGTTGGCTAACTTCGGATGGAAATCGAAGTGATCGTGCAAGCGCATAAGCCAGCTTGACTGCGAGACATACATGTCGAGCAGGTACGAAAGTAGGAGCTAGTGACCCACTATTTTAGACCTTTTAGGTCGATGAATGTGGAATCGATAGTGCTCAACGGATAAAAGCTACGCCGGGGATAACAGGCTTATAGCGCCCAATCGTCCACAGAGACGGCGCTGTTTGGCACCTCGATGTCGGCTCGTCCTATCCTGGGGCTGAAGCAGGTCCCAAGGGTTTGGCTGTTCGCCAATTAAAAGGGTACGCGAGCTGGGTTCAGAACGTCGTGAGACAGTTCGGTCCCTATCTGGTGTGGGCGTAAGGAAATGTGAGGAGAGTTGCTCCTAGTACGAGAGGACCGGAGTGAACGAACCTCTGGTGTACCGGTTGTCGCACCAGCGGCATGGCCGGGTAGCTACGTTCGGACGGGATAAGCGCTGAAAGCATCTAAGCGCGAAGCCTCCTCCAAGATTACATTTCCCCTGAGGCTCGTTATAGACTATGACGTTGATAGGCGCTAGGTGTACGCACAGTAATGTGTTTAGCCGAGGCGTACTAATAGCCGAAAGACTTTTTCTTTCGAGTGAATTTGTGCGGTATGTATTTATACATGCCACTCAACACACTTGGGAGTAATAACTGACGCGCTTTTTAAAAGAGCGTGATTGTTTTCAAAAAAAAGTCACATTAAACACACTTACATACATCTTATGAGTAGACGCATATTGTTTTTTAAACTAAACAAATTAAAAATCCGACACCTATAAGTGCCGGTCCAAGGTTTTTTAAAGCAAGCTCTTCTGCTTGCAGCCTTCGACCGGTGCTTATGGCGGAGAGGTTCCACCGGTTCCCATCCCGAACACCGAAGTTAAGCTCTCCTGCGGCGATGATACTGCTATGCGGGAAAGTAGCGCAGTGCCGGATTTTTACTCTTAAAACCACCTTATAAACAGGTGGTTTTTTGTTTGTTTGATTGCATCATTCGAGCTGTTTTGTCGACATTTATTTGCATAAGTGGTTTGGTGTTTGGTAAGCTGACACTAATCAATCTATTAAAGGAAACAAAATGGCAGTCAAAAAAGCAAGCTCCGGATCTAAATCAGCAAAAACAACAAAGACTCAAAAGAATCAGGCAGTGAACAGTCTCTGGTCAGTTAAGCGTTTTTCACGTACCCAGTACCTCATTTTCTTTGGTTTACTCATCATTCTCGGGGTCGTTATATTCGCCGTTAGAGCTGGCTCGTCGCCATGGGAAGCAGAAGGCTGGAGTCGAACTGGTAACACAACAGCCTCAACCGACGGCTCAGCTTCAGCAGGGCAATATATTACTTTTAATCCAGCAGTTACCACCACTACCGTTACTCCTAGCCCATCTACTACAGCTTTCACTACCACTCCCGGTCGTTATATCCCCGATACGCTATACGGCGTCACCATTGAGTCAGTTTCGAACCTAGCTGCTGTAAATACTGCTCTATCAAAGCACACCAAGCGGCCAACCACTCGCATCGTCTTTCAGAAGGGTGATGCCCCCTCGGCATATACAAATGCTGTCAGTACACTTCGAAATACCAGCTATATCATGGGTGAGATACTCGACTCAACCGCACTTGGAAAAACCAGCGTCGCAGATTATAAGTTGCGTACAGCCGATTATGTAAATACCTTTAAAAATAATATTGATATATGGGAAGTTGGAAACGAGTTAAATGGCGCCTGGGTAGGTTCAGATCCGGCGGTTATTCGTTCAAAAGTGAAGGCGGCCTACGACGTCGTTGAGGTGGATAACAAGGCCTTAGGCCTGCGGTCGGCGATAACTCTAAACTATTGGCCAAGTTCGAATTGTTATGGCAAATCCTGGGAGGTTACTCAGACATTTGCGGATGCTCTAGCCGCAGCATATCCAGACATTAAGAATGGTGTTGATTATATCTTCTTAAGCTTCTATGAAACAGCCTGCACGCCACCGGAACGCCCAACTGTTGAGCAATTTAAAGCTATCTTTAAGAGTCTTAGTGTGACATTCCCGAATGCCAAGCTCGGCATGGGCGAGATTGGTGCACAGGGTCAAGATGATGAAGTCGCGACGCCATCGCTTGCAAAGAAGCAAGATATTGCTAAATACTATTACGGCATGAATGCAGCCCTAAAGTCAACCTTTGCCCCAGGAAAATACGTTGGTGGGTACTTCTGGTGGTATTACTATCAGGATGCTGTACCATTCGATAAGTCAAACTCGATGTGGTCAAGCATTGAGCAGGCATTCAACGGCTACTAGCACGAAGCCACTAGCTCATCGCTTACACGACAGAATGAGCTAGTGGCACAAGACACCTGCCTACTCGATATCCACTCGCCATCGAAAGACTACCGATTTGACATAGAAAATCTATCCTGTAATATTAAACTTAAGCATAAGTATTTAAAAATAAAGAAGATAATCACCCCATGAATAAAATCATCCTCGACAGACTGTTGCTGATATCCGCCAGTGCAGTTTTTTGCGTAATTTCATCATTAATCAGTTTATTTGTACTTCCTGTCGCCACTGCTCAGGCGGCATCGTGTACGCCTGCAACTGGACTCGGTACTGCCACAAATACAAGTTTTCCAGTTACAGCCAGCGGCACGTATAAGCTGTGGGTCCGCATGAAAGCGGCTGATACCGTTAATAATACGGTTGGCCTCAAGGCCGGTGCTTCAAATGCAGTCGCCACCTGCCTCAGTGCTGGGGGCACCAATTTGTCGAGTACTACTTGGGAGTGGAAACTAGCCGGCGAGGCGGCCTTATCATCAGCCGGTAATACTGTTACTCTATTTGGATTACAGCCTGGCGTATCGGTTGATCGAGTTATATCAGTCATTAACTCAAGCACCTGTGTGCCCAGTAATACACGTATCACATCCACAAATGTTGAGCCGGGCGATAATTGTCTGACTACTCCAACAACAACAATTACACCGACCGTTACGCCTACACCAACAATTACACCGACCGTTACGCCTACTCCAACAACAACGACTACAGTAACGCCTTCTCCAACAACAACGACTACAGTAACGCCGAAGCCAACTCCAACGACCACCACAACAGTTACACCTACACCTACCACTACCGTCACACCAAAGCCTACTCCTACGGTCACTCCTGTGCCTACTCCTACCGCCCCAGTCGGACCAGCTGGAGTTTACCCGACCTTGTCATATGACTGGCAGCGTGGTCAGTACTACATCTCGCTTGCTTGGGCACCTGCAACTGGTTCTGTGACAGGCTATGAAGTCAGGAAGAATGGTGCTGTAGCGAGCAACAACACCGCAAACCAAACTGCCTATAACGACTTCGCCCTGCGACCAGACACAGCCTACGCCTACCAAGTAGTAGCTCTCAATGGGGGCTTGCGATCGCAAGGTTCGGCAGTCTATACCACCACTATTCGCTGCTTCTGGGTCTTCTGTGGACTGCAATAGGCTAGATTAAGGAAATGCCAACATACCACGCAAACCGATGACTAAATCAAAGCCATCCCGCACATTATCTCGAACAAAGCTAGCGGCCCGCCCGACGCGAGTTAGCTTTGGTCGCAAGCTGGGCGCTTGGCAAATGATTGGCACTGCTTCGGCGGTGGCGGGTATAGTTATTCTCGGCTTCGTGATATTTAATTCTCAAGCCGCTACAACCTCCGTAGTAGGGGGAAGTACGAGTTGTGGAGCACGGGTTACAAACTATAGCTACACTCGTCCATTTGGACCAAATGCCGCTTGGAATGTGCCAGCCTGTGCTCTGCCAAAGTGGTCTCGGAGTGATGACTGGGTAAATCGCTTAGCTTCTCACGCTATGGCAGATGCAAATCTCGGCTACAAGATACCTAAACCAGGCGAGAATCCTGTCAAAATGACAAAGCTTGACTTTGGCACTGAGTTTGGGCTGATAGATAAAGAGAGTCAAAACAATGACTACTCAGCACCACTTTACGATGCTCGGCAGGCAACCCAACAGGTCAGAATACGCTTAAAACGGAGCTACGCAGGCTATAATGCAAATATTGGCGGTGATTGGTTAGATGGACCAAATTATGACTGGAACGCCACCGTACCTTGGAATCCTGCTTGGCGACCGGCCAGTGGTAATGACGCTGGATTGGTTATCCTTGATCCCCCTACTGGCAGGGAGTGGTATCTCTGGGCTGTTGCGCGGGCAGATATGCCTTCACCTTGGAATAACACCAGTGAATGTACTTTTGACATAAATAACCTTGTAAGAGGTTATGATGCTAATAGCGATCTCTGTCTAGCAGCCGCTCACATTAGCAAAAAAGCAAATAATCAAACCGCTGATTACAGGACTTACGAAGGCAATGATCCTTCAGCAAGTGGTGGTGGTATTCAGAATTATGCTGGACTGATCACTCCTGAAGAAGTAAGTGCTGGTGAGATCCGACACGCCACCAAGTTTGTTATTTCAAATACAATGTTTGGGCCGGAGTGTCCGAGGACAATGGGCATTAATGATCCCGCCTTCGGCAGTACTTGTGGATCGGCTCTTGCACCCGGGGGTCAATTTGAGCGTGTAGGTGATGTATCGAGTCCGACTACAATTACTACCGGAAATACTCCTGACGAGCGCAGGCGTGCTAGTGTGCCTGAAGGCATCCGCTTCGCACTGAATCTGACCGATAGTGATATAAACTCTTGGCTCAACAGCCGTGGATACTCTGGTCGCAAGCGTGAAACTGCACGCATATTCGCTGTAGCAATGCGTGACTATGGGTTGATGGTAACAGATTCCGGCGGTGGCGGAGCATCGATTCAGACTTCGGGTGGGCTCAATCCTGAGACTGCAAAAAAATGGCGTGATCTAGGCATTGATAATAATGGCAAAGACTTTCTGTTTGGCTTGTTTACCAAAGATAAACTCTATGTGCCAGAACCACCAACCAACCTCTGTGCCGATGGTACTCGTACGCAGTTCTACTGCTTTGCCAATGGCTCTGTCTATAATGGTCTTTCCACGGTCTTACCCTTAACAACTAGCCTCTCGCCTAAGCCCACATCATCGCCAGCCAGTCCAACCGTAAGTACAACGAGCACTCCTACACCCTCACCGCCACTACTAGTAACTACCATTGTCACGCCAAAGCCAACACAGCCACCTACGGCAACGACCAGTGCACCCAGTTCGAGCCCAGTTACCTGTAATCCAGCATCAAAGAATGGTTGTAGTACACAGTCATTTACTCCATCTTCATTACCGACTCAACCTGGTTTAGTCAACGGCAGCTTGCAGCCAACCCTCTTTCCTCAGCCGGCTTATCACTTGAATATTCAATGGAAGGCTTCGACCGCAACGAGCGGAATCAAAGAGTATGTCATTGCCCGCAATAATGTTGTGATTGGTCGGAGTAAGACCACCAGCTTCACAGATACATCGCTATCTGCTAATACACTATTCATCTACGATATTCGGGCTGTTGATAGCGCTGGTACGCAATCCTTGCCGGCAATTTATGCTGCCGCTCCGAAGTGCGCCTGGATTTTCTGCTCGCTCTAACTATTGCGTTGAAACTAGTTATGTTATAAAAAGTATTGACATTACTGATTAATTAGTCTAAAATGCCTAAGCATAACTGATAACTTATACCATATTATGTGGCATAAGTCATCGGCCAAAGGAGTTACTCGCCTGCTGACCGTGGAGGGTCGGCCTAAATATCAAGCTCGCGCGCTCCGATTAGCATTAATCAGGAGAATTTAGCATGCCAGGAACAGTCAACGGTGGTATGAAAGCCGCCCAAACCAACAAAAAGCGTTATGGTAAGGCATTTTACGTGCGTATCGGTGCCCTCGGTGGCAAGAAAAGCACTGGCGGTGGATTCGCTGCCAACCCAGAGCTTGCCCGTGAAGCCGGCCGCAAAGGTGGCTTGAAAAGCCGCAAAGTCAAAGCGACTGCCAAATAACGACTAGCGAGAACTATGTTCTCACACGAGATACTAAAAACACCCAGCTGATTATCGGCTGGGTGTTTTAAGTCGGTGGCTTTTTTATGAGCTCCCCTAGAGTTTGACTCGCCGGGTGCGTTCGAGGGCATCAATCGTGACGCGCCATCTGGTATCGCACATAAAACAGCGGTAGGTTACTTCATCTTCTTGGGTTGAGAAATTGTGACAAGCTGGACAGGTGGCCCGCTTAGTTAGCCAGGTATTGTAAGTGTCGAGGCAGTCCTCAATGTAGCCGCGGGGGACAATCAGATCATGCGTCAGGGCTAAATGGCGTGTCAGGCGCCAGGCCTGCGTCTCCATCGCGAAGAGTTCAAAGTCGCTGGCATAGTGAAAGTGGCCGAGTTTGGCGTGTGCTATCTCGTGCAAGAGTGCTAACTGCCCCTCAAGCTGATCGATTGCATCAGCCACATAATAAATAATGTCGTCAGCCGCATCAAATAAAAATTCGTCACCACTCGCGAAGCGGAGTTCGGGATAAGCTAATAGGGGATGGGGCAAGATAGAAGCCTTCGTTTTCATGCGTATATCGCTATCATACGCCACTCTCAGGCAGCTAGGCGAGAGCTGTTTAGGTTATTCTGGGGGATTTGCCAGTAGCATGGCTCCGATTAAAGGGGCGTGCTCTGTAAACTTGGCCTGCTGGATCGTTGGAATCGGGTAGAGTGGCTTGTAGCGGGCAAATTCAGCCTTCAGTAGGCTTGAGAAGCGCTTGAAGTGAACTGACACACCACCCCCGAGTATTACCATCTCTGGATCGGTCGCAACTATCAAGTCATACAAGCCACGACCGATCTGGTGAGTTATCTCAGCCCAGATTTTGCGACTGTGGATACGGGCAGCGATACGGCCATAGCGCAGACGTATCGCCGTACCACTGGCGAGTTTTTCATAGCTTTGATCTGGCCAATCGAGTATCATGCGGCCGCCCTCAGGGTTGTGCGGTGAGGGGAGTGGTTCACCATGCAAAATCAAAGCAGAGCCGATGCCTGTCGAAATTGAAACGTAGAGGATATAAGCCTTCGACTTACCAGCGCCTAGTCGAGCTTCACAGACTCCTGCGGCAGTGGCATCATGCGTTAGAGTGATGGGGCAGTTGTACCGCTCTCGTAGCCAGCCATTGATCGCCGCGTGGCGCCATTTCAGGTTGGTTGGATTAAGAATTACGCCCTTCGTCGTATCTAGTGGACCGGGGCTGGCGATCCCGATTGAGGTGGGTGCAACCTCGGCCGCCCAGGTGTCCAGCACAGCCTCCATATGATGCCTGGCCACGGCAAAGCTTGCTGGTGTTGGGATGTCACAGGTCTCGCCGACTTTGTCCGGACGATCGGTGCGAGTGAGGCGGATCTTGGTTCCGCCAATGTCAATTCCGAAGTAGTGGGATGTTGATTGACTCATGTTACTTACCATAATAGCGCTCATATCTGACAAAAAGCAAAACTCTCGTGCTTGCATCTGACGCTCCAGGTGGTAGAATCTGGGGTGAAATCTGTAAATAAGGAATAACTAACTCCTATGTTAAAAAACGCCACCGTTCGAATTATATTAGCCGTCGCGATTGTCGTCTTGATCGTCGCTGCTACGTTTGCGTATGGCAATAGTCAGCGTCAAGCCCAGATGCGTAAAAAAGATGAACTAGCTCAGCAGACTACTTCAAGCAGTGCTACTCCTAGCGCTTCAGTCAGCACAAGTGCGAGCGCGTCTCCAAGTGTCACAGCTAGTCCAAACACAACTTCATCAAGTAGTGTTTCACCAAGCCCAACCCCAGGCAGCGGTAACGTCACTACCTCACCATCAGCCAGCCCGGTTATTTCACCTCCGACTGGCACTACTCCAGAGACCGGATCAGGTCTGATTGGCATAGTTTCGGTTAGCTCGCTGGCTGTTCTGGCCTATGCCCGTCGCAATAGCGCCCAGGCTATTCGCACAGCTGCCCGTAGTCTTTAGAAGACGAAATAAAAAGCCGTCGCAAGAAGTTGATTCTTCTGCATTATTATCAAAAAGCCCACAGCTGTGGGCTTTTTGACTTTTGTGCTCTCAACAGATATAATACTGATTAACGTAACACTACATACATTCACTTCTAGCTCGGCTGTTAGTAGCTTATCCACTCGATTTGAATGATGTTAAAGCTGTTGCAATCTTTTTTGAAAGGAAGATAACGAAATATGAGCACACCTACATTGAGCATGGATGATCTCCTGGCTGAATCCGAAATTAAAGTTTTAGCACCCGGCGATATTGTCGAAGGAACTATTGTTAGTAATGATAAGCACGAAGTTTGGTTAGACCTAGGGCCGTACGGAAGCGGCGTTGTACTTGGTCGCGAACTCGAGCACTCCGCGAATGGCATGAATATAGGTGAGGCATTATCAGCTTCGGTGATTGATGCCGAAACCCCAGAAGGCTATGTTGTCTTGAGTGTCCGCAAGGTCGCCAAGGAAAAGGGCTGGGAAGCACTTGAATTGCGACAAAAAGATGGCGAAGTGTTTGGTATCGTTCCGTTTGATGCCAACCGTGGTGGCTTGTTGGTGGAAGTTGATGGCATACGCGGCTTCTTGCCGGTTAGTCAGCTTTCGGCCGAGAACTACCCACGGGTATCTGGAGCCGATAAGGATGAAATCCTACATCGCTTAAATCAGCTCGTCGGACAGACGCTGATGGTTAGGATTCTTGACTTGGATCGCAAGCAGAACAAACTGATTGTGTCTGAAAAGGCGGCTCGTCGCGAAATGACTGAAGATAAGATTTCCACGATTGTGGCCGGAGCTGAAGTCGATGGCATCGTCACAGGCGTGGTTGATTTCGGTATCTTCGTTAACGTCGATGGCGTTGAGGGAATGGTCCACATCTCAGAAATCGCATGGGATCGTGTTGAGAGCCCAGGCAAATACGTCAAGGTTGGCGACAAGATCAAAGCCAAAGTTATTGCTATAGATTCTGACAAGCTTTCGCTCTCGATGAAGCAGCTCACTCCAGATCCATGGATGAAGGAAAGCGAGAAGTTTAGTGTTGGCGATAGCACCGAAGGAACCATCAATCGCATTACGCCATTCGGTGCTTTTGTGCAGGTTACTCCCGTAATAGAAGCCCTGGTTCATATTTCTGAGCTGTCTGATGAACACGTCTCAGACCCAAATGATCTGGTGAAGGTTGGTGAAAAGAAGACTTTCAGGATTATTGCAATCGACCCATTACAGCACAAGTTGTCGTTGTCGCTCAAGTCAGCTAAGGTCGCAAAGGATAAGTAGATGACTGCAGCGGTTACTCAGCACAAACCGCAACGGATGTGCCGAGTCTGCCGACAGGTCAAGCCAAAAGCTGAGCTAGAACGTCGGGTACTGCTTGATGGTGAGCTGAAGCTCGATACCGCCCACCAACTACCTGGTCGTGGTTGGTACGCCTGTCAGTCAGCCACCTGTCAACTAAAAATCAGCTTTGTCGCCTTGGCTCAAGCAAAGGCGTATTATAAGAAGAAAGAAGCAATGCTATGAACCAGACCGAACCATCACCTAAGCTTACTCCGAGTGTCGAGATCTTCATGCCGACACAGATTAGCGTTGGTGAGTTGGCGAAAAGGATGGATCTGGGCCCGGCCAAATTGATTGGTGAGCTGATGAAAAACGGTATCATGGCGACCATCAATGAAGCTATCGATTTTGATACAGCTTCAATCATAGGTGAAGAACTCGGCTTCGATCTTAAGTTAGAGCAGATAGCCGATGTCCGACCCAGTGATGAGTCGGCAGCTCGGGCTGAAGTGCTCTCAGACTTGCGTGATAGGCCGCCAGTTGTGGCAATCATGGGACACGTCGATCATGGCAAGACAAGTCTCCTCGACGCTATCCGCCAGGCCGAAGTGGCTGGTGGCGAATCAGGCGGCATTACGCAGCACATGGGCGCATATCAGATAGTAAATAAGCAGCGCGAGATTACATTCCTCGATACTCCAGGCCATGAAGCCTTTAGCGCTATCCGGGCACATGGCGTGCGTGTTACTGATGTGGTTGTGATTGTGGTGGCGGCTGACGACGGAGTGAAGCCCCAGACTACTGAGGCGGTTCGATTAGCTCAGGAAGCTCAGTGCGGGATTATAGTGGCAATTAATAAGGTTGATGTAGCTGGCGCCGACGTTAATCGCGTCAAGCAACAGTTGAGTGAAATAAACTTAATTCCAGATGACTGGGGCGGAGACATTCCGTGCATAGAAGTCTCAGCCAAAGAAGGTACAGGTTTAGAGCAACTGCTCGATATGATCTTGTTGGTTACAGATATCAAGCAGCCGCAAGCTCATTTTAAGGGCAGCCCTCGCGGCGTCGTGATAGAGAGCCACATGGAAACTGGTCGTGGCGCTGTTGTGACATTACTCATCCAAGAGGGCCGTTTGCAAGCTGGTAGCATTATCGTGACCGGATCTGTCTACGCGAAGGTTCGTTCCATTGAAGACTACACTGGCACCAAGATCTCCGAAGCCACACCAGGCATGCCAGTGGTGGTGACCGGATTTAAGGCCGTTCCCGGCTATGGGGATTGGTTTGAGGGCATGGCTACAGAGAAAGAAGCCAAAGATTGGGTTGCAGTACGCAGTCGTGAATCAAGTATCAAGACATCAATGCGTGGCAGAACCGTCTCGAGTCATGATATTGAGCGCGCCCTCACCCGTGGACAAATCAAGGAGGTCGCCGTCATGATCAAGGCTGATACCCAGGGATCAGTTGAGTCAATTACTCAGGCACTCGAAAGTCTCGGCAATGATGAAGTCCGGATTAAGACTGTTTCAGTCGGCATTGGTGATATTTCAGAGAATGACATGAATACTGCCTCAGCTACGGGTGCGATTGTGCTCGGTTTTCACGTTGCGATCTCAGCTGTCGTAAATCAGCGTGCCAAGCAGGCAAATGTTAGTTATAAGATCTATAAAATCATCTACGAATTACTCGACGACGCACGCGAATGGTTGAGTGAATTACTCGAGGATGAGATAGTCGAGACTGAAGTTGGTACATTAGAAATGCTGGCAATCTTCAAGGTAGCCAAAGATACCGTAATTTGTGGTGGTAAAGTCACGGCTGGTTCCGTTGAGTCGGGGACTACCGTCAAGATCATGCGTGACGGAAAAGAGATCGGTGAGACTGAGTTGCTGCAGCTCAAAAAAGGCAGCGATCCGGTCGATGTGGCGATGCTCGAAGAAGAGTGTGGCTTACTACTTAAGAAAACCGTCATACCAGCGGTTGGTGATAGCTTGGTCTTCACGAAGCATGAGTCCGTTGAACGCTCGCTCTAAAGGCACTACACCCGAGATACATTACCAATGACACGACGTACTGAACAGGTAGCTAGTCAAATACAACGCACCGCTGCGGAGGCGCTAGTTAGTGAGCGGCTTGAAGGCCCACAGCTCTTGACGGTGACACGGGCCCAAGTTTCGCCAGACTTGCGCCAAGCCAGTCTTTGGGTTGCCGGGTGGGCCCAGCTCACGCCAGCCCGACAAGCTTACTTGGAGCGTGTCCTAGCTCGCGCCGTCCGTGATCAGGCAACTTCGAAGTTTACGCCCCGCTTGGCCGTGCTTGATGACAGTTCATCGGCTTACGCTCAGCACATCGCTGAATTGTTAGCCGATCAGCCGAAGGACTAATTGACCCTGGCCGAGTGGCCGCAGTATGATAAGGCTATGAAGACGGTACTACTGGTCGAAGATAATGACTTTATCCGCAAGATGTATTTGCTCAAACTCGACAAATCGGATGCTTTTGATGTGATCGAAGCTGCCGATGGTGCTTCAGCCCTAGCTGCCTTAAAAGAAAAGCCAATTGATCTGGTATTACTCGATATTATGATGCCCAATATGAGTGGTTTAGAAGTACTCGAGGAGATGGCTAAGCTCAAATTGAAGGTCCCGGTAATTATCCTGAGTAATGTAATGAGCGCCGAAACGCGAGACGTAGCCGCTCGCTATGGCGTGAAAGATTACATCATTAAGAGTGATTTGACGCCCAGCCAAGTACTCGAAAAGATAATTGCTGCCCTCTAGCTAGCTTCCGAGCCGGGCGCAGCTGGTAGTTTTGGTAGTCGGAGGCCATTGAGAGCCGCTGCTGCAGCTATTTTTGCTTTGCCAGGTAGCTGGATAGTATCAGCAATCAATGATCCATCACTCGTCACAAGAATTAATTGTTTCTCGCGTTGCCAGATACCGATCGGGATATTCTGGGGCTCAGCTATATCAATGTGTGTGGCGTGCACTGTCATCGTGGTTGTGCTGTCTGGCAGCACTATCTTAACTGTTGGCCAGCCGGCGTAAGCACGTATCTTCCGTTGAAGGCTGTTGGCGGTTTCTTGGCTAAGCTCAAGTTCACCATCGCTTTTCTTAATAAGTTTGCAGTAGCTCGCCCCATCATTTGTCTGTGGCTGTGGCACTAAATTCCCACTTATATAGCTGTCCAAGGTCGGAAGCAAAGCCTGCCACGATGCCTCGATCAGTCTAGTTGTAAGCGCAGCTTTACTGATGTCTGCTGGTATCGAAAAAACTGTCTGATGGAGGATCGGTCCTGAATCCATCGCCTCATCGATCAGCATGATTGAAGTGCCAGCCTCAGTGTCACCTGCTAAAATTGCCGCTTCTATGGGCGAAGGGCCGCGATGCTTGGGTAGTAGTGAGGGGTGAATATTGATAATGCCATTCGGAAAAGCCGACAGCAGTTCTGGCGGTAAGATCTGCCCGTAGGCAAAAAGTAATCCAGCGGTGGGTTCAAGCTGTTTTATCTCTTCAATACAATCAATCGCCCGGATCGGCCTTAGCAGCGGCAATCCAGCGGCTAGGGCTACGGCAGCCACCGCCGTTTCTTGGCTATGTCGATGAGAGTGTTCCTTTTGGGCTCTAGTGACGACTGCGACGATTTGGGCGGCTTGCTTGGAATCCAGTATTCTCGAGAGGATATCGGCACTCGATGGTGAGCTACCGAAATAAATAAGCCGTGGCTGGCTAGTCATGAGTGTGTTGTCGGCTACTAAGTATTGCATCTGGGATAGTGTCCACTGGGTGGAGTTTCTGGTCTTCGCCAAGCTCAAGAATATCCTCTGGACCTTTGATCATATCGATAAATAGCTTCCCTTGCATGTGGTCGACTTCGTGCTGAAAGACTCTGGCGGCGAAGCCTTCCAGGCTAATTCGGATCTCTTGGCCATCCAGAGTTTCGGCTTTGACTTTAATCCTCTTTGATCGCGCGATCCGGGCATAATAGCCCGGTACTGATAGGCAGCCTTCGATATCAGTCACACGTTCGCTGCTACGCTGGACTATTTCAGGGTTTACGAAAGTTAGGAAGGTTTGGTCGGTAGCATCATCAAAATTACTACGCACGACCGTAAGTTTGACATGCAGTCCAACTTGAACGGCCGCCAAAGCAGCCCCAAATTCGCTATCATGATCCCAGTCGAGCGTGGTCTCAATCATATCCTCAGCTAGCTGTTTAATGCTGTCGTCGACCTGTCCGATGCGCTTGGATTTGAGTCGCAGTGCAGCATCGGGGATAGTAACTATGTTTCTAATCATTCGTTCATTAGATCATATTATCCGAACTGGATCAATGTCTGATACCCAGCCGCTCGGTAGTTCTAGGCAGATATTTAAGAGTAATGGGCGAGTGATGGCTTTTACGATGAGCTGCCGAATATGCCACCGACCCTCGCGTTGTCGGATTGGTGCGGCTGGTCCCAAAATTATGATTTTGCTAGCATATTTCAGTTGCAAGCTACCGACCAAAGCCTCAGCATCAGCCTCAGCTTTCTCGGGGCTGGCGCGGCGTACCCATAGTCTGAGTAGCCAACGATGCGGTGGATACTGCCACTTCTTACGCGCCTCATCTTCGGCTTTTGCGAAGTTATCCCAGTTATGTTCGGCGACGGCTTGGAGCAGCGCTTGGCTAGGCTTCCGGGTTTGAATAATGACTTTGCCCGGTACTTCGCCACGTCCAGATCGTCCAGCCGCTTGTAGCATCAAGCTGGCTGCCCGTTCGGCGGCCATAAAATCACCATCGTGCAGTAAGCTGTCAGCATCAATCACCCCGACCAGCGTGGCCTGAGAGAAGTCGAGTCCTTTGGCGATCATTTGCGTACCTAAGAGAATGTCGATTTCGCCAGCCTCCATACGGGCCAATAAATCGGGCAGCGTAGTTCGATCTTGGCTATCCCGGTCGAGTCTTTCGATACGGGCGGTCGGATACTCTTGTCTGAGGCTGTGTTCGAGCTGCTTTGTGCCTATGCCCGAATAATGCAGTTGGTCGGATTGGCAAGTTGGGCAGGTAGAAGGCGGCCATACATTCCTGTCACAGACGTGGCAACAGAGCCGGCCGAGGTCGGCGTGCAGGACTAGTGTGGTGTCGCAATAACTGCACCGGAGCGTCTCTCCACAGGTGTCACAGCTCAGTCGGCGGGCTGAGCCGCGTTGATTGTGTAGGAGCAGTGTCTGCTGACCAAGTTGGAGCGTGTCATGCAGGGCGGCTCGCAGTTCAGGGCTGATAATGCCATCTTTGTGGTGGTGTTCGACGAGAGCAACACTGGGCAGCTCGGCATTCCCAAATCGCTTATGCATGCGAACTAAAGCGATACTGCCGCGAGCTGTGAGAGCTAGTGTCGTCAATGATGGCGTGGCCGAACCGAGTACCAGCCGAGCAACATGAATCTTGGCCAGATACCCAGCCACAAACATGGCATGATACCTCGGTGATTGATCTTGTTTGTAACTACTATCATGCTCTTCATCGAGAATGATCAGTCCCAAGTTTTGGATTGGCAAGAAGAGCGCCGAGCGTGGTCCCATATAGAGTGAAGGTACCTCAGAGCGCAGCGTTTCAACCCAAATCGCGCGCCGCCGACTAGCCGTCAAGCCAGAGTGAGTAATATGCAAGAGCTCACCCCAGGTCCTTTTTAGGCGGGTACCGAGATGAGTCGATAAAACGATCTCAGGAGCTAGTAGCAGAGCCGACTGCCCACTCTCTAAGCAATCTTTGATAAGCTCCTCGTAGACGCGGGTTTTGCCTGAGCCAGTCACGCCGTAGAGCAATATAGGTTGCTGAGGGGCAGCCTGTTTGATGCTCGCAATGGCGACGGCTTGTTCTTGAGACAGCTCAGGAAGCTGCGGGGTGGTAGTTGGCGGCATTTGAGTCAATTCTGTCTTAGTGCTACCGAGGCGTTTGACTTGAAGTCCGCTGGCGAGCAAATTCTTCCAGACGGCTTGAGGGGTGGCGGCATAGTAGTGCATCAACCAATCGGCTAGCTCAATCGTGGTCGGCGGGAGGACGGGAAGGTCAATGACACGGATGATTGATTTGAGGGGACTGGCCGATGACTTGTCTTGAGTTGTAGCGTTGGTTTGGGGCTCCGAACTAACCACAATACCTAGCACTGCCTTGGGGCCAAAGGGAATAATCACCAACTGACGGGCTGGCAGATCAGTCTCCCAGGTATAGTCAAATGGCTTGTCGGGTAAGCGCGGATAGGTACTGACTCGTACCGAAATTACCCACCCCACATCTGTTCGTTCAGTATTCGTTTTTTTCATGTCACTTCAATTCTAACAGATGTCAGGTCAATATTACGGCCATCTTAAGGTTTGCTTTTGTGCGCCAGAGTAGGATATGATTTCAGATTGAAATGACTAACAAACGCCTGCGTCGCCGACTCTATATTATTATCGCTCTGACAGCCTTGTCGGTGCTGTTAGTTTTGCCCCGCGAGGATAGGATTCTGCGGGCACTGGGGATTCGCAATGTAGCACCCAAGGTCAAGCTCGGTCTGGACCTGCAGGGAGGAACCAGCCTGACATATGAAGCTGATCTGAAGGACACTCCAGCGGCTGAGCGTACCAAAGCTATGGATGGCGTGCTGAATGTTATCACGAAGCGGATTAACCCAACGGGTACCAGTGAAGCCCTCATTCAGCAGGCTGGAACGAGCCGGATTGTGGTCCAGCTGCCGGGAGTAACCGACGCGCAGGCCGCTGCCGAGCAGATTGGGCGGACGGCTCAGTTATCGATTTTCTCGTTGAATACGGGCGAGAATGGGCAGGCCCTACCTGAACAAACCGATTTGAGTGGTAAAGATCTCGATCAAGCCACTGCCGATATCGATACGCAAACCGCCCAGCCAATCATCCGATTCACTATGAAGCCAGGCCAACCGACCAAGAAGTTTGCTGATCTGACCACGAAGATCAACCAGACTGGCGGAAGGCTTGTCATAGTTCTCGATAATGAAGTGCTTTTTAATGGAACCGTCTCTTCGCCAATTACCGACGGGACTGGCCAAATGACCGGTTTCGCCGACGTCAAGACGGCTAAGCAGACAGCTGTCCTACTTAATGCCGGTGCTTTGCCTGTGCCAGTCACGCTCTCCAGCCAGCGCACTATCGGCGCCACTTTGGGTTCGGAATCGATAGCTAAGTCCGTTGTAGCTGGAGTGATCGGTGTTCTGGCAGTCATGATATTTATGATATTAAGCTATCGTTGGGCCGGACTTTTGGCCAGTATTGCGCTGACGGTTTACGTACTTCTTAATATTGTTGTCTTCAAGCTCTCAAGTATTACTCCTTGGCCAATCGTGCTGACTCTGGCCGGTATTGCTGGTTTTGTTCTCTCGATTGGGATGGCCGTGGACGCCAACATTTTGATCTTTGAGCGGATGAAGGAAGAGATGCGGTCGGGTAAGCCAGTACCGAATGCTCTGCAGGCTGGTTATCGTCGAGCCTGGAGTTCGATCCGTGATTCAAATACTTCGACGCTGTTGACCTGTTTGATCCTGTATATCTTTGGCGCGCCGATTATCAAGGGTTTTGCGGTTACATTAGCGCTCGGCGTATTTTTATCAATGTTTACCGCCATTACAATCTCACGGACTTTGCTTGGGCTTTTTGTTGAAACCAAGCTGGGGAATAATCCAGCGCGCTACTCTGGCGTTAAGCTAAAGCTGACCACCGAGGAGGCTAAGTCATGAACGTGATCGGACGCCGCAAGCTGTGGTTTGCTATCTCGCTGGTTGTTATTATTCCGGGGCTGATCTCACTGCTATTATGGGGACTCAAGCCGGGTATTGATTTTGCGGGTGGGCAAGTCATGGAGATTGCCGGCACATCTGATCAGGCCTTCGTGCGCGAAACTCTGACGCAGGTTGGTGCCCGAGACATCGTCATCACTACAACCGGTGAGGGCCGTCTCTTGGCTCGCTACCGTGACTCAGAAGGCAAAGATTCGACCAAGACCAGTGGTGAAATCAAGACCCTCCTCGAAGTCAAAGGTGCCGTACCGACAAGCTTTGAGTCAATTGGTCCAGCTGTTAGTCGCGATATTACGCGTAACGCCTTCGTTTCGGTTGGGTTGGCTTCACTCGTTATTGTATTCTTCATAGCTTATGCTTTTCGCAATACGCCACCACCAGTTAGTCCCTTGAGTTTCGGGATTACCGCTGTAATTGCTTTATTGCACGACACCTTGGTAGTAGTAGGGATTTTCTCGCTGCTCGGCCACTTCGCCAACGTCGAGATCGATTCACTGTTTGTGACGGCAGTTTTGACCGCGATTGGCTTCTCAGTACATGACACAATTGTGGTCTATGACAGGATTCGCGAGAATCTAAAACGTTCAACTGGGACATTCGAAGTCATAGTGAACGACAGTATCGTTGAGACAATGGCGCGGTCGCTAGCCACAAGCCTAACCGTGATCTTCACCTTGCTGGCTTTATTGATATTCGGTGGAGAGACAATTCGTTTGTTCGTGTTTGCACTCTTAATTGGTATATTCTCAGGCACTTATTCATCGATCTTTAACGCCGCACCAATGCTTGTCACCTGGCACAATTGGAAGTTGAAGCGACGAGCTCGTCGCACCACGGTCAAAAAAATTAAGAAATAGCTTTTTAAAAGCGACTAGGGTTTCTATGTAAAAGCTCTAGAGTTTAGGAGCCGTGTTTTTTACGATGTACTGTCCATTACGGGCATCAGCATCGGCTTTATTCTCGAGTACACTTGATAATGTGAAGCTGGCTCCATCTGAGGCATAGCCATACAGGATCGGTTCATCACCAGTCTTAACCGTCCCCGGGTCAGCGAAGCGCTTCTCGATGTAGGGTGGTGCAGTCCGTGTCAATGGTTCGAGAATGGTAATACTTGAGCCGGTCGGGTAGCTACCGGTAGATTGTCGATAAGCTTCAAGTCCAATAGCTACACTGTTGATGTCGGCTTTTCTTTGCTTATCACGTTTTTGAGCCTCAAGACTGGCAGCTGGAGAATCAGACAGGCTGGGACTTACCTGAGCTATCGCACTCGGACTTGGCGATGGGGCAGGTGGAGATGGCTTGAGGATCAGCCAAGCTCCAGATAAACCAAAAGCTACACAAGCTATACTGAGCCCGGCAAGGAGCCAGTTCTTGCGCATTGAGGAACTCGCGTTGTGTTGTGGGCTGGCGTTGGCTGCTAAGAGCGCCTCAGCTCGCTCGGCTGCAGTGCTGTGATGGGTAGCCGCGACTTCCGGCAGTCGAGTGGTTTGGAGAGCTGTCTGTAAGAGCGCCTGTTCGGCTGTGTTGAGTGGTGACTCAGTTGTATTCTCCAATGGCACTGGCGGCTTGGTAGCGATAACCATGCTGTCTTGGGCGGTATGACTGGGGGTCGATACGATGAGTTGTGAGGCAATCTCGGGAATTGGATCGAGAAGTATCTGATCCGGAGTGTTAGTTGGCTCTATTTTGATCGAAGCTATTGGTCCCTCCAGCTCGGGGATCTCAAGCCCATGCAGTCTCTTGTCTAGTCGCTTGCGGTACTGCGAAGAGGCATGATGATTAATAATTGGCTGAACCGGTCTATCGGGCAGGTCAGTATCGCTAAAGGCGCCAAAGGCATCTTGTATATCGAGACGAACGTGGGTTCCCTGGGCATTGGAATCGGCGTGGTTGTAATGTACTCTCTGGCCACAGGTTGGGCAGGCTAAGCCAATGTCTGTCGTTACGAGAGCTGAGTTGCAGGTGGGGCAGTCGAGTTGCATGAGTACTAGTATTGTAACCAAAAGCGGCTTCAATTGCGAATATGTATTGTAAAAAATACTGTTGTGATATATACTTTAGCCAATCTGATTTATAAGATAAAAACAATAGTTAGCTCACGCAGATTCATACCAAAATCATAAAAAAAAGAGAAGCCAAACAAAATGTTACAACATTTCATTACTTCAAAGACCCGCCGCAAGATAATCACCGTTTTTTCTAAGTATCCTGACTACAAAGTGCATGTTCGTGGTCTTGCCAAGCTGATTCGCGAAGATCCCGGTAATGTCGCTCGCGAGCTCGAAAGACTGGCTCAAATAAAATATGTGATCTCGGCCAAGCAAGCTAATACTAAGCTATATTGGGTCAATACAAACTTCGTCTTATATAAAGAACTTCAGGCGATGGTACTCAAGACAAGCCGCAAAACAAAGTCACAGATATGAAACAAATGATCAAAAAACTTATGCAAGACTTAAGGCGCCTCGAAGTGACGGCGCCTGCCCAAAAGCCAGTTCTGCGGTCGCATTCTATCCACGAACATCGCTCACAAGTTCCGCTTGGATTTCGATCCAGAGCCAGCCACTCGTATTTCGTTCGTTGATCCTCCATACTTATAAGTGCTATGAAAACAATTCGCGGTAGTTTGCGTTATATGCTCCCTTCGAACGAACCGGTGGCGGTCGAGAAGCTAGCGTTGACAATTTTATCTCGACGTGGCTTGAGTCCTGCCGAGCAGAGCACGACCCTCGTGCCGAGGTATGCTGATCTGGGTGACCCGTTTTTATTACCAGATATGGATGTAGCAGTTAGGCAATTGCTGGACGATCGTCAAGCTGGCCGTCTGGTGGCTATATATGGCGACTATGACATAGACGGACTAACAGCCTCAAGCTTACTGGCTGATATATTCACTGATCTTGGCATACGATTTGTACTCTACATCCCTGATCGCTTTGAAGAGGGCTATGGACTTAGCAATGAGGCCTTTGATGCGCTGGCAGCGCAGGGTGTGGCAACAGTCGTCAGTGTTGACTGTGGCAGCACTGCATTGGAGCCAGCTCAGCACGCCCAGGAATTGGGGCTTAAGCTAATTATTACTGACCACCACACGATTGTGCAGGAGAGGCTGCCGGGGGCGTTGGCGCACATTAATCCATTGCGTACGAGCAGCCGGTACCCCGAAAAAAGTCTGGCTGGCGTCGGCGTGGCATTTGCCTTAGCTCGAGCCTTACAGCAACGACTGCCAGATGGCGAATATTCACCCGGTCGTGAGAAATGGCTGCTAGATCTAGTTGCTTTGGGAACAATTTGTGATGTTGTACCACTAGTGGGTGAAAATCGTATTTTGGCCCACTTTGGCCTGCAAGTAATGCGTAAAACTCGTCGCAAAGGGCTTAGGGCGCTGGCTAAAGTTAGTGGTTTCGAGATCGAAAAAGTGCAGGCTGAACAGATCGGGTTTCGGATCGGCCCACGTCTTAATGCGGCTGGTCGTCTTGAGCATGCCCAGCGGGCACTGGATCTCCTGACCAGTCAGGCTACTGCTGAGGCAGCAGCACAGGCAGACTATCTCCAGCAACTAAACACAGCTCGTCAGGACTCGACGAAGATGCTGCAGGCCGCCGCCCGCGCCCAGGCACTAGAGTACCCCGAGGACAGCTTCTTAGTCCTGGCCGATCCAGATTGGTCACATGGTATTGTCGGCCTGGCGGCGGCTCGTATCAGCGAAGAATTCCGTTGTCCCACGTTGGTGCTTCAGATCGAAGGCGATACAGCCAAGGGCTCAGCTCGCAGTTTTGGTTCGATCTCGGTGATCGATGCTCTGCAATCACAAGCAAATTTACTGATAAAATTTGGCGGACATCGAGCGGCGGCTGGCTGCACTCTTAAGACGGTGGATATTCCGAGCCTACGAGCTGGTTTGCAGGCATTTCTTAAAAAAACCCTCAAGCCGACTGACTGGCTGCGGAGTGATCCGGTTGATGTGTGGTTACTCCCAGAGCACGCTACAGATCGAGGTATTGCCGAGCTTGAGCAGCTCGAGCCGACGGGGCAAGCCTTGCGGCCAGCCAAATTTGTCTGTGATGCTGAGATTACGCAAGTCAGAGCAGTTGGAGCGACTGGTGATCACTTTCAAATCACTATCATGATAGGGCAGAAACAATATCGAATGATTGCTTTTGGAGCTGCTCAGAAGTGGCCTGATTTGGCGGTCGGGCAAACCCACCGATTCATAGTCCAGTTGAGCCAGTCGGAATGGCAGGGAGTCAAGCGAGTTGAGCTGATGGTAGTTGATATTATACCTCAGGATGAGTCGCTGTAAGTGGCTAGCAACCAACAGATACAAATCTGTTCCAACCTATCTAAAGGTATTGCGAAACAACTCCCAATCTGGTAAAATTGCCATCTGAAGACAAGTTGTCTTAGCTTAATGAATCTATGTCATAAGCTACTTTGATAGCAACTAACTCGCATAAAAGCCACATACTATACTATTTATCAGGAATATATCCATGCTGCATGTTGATCGCAAAGACGATGAGTCACTCGAGAGCTTAATTCGCCGCTTTAATAAGAAGGTCACCCAAGCTGGCTTGCTCAGTCTTGCCCGCCGTAAGAAGTATTTCGAAAAGCCGCTCACAAAGCGAGCCGAACGTGAAATTGCTATCCGCAAGAAAACCCGCAAAGATCTCAAGACGCGTGAGATGTTAAGCATTCGCGGCTAAGTCATTGCTTGTAAGCTAAAAAGATAAAGGTGCCATATCCCCATGGAACTCACAGACCGACTTGAAGCTGATCTCGTCACTGCTGCCAAAGCGCGTGACGAAATAACCCTGCAAGTACTGCGACTTTTGAAAAGTGCCTTGCAAAATTATCGTATTGAGATCAAAGCTGATCTTTCTCCGCAGCAAATGCTGCAGGTACTACAAAGAGAAGCTAAGAAACGGCAAGATTCAATTGACCAGTTTACTGATGCCAATCGGCTCGATCTGGCAGAACAAGAAACGCGCGAGTTGGCGATACTCAAGCCATATCTTCCTGAGCAGCCAACGGAGGCTGAATTACAGACGGTTATCGACAAAGCGATTGCTGATGGCTCACTCTCAGGCATGAGTGCTATGGGCAAAGTTATAAGTGCCGTCAAAGCAGCCTATCCTCAGGTCGATGGCTCGGTCGTATCGCGCTTAGCTAAGCTAGCCTTAACTGAATAACTATTTTGTTCATTTCTAACTTAGAGTTGACTGTTGTTGAGCCTCGTCCTAAGCAGCTCAGTATGGAAAATTGCCAGGTGATCTTTGAGCAGTGGCAGAAACAACTTAAGCCCGATTTCTCAGGCATGGTAATAGTTAGTTTTCTGGACAGAGAGTCGATGACTGATCTGTCAATGCGCACTCTTGGAAAAGCCGAAGCGACTGATGTCTTGAGCTTTCGGTATGATGGTGTCAGTAACCCACGAGTCGATCAGGCGGCTGGAGAGATTGTGATCTGTCCAGCTGTGGCGCAGGACTTCGTGCAGCTCCACAAGCTAGATTTGGCGACCGAATATACGACCTTATTTACACATGGATTATTGCATGTGGCTGGTCTTGATCATGCCTCGACATCTGAACGAGCCACCTTCGAAGGGCTGACACGTGATATTATGAAATCAATCAAACAGGAACCGATCTCACTATGGTTAGCCTAACCAGTTTTCGAAATGCCAGCAAAGGCCTCAGAGCAGTTCTGAGCCGTGAAAGAAATGCCCGTATCCATGTACTGATTGGCTTACTTACGATTGGCCTTGCGCTGATCCTGAAGCTTGCTTGGACAAGTTTGGGCTTAGTGATTGCGACGGTGACTTTGGTTTTTTTTGCAGAAGTGATGAATACAGCTCTTGAACGGACACTTGATGCTGTGGTGACCGAAAATAATCAAATGGTGAGACTTGTTAAAGACATGGCGGCTGGTGCTGTCTTAATAACGGCAATTGGTGCGGCCATTGTCGGCCTGTGTTTGTTTTTGCCGGCTGTTGTGACGTTGGTAGTACGATGATTCTGATACTGGAGGGTCCTCCCGGTAGCGGCAAGGATACGCAGGCTGAAATCCTCCGTGATCAGCGCGGCTTTGTGATCTTAAGCCCAGGTAAAGTCCTTCGAGAAAGAGCCAAAAGCGATTCTCAACTTAAATCAGTTCTGGATAGTGGGGAGCTGGTGAATGACAATATCGTCAACCAGATTATCGAGTCGTTTGTAATCGATCATATACATAGCTCGATAATCTTTGATGGTGCACCGCGCGATGTTAGCCAGGTGCACTGGCTGACCAAGCTTTTCGAAAAGCTAGAGCTGACAGAGACGGTACGAGTCATCGAACTGACCGTTTCGACGACTGAGCTAGCCGCCCGGATTGCCCAACGTGGACGCCATGACGACAAGCCAGCTAGTTTTCAGCACCGGTTGGAGCTATTTGAATCAACTATTCGGCCAGCCATTCGTTTGCTTGCTGAGAAGTACCCATCGGCCGTCGTCGATGGTGGTGGGACAGTTGAGGCTATTGCGGCTCGAATTAACCTGGCTTTGGAGGCATAATTTATGAGGACTCAGATAAAAACCGCCGATGAGCTACAGGCTATGCGTCGATCTGGCAAGATCCTGGCACAAATTTTGCAAGAGCTCAAAGAATTGACCGTCGTTGGTATGCCGACAATCGAAATTGATCGTATTGCGCGAGAAAAGCTCAAACAGCATAACGCTCAAGCCCCGTTTCTTAACTATGATGGTTTTCCGGCCAGTATTTGTATATCAATCAATGACGAAATCGCTCACGGTATCCCAAATGACTATGAGCTACGCGACAATGACTTAGTACATCTCGACTTTGGGGTTAGTATCGAGGGCATGATTACTGACGCCGGCATCGCCTATATCCTGGGTGACAAACCGACAGCCGATCAAGAAAGATTGCTGAAGGGAACAAAAAAAGCCCTTGATGAAGGTATTCTACTCGTCCGTGATGGAGTTAGGACAGGGGATATCGGTGCCAAGATTGAATCTGTGCTAAAGCGGTATCAACTAGATGTTGTCTACGAACTGGGTGGGCATGGCGTTGGGCACACTGTCCATGAGGATCCATACATCGCCAACTACGGTACGGCGGGTACGGGTGAGACTCTCCTAGCTGGTATGACTGTGGCGATTGAGCCCAATGTCAGCCTCAAGGGTCATGAGATGATACTCGATAGTAACGGCTGGACTTATAAGACCAAGTCAGGTGCATTAGCAGCCCAATTCGAGCATACAGTCCTTATTACAGAAACTGGTTCTGAGATTCTGACTCTCGTTTAAAGCAGGCGCACAAGAGTAAGTAGGTACTCAAGAAGCTAATAAAGAACACTTTTAGTGTTCATCATAATCATGAGTACAATATTTGCACTTCTTTTGTACGCGGTATACAATTTTTGTATTCGGATGCGTGATCGCTAATACAAGGATAGGACTTCTCCATGGCAGCAAATAAGCATGAAACTACTGGAATTGGGCTGGACATCAGTACGAGTAAGGTCGTCTGTTTGATTGGGGTTGCTCAACCAGATAGTCCAAATGTATCAATTGTTGGTATTGGGGTGTCACAGAGTAGTGGTCTGCGTCGCGGGGTAGTAGTTGATATTGAAGAGACTGTTACTGCTATAACTGCAGCTCTCGAAGAAGCCGAAAGGATGAGTGGCGTCGTCATTGAACGAGCTACAGTCTCGGTTGATGGCAGTCACTTACAGAGTCTGAATTCGCGCGGTGTAATAGCGGTCAGTCGGGCTGATAAGCAGATCAGTCGCGAGGATATGGCACGGGCCGAAGAAGCCGCCGCCGCCGTTTCACTGGAAACGAACCGTGAAATCCTCGGGGTAATTCCACGTACATATATCGTTGATGGTCAGAGTAATATCCAAGATCCATTTGGTATGAACGGAGTCAGACTAGAGATTGACACTCATGTTCTGACAGCCTCGATTCCAGCTATGAAAAATCTCGACGATACAATTCATCGAGCTGGCATTACTGTCAATGGCCATGTAATTGCACCACTTGCATCAGCTCGAGCTTGTCTGACAAAGCGACAGAAGGAGCTCGGTGTGGCTTTGATCGACATTGGCTCCGAAACAACTGGCATAGCCGTCTATGAAGAAGGCAGGATTAGTTTTTCAGCTGTTTTGCCAATTGGTTCGAATCATATTACAAAAGATATCGTGTATGGTTTGCGTACAACGATTGATATTGCTGAAAAGATGAAGCTGACCTTTGGGGCAGCTCGCCAGCCTCGATCGAAGGACGTAGTTAAGCTCGATTTGACCAAGATAGGTGCCAAAGGTACTTTATTGCAACGAGAACTCGATATGATTATATCCTCACGGCTCGAAGAGCTGTCTGCGATGATTCAAACCGAGCTGAAGCGTTCAGGTAAAGAGCGGGTGCTGGCTAATGGTCTAGTCTTGACTGGTGGTGGATCAAAGCTGCCGGGTATGAGCCAATTTATTGAGGCGCAGGTCGGTATTCCTACCAGTGATGGTGTACCACTTGGGATTACGGGTATAACCGATCGAGTTAAAGACCCGAGCTTCAGTACAGCGGTTGGACTCCTGCTCGATGATATTGATCGGCCACAAACGGGTACATCCGTCAATGACAGAATTAGTCAGGTATTTACTCGAGCACAAGACATAATTCGCGGCATATTTAACCGCAGCTAAGCTGTAGGGTGTACCTTAATCAGCCAAGAATAGACTATTTCGAACACATAAATTATACAAAATAACTGGTCATTAAAATCGAATTACTATTTGACTCGCACTGCATAAAGACTTTATACTAATTATAGTTTTTTTGAGTAATATATGTGTGTAGCAAGTGTTCTCGTGTCTTGTTCCTTGGTTCTACCGGTTGCTATCTTAAGGTTGATGATGTGGGTCATCGGGCGAGCAGCTAGGCGGTAATAAAGCGACATAGCAAGAATACCTCAATCAACAAGTCCCAGATTGGCTCTAGATATAGACCACAACTGATTTATTAAGAGGGGAGAGGGTGAGCCATGGCAGAAATCACGCCAGATATCGAAGCATTTGCTAGAATCAAGGTTATTGGTGTTGGCGGTGGCGGTGGTAATTCTCTCAACCGCATGATTCAGTCCAAGATGCGAGGCATTGAGTTTATCGCTATAAATACTGATGCCCAGGCTCTCCACTATAGCCAAGCCAATAAGAAGCTCCACATCGGCAAGGAAACGACCCGTGGCCTTGGGGCAGGGGCGAACCCAGAGATCGGCAAGCAAGCCGCTGAAGAGAGCGAACAGGAGATCTACGCCGCTCTGCGCAACAGTGAGATGGTTTTTATTACTACTGGAGAAGGTGGCGGTACTGGTAGTGGTGCGGCTCCGGTAATTGCTCAGATAGCCAAGGATGTTGGCGCGCTGACGGTTGGTATTGTGACCCGGCCATTCAAGTTTGAAGGTGACAGACGACGGAAGATATCCGAAGAAGGCATTGAAGCCCTCAAAAACAAGGTTGATACCCTGATCGTCATTCCAAATGATCGTATTTTACAGATTATCGATAGAAAAACATCACTCCTTGATGCTTTTGCGACGGTTGATGACATTCTTCGGCAGGGTGTGCAGGGTATTTCTGACCTGATCACGGTCAATGGGCTGGTCAATCTAGACTTCGCTGATGTCGAGTCAATTATGCGTGATGCCGGCTCTGCCTTGATGGGGATTGGTGTCGGGAGTGGCGATAATCGAGCGGTTGAAGCTGTTAAACAAGCGATTGATAGCCCATTACTCGAGGTTTCGATCCAAGGAGCCAAGGGAGTCCTGATTAACTTCACCGGCGGTCGCGATATGGGCATGCACGAAATTGAGGAAGCTGCCAAGCTGGTACATGACTCAGTCGATCCTGAAGCCAACATCATTTGGGGGATGGTCATGGATGAGAATGCCAATAATGAGATTAAAGTGACATTGGTCGCAACCGGCTTCGAGTCCGATCGAGCAGCTTCGGCTCAAGTGAACTTTTCGGGCAAAAGCCAACTCTTTAATAAGCCAGTTAGCGAGCTCGAAGCCGACCATGCTGAGAGTGGTATTGGTGTGTTTGAAGCCAGCCAGTCTAGTTCTACAATCCAAGATGCTCATCCGGCAGACTTAACGGATATCACTTCTACTCGCGAACCAGTTGAGGCTGCAGAGCCAGCTCAGCCGTTTGTAGCCAGTGGTCCGCGCGCTCGTGAGGATGCCTTAAGCGATGTGGCACCGTTTATTACACCAGATAGTCAATCCGTTAGTCGCGCGAGTCATGAACAGTCAGATGAGGACGATGAGCCCTTTCTCGGCATTACTGACATTGAGGCTGATCCCATCCCAGAGCCTGTCCGCGTACAGGACAAGCCTATCGTTGAGACACTGTCATCTCGATTTGACCGCGAAGAAGAAGATGACTTAGACAAGCCAGCTTTCTTGCGCAAGGGCCACAAAGTCGAGCGTTCGATTGTAGATGATGGGGATGCGCGATAATAGCCTTGTCCGCGCCTGGGAAGTTTCAAGGGGAAGTTTCGCGTGAAGTGTAGCCAGTGTGGCCTTCCCGATACTCGTGTGCTCGAGTCCCGCGAGGTAGACGATGGTCGAGCCATCCGCCGCCGCCGCGAGTGTGCAAGTTGTGGTACTAGGTTTACATCCTACGAGAGGGTTGAGCGGCCGCGACTCTTGGTGATCAAAAAGACTGGAGAGCGGGAGCTTTTTGACCGTGAGAAATTAGCTCGTGGCATCTACCGGGCTTGTGAGAAACGTCCACTCGAAGCAGCTCGCATCGAGGATGTCGTCAATCAGATCGAACGTGAGATTTTTGGCCGTGGCGAAGCCGAAATACCTAGTGAGGTGATTGGCCTCCTGACTATGCAGGCTCTAAGCGATCTGGATGAGGTGGCTTATGTCAGGTTTGCCAGCGTCTATCGAAGTTTTACGAGTGCCGAAAGTTTCCGTCGCGAAGTGGCCCAACTGAAGCGGACCCAATCACGCGATAGTTAGCTCTAGCGGCTTGTGCTTACTAGGCTGTATACTATCAAGTAATCATGCGCATTATATTGTTTGGCAAACCTGAATTATTAGCTGATCAGCGCAATCTTAAGCGTCTGATAGATGAGTGTGAGGCCACGCTTGGGCCAGTTGAGCGAGTATCGGCTACGTCCAGATCTGGAGTGTCTCTGATGCAAGTCTATGACATTGTGACCACTCCAGCTTGGGTAGTGTTGCAGGATGATGGCGTGGCATTAGGTATCTGGCAGCACACACCACCAAGTTTGAATGATCTCGGTGCGCACTTTCGGATTTAGTTTGGTATTACTACTGGTGGTCTCATAAAATAACCAGTATAATATGACCCTATGGCAAAATCACAACCGCAAGCCCAGCCCCACAAATCAGACCTCGCTCTCCAGGAAGAGACGATTCTAGATTACTGGCAAAAGAACCGGACTTTTGAGAAGTCTCTCGAAGGCCGCCAGGAGCAAAAGCCGTTTATTTTTTATGACGGCCCGCCGTTTGCCAATGGCTTGCCACACCTCGGCCACATCATGACTTCTACCCTCAAAGACGCGATCACCCGCTATCAAACTATGAAGGGGAGGTATGTGCCGCGTCGGTTTGGGTGGGATTGTCATGGCCTTCCTCCTGAAATGTTGGCTGAAAAAGAGCTCGGTGTTTCCGGCAAGATTGCTATTCAGGCCTATGGTGTCGACAAATTTAATCAGTATTGTCGTGAGTCGGTCATGCACTTTAGTGGTGAGTGGCAGGCTTCGGTTACTAGAATGGCGCGCTGGGTAGACTTCGAGGATGATTATCGGACAATGGATCTCGACTATATGGAGTCGGTGATCTGGGCCTTCAAGGCTCTCCATGACAAGGGACTCATCTACGAAGGTGAAAGGGTGGTGCCATACAGCTACGGCGCCCAGACAGCTTTGGCAAACTTCGAGACCAGACAAGACGATAGCTTCCGAGATAGAGAAGACCTGACGGTTACCGTTAGTTTCAGGCTGGCCGATGGGCGCAAGCTTCTGGGATGGACGACGACACCTTGGACATTGCCAGCTAATTTATTACTCGCCATTAACCCCGATCTCGACTATATCGAGATGCATCTATCAGGTGATGTCTACGTAATTGCTGAAGCTGCCCTCGAGCGGTATGTCGAAGGCTTTGACGGCGCTACTCGCGGTCAGACACTAAAGGGAGCAGATCTAGTCGGCCTGTCATACGCACCACTATTCCCATACTTCGAAGGTTCGGAGAATAGTTTTCGAGTCGTGGCAGCTGACTTCGTTGAGTCTACCGAGGGGACAGGTGTAGTCCACATCGCCCCAGGGCATGGTGAAGACGACTATTGGCTTGGTAAAGCTGAGCAGGTGCCAATTGTCAGCCCAGTTGATGACGAGGGTCGGTTTACCAATGAGGTCAAAGACTATGTCGGTCGTTTGGTGTTTGACGCCAATGGAGAGATTGTGGCCGATCTGGAGAAGCGCCATCAGCTGTTTGCGAGCCACACAATCATTCACAAGTACCCACACTGTTGGCGAACTGATGTACCAATTATTTATCGCGCGATGAGCGCTTGGTTTGTTGACGTACCGAAGATCAAAGCTGAGCTCCTGGCTGCTAATAAGGAGATCAGCTGGTACCCGAACCACGTCAAAGACGGGGCTTTTGGGAAGTGGCTTGAAAATGCTCGAGAGTGGAATGTTAGCCGTAAGCGTTTCTGGGGCGCACCGTTGCCAGTCTGGAAGACTGCGGACGGTGAAATCTTGATTGTCGGTAGTCTCGACGAAATTCGTCAGCGGGCGGTTGATCCTAGCCTCGTGACCGGACTGCATCGTCCCGAGATAGATGCCGTCAAGCTTAAGACTGACTCTGGCAAAATTGCTGAGCGGATACCAGATGTTTTTGACTGTTGGTTTGAATCCGGCAGCATGCCATTTGCGCAAATGCATTATCCATTTGAGAATAAAGACCGTTTCGAAGCCGGCCATCCAGCCGATTTTATTACCGAGTATATTGGACAGACCCGGGGTTGGTTTTACACCCTCCACGTCATGAGCGTAGCTTTGTTTGGCAAGCCGGCCTTTACGCATGCGGTGGCGCATGGTATTTTGCTTGGCAATGATGGCCGCAAGATCAGTAAACGGCTGCTGAATTACCCCGATCTGGCTGATACTTTTGATTCTGTAGGGGCTGATGCTACCAGATTCTATCTCTTATCGAGCCCACTCTTCAGTGGGGAGACTGCAATTCTTGACGCTCGGGCGCTTTCTGAAGCTCAACGTAATGTCGTGCAACGGCTTAATAATGTGCTTAGCTTCTATACCATGTATGCCGAAGTTGATGGATTCAGGCCGGCCCGTCCCATGCAGCTGCCGACTGCCGAGCACAGCCTAGATAGCTGGATACTAGCTCGTCTCGATGAAACCATTCGGCTGACAACGCTCGCGATTGATGCCTTTGACACGCCGCGGGCTATGCGTGAAATAAGTCTCTTTTTAGACGACTTATCGAATTGGTACGTTCGAAGAAGCCGCCGTCGGTTCTGGAAGTCGGGCGATGATACTGACAAACAGCAGGCTTATGAAACACTTCATTATGTACTTATAACAACTGCCCAGCTAATGGCTCCTTGGACGCCGTTTGTGGCTGAAAGGGTTTGGCAGAGTCTGATGAAAGACATCCCTGCAGTACCCGAATCGGTACATTTGTCAGATTGGCCACTGGCAGCTGATAACACTAACCAGGCTATAGTGATTGCAATGAAGGCGGTGCGTGAAATTGTAACCGAAGGCTTGTCGCAGAGGGCAGCAGCCGGCGTCAAAGTCAGACAACCTTTGGCAAAGGTCGCGGTGACGACCGACCAAGCTTTACCCGACGGGCTCAAGGATATTATTGCTGAGGAGCTGAATGTGAAGCAGGTCTTAGTGAAAGTTCATACAGCTGCAACCCAGCCGAAACTAGTGCTTGATACAAAGCTTACCGCCGAGCTTCAGCAAGAAGGGCTGATTCGGGATATCATTCGACATATCCAATCAGCCCGTAAGGCAGCTGGCCTGGCTGTGGATGACAGAATTGCTCTGGTCCTCGAAGCCCCAGACGAAACTATCAACCGGGCACTCAGAGAGCATGTAAAGCTGGTACAGACCGAGGTTTTGGCAACCCAGCTGGAACTTACCAAAGTCACTGAGGCAGTAGCCTTTAGTCAGACGGTGAGCTTGCAAGCTGATAGTCTTACTATCGGCATCACACGATTAGAGTAGAAGTTTTGGTATTAATGGCTTTGTTCTTGTAAGGAGGTGATTAGGTTATGCGCCAGCTTTTCTTGAATCGCCTTGATTGGGTGGTGGTGAGTTGTAGCTTCTTGCTGACAGCTCTGGGCCTCCTAGTGCTCTATTCTTCAGGTATTAAGGCCGCCTCAGTCCAAAGCGAGATTGATACCACCCGCCAATTGTTCTATGCCGGTGTTGGGCTGATCTGTCTGATCGGATTTTCTCGGCTTGATTATAGAAGTCTCAAAAGCTACGTGTTGCCACTGAGTATTGTGACTATGGCGGCTTTGTTGGCGGTTGAATTGGTGGGTAAAGCTGCCTTGGGGGCACAGCGCTGGATCACTATTGGGTTCTTTCAGTTCCAGCCTTCTGAATTTTCGAAGCTGGCCTTCATTATTGTCTTAGCTGCTTTCTATGCGCGTATTTATGAACGCTCACACCAGCTGCGCTATTTGGTATTTTCTATTTTGATACTACTGCCACCGCTGGTGCTTGTAGTTGGTCAGCCCGACCTAGGTACCGGTCTAGTTTTTATTGCCATTTGGCTGGCGATGACGCTTGGTTCGCTGGTACAGAAGCGCTATTTACTTTTCGGTGGCTTGGGCATGGCCGCTTTGCTGCCGATTGTGTATCAGTTTCTTGCGACCTACCAGAAGAATCGTATTGTGGTCTTGTTTAACCCTCAGGCTGATCGTCTTGGAACGGGTTACAATGTTACTCAATCTATCATTGCTGTAGGTAGTGGAGGGTGGTTTGGCAGGGGACTCTCATCTGGAAGTCAAAGTCAACTAAACTTTTTGCCTTCACAGCACACAGATTTTATCTTTGCTGTTTTAGCAGAGAAACTAGGTTTTTTGGGTGGCTTGGTGACGATTGGACTATTTGCGATATTGATCGCCCGCATCTTCATTGTTAGCACCCAGAGCATCGATCGGTTTGGTAGTTTTCTGTGTATAGGGATAGGTAGTATGCTGGCTTTTCATGTCCTGATTAATATAGGTATGAATATGGGGATTATGCCAGTCACAGGTATTCCTTTGCCGTTTATTTCAGCCGGTGGAACCAGTATGATCGTCACCATGTCACTGATCGGTATCGTACTCAGCGTAGCGGCACACAGAGACACCAAGCGACAATTGAAGGTTGAGGGTATATGAGCCGGCGCCGCTTCAGAAAACTCGTGGCTGGTCTGGTCATGGCTTTGATCGGGCTGGTTGCAATCAAAGCTGCCCCCAATCAACCAGCTGTGGCAGTGGTGCCGACAAGTGATGTTTCGCTGGCGGTCGAGAAGGTGTACGACGGTGATACCATCGCCCTTCGGATGAATGGGACACTCGAAAAGATACGCTTGATTGGCATTGATACACCCGAAACCAGTGATCCACGCAAACCTGTCCAGTGTTTTGGCAAAGAGGCTTCAAACTGGACGAAGAGTCAACTTGAAGGTCGGCGGGTGCGGATTGAAGCTGATAATTCGCAAGGGGTACGAGACAAATATGATAGATTACTGGCTTACGTGTGGCGCGACGATGGCTTGTTCATCAACCAAGCCTTGATTGAACAGGGTTACGCCCACGAATATACTTACCAGACACCATACTCCTGGCAAGCTGATTTTAAAACTCGCGAGCAGGCTGCCCGTGCTGCTTCCCGCGGATTGTGGGATGCGGCCACCTGCGCTGGTGATACCAAGCAAAAAGCAAAATAGCTGTGTCGCATAGGGTCTCCCGATAGTCAGCAAAAACAGTTATACTAGGAGTATGAAAGCAAATTACGACGTTATAATTATCGGCGGCGGACCGGCTGCATACACTGCCGCTATCTATACCTCGCGGGCCTCTTTATCGACACTTTTAGTGACTGGTGATGTGCCGGGTGGTCAACTACTCCTCACCAGTGAAGTGGAGAATTTCCCTGGATTTCGGGAGGGCATTATGGGGCCTGAGTTGATGGATCATATGTTAGCACAGGCCAAGCGCTTCGGGACTGTTGTAGAACAGTCTTTTGTGACTGCAATCGAACCTCGTACGGGAGAACACACAGTGAAGTTAGCCGAAGGTGCTCCTCTGAAGCAAGTCACTGCCAAGTCGGTGATTGTCGCGACTGGCGCCTCGGCGCAGTGGCTTGGTCTTGACAATGAAACTCGCTTGATGGGTAAGGGGATTTCGGCCTGCGCGACCTGTGATGGCTACTTCTTCAAGGACAAAAAAGTTGTCGTTGTTGGTGGTGGTGATTCAGCCATGGAAGAGGCTTTAACGCTGACTAACTTTGCCTCAGAGGTGATTGTGATACATCGCCGCGATAGTCTGCGAGCTAGCCAGATAATGCAGGATCGGGCGAAGCGGAATCCTAAAGTTCGATTTATATGGAATGCCGCCGTGACGGATGTATTTGGTGAGAAATTCGTCGATGGCGTGGAGGTACATAATCTCGTTCAAGACACCAAGCAGCGACTCGACTGCAATGGGTTATTTGTCGCGATTGGCCATTTGCCTGCCACTAGCTTTGTAGCTAACTTGCTGAAGTTGGATGCCAAGGGCTATATTCAGACCAAAGATATCGTTTTCACCAATATCGAAGGTATTTTCGCGGCTGGTGATGTTGCAGATCCACACTATAGGCAAGCTATCACCGCGGCTGGAGATGGCTGTCGGGCCGCGCTTGAAGCTGAGCATTATATTCAAGGACTGCCTACGTCTGGGTCAGAAGTTCACACCGTCGCTCTAGCTGGTGAAAAATTAAACAAAAGCAAGTAAGACCCACGAAGGACACCCATGCCTGAACTCAGCCATCCCCAAGCCCTTGCGCGAGTAGCTCACTTAGAAGCACAAATGATGCAGTTGCGCTCTCAGCTCGTGACAGATGATTTGATGCAGATACTCAATCGTCGCGGACTGCTTGAGTATCTAGATGCGCTTACCAAAGAAGTCCGCTGGCAGTCAGAGCACCCTGATAAGCGTCGGAACGTTGTGGTGCGGAGTCTATCGGTGCTATTCGTTGATATTGATCACTTCAAAGCCATTAATACCGAGCATGGACATGAGGCCGGCGACATTGTGCTTAAAAGTATTGCAGCAACTATCAAAGATCAGGTTCGGGCGCTCGACATTGTCGGCCGCTATGGTGGTGAAGAAATCGTGGTTGGTTTAGTCGGGGCTACCGCTGGTGATGCTGAAAGGGTAGCCGAGAACATTCGAGTCGGTATTGAGCAGCTCAAAGTAGTCTTGCCGAATCATGCAACTGTACACGTGACGGCCAGCCTCGGTGTGGCGGAGGTAACAGCGAATATCAGTTTGGTCGAGGCAATTAAGCTGGCTGATGAAGCTTTGTACGCAGCTAAGGCGAATGGTCGTAATCAGGTCGTTACAGCCTCGCAGGCCTAAGTCTATGAGAATGCATACGCTATGATTCATGCCGCAAAACCTTTCTTTGATATCATCCCGCTGACACCACAAAATATTTTTGCAATGAATAATATATTTATTCAATCAGTCAATAATAGTTATGGGTATTTCCCCGATTTCTTCAAGAAGAAACTAATTAAGCAACACAGCGTGCCTCATCTGCTAAAGGCATATATTTCTCCAAAATCATACATTCTACTGGCTCGTCAGAAGAACCAGTGGCTGGGATACTGTATTGCTCGACAGTCTATCGACGAACCGTCGAGTCTGCTGTGGCTGTACGTCAAGCCGGAAACTCGCGGTTCTGGTTTGGGAGCCAGCTTGGTTCGGCAGGTGCAATCAAAAACAACTGCAAATGGCATCTCTTCATTACAGCTGGTTACTCATGATCAGGAAGATTTCTTTATGAGTCAAGGTTTTCAGGTCGTTAGGCGAGTCCCTGGACTCTTAGCTGGCGTTGATATGTCAGTCATGGAGTGGAGCAGCTGATGAGAGGTCGTAAGCGTATAGTCAGTTCGACACCGTTCGAAATTCCGGTGAGAAAACCGAAGCGGCAACCCCTGATCTGGTGGATGGTGGCAGCACTCACTACTACCGTCTTCCTCATAGCTGGACTCTGGTGGCGAGCGACGTATTCTGGGCAGCGTCAGGTATCAGTAGAAACGCCGGTCTATAGTGCTTCTAAGCCAGTCACGATTGACCCTAGTCAACACAGCACGATAGTCGAAAGCTCACCGCCGGTCACTATGGCCAGCGAGGAGGCTCTGGCGCTGATTCGTCAGACTAATGCTGCCTACAATGGCCCGGTTGGGCCAATTGTTATGCAGACGTATCGCTACTCGATGGTTGATTCGCGCGGGGCTAAGACGGCTGTTTTTGCTCGAGTCTATTTACCCGCGACTGGGTATGATTTGCCTATTTTCGGATTTGGACCCGGCACGACTGGCATCGATGATCAATGTGCACCTTCTCTCGAAGTTCCAGCTAAGCGTAACTTTGCTAATTATGCGAGTCATATGACGAGCTACGCTGCAAATGGTTATGCCGCTGTTGTAACTGATTATGAGGGTATGCGTGATCCGTCGCGACTACATCATTATATGCACGGGGATCTGGAGGGCCGCTCAATACTCGATGCAGTAATGGCACTCAACCAGCTCGGACTGACGAAGAATCGCGTCAATCTTAAAAAGGTGATTCTCGGAGGCTATTCGCAAGGTGGACACGCCGCGCTTTGGGCCGATCAGCTGGCCAGCACGTACACACCTAGTCTCAGTGTGCAGGGCGTGGTTGGCTTCGGAGCAGTTATTGACGTCGCGCAAACGTTGACCGATACGACTCGGGGAGCTAATATTCTCTGGTTTGGGCCATATGTTTTGAGGAGTTACCAGGAGTGGTACCGAGAATCATACGGCGTCCCGACAATTTTGAAGACGCCTTTTGCTGAGAATCTGGTGAGTGACGTGGCCAAGAATTGTATTGATACAAATATTGCTCACTGGGGAAATCGAGACCTGACGAAGGTTTATACGACGCAGTTTATAGCGGCAATGCGCGGCAACACATTATCGAGTTTTGTGCCTTCTCTCTCGAAGCGACTTGACGAGAATTTGGCCGGTACGGTCAAGACTTCGGCGCCGAAGCTGCTCAACCATGGTCGGCTTGATAATGTGGTCTTACCGAGTCAATCGGAAGCTGCTCTGACACGGATGTGCGCAATCGGCCAAGTCGTGTCGTACGTGCCTTACGCCGAAGCGAATCATTACACCACAATGGTACGGTCACAACCCGACACTCTTATCTGGATGAAAGCCATCTTAGCCGGCAAGACAGTTCCTACCAGCTGTCGCTAACAACAACAAAAAACCACTCGTAGCACGAGGGCTTTATAAGTGGTTTTTAATTGTCCATGGCAGCACGCGCCTGCTCGAAACTAGTTGACTGATTTAGGCAGTAATAGTTTTGATTTTGAGCAAGGTGTAGTGTTGGCGGTGACCACGCAAAGTTTTCTCACGCTTCTTTGGCTTAAACTTCAGGACGTGGATCTTGTCAGCTTTTTCATCAGCGGCCTCGATTGTAGCCACGACTTTGGCGCCAGCCACGATAGGTGTGCCAATTTTAACTGCGTCACCATCGATGACGAGGAGGGCTTCAAAAGTGATTTCCTTGTCACCATCGACGAGTTCAGTCCGGATGGTTTGGCCGGGTTCAACCAAGTACTGCTTGGAACCGGTTTCGATTACTGCGAGCATAGATTCGTATCTCTTCTTTATTACGGTTGGTTCATTGATAGGTTGATTGTTTAGACAATAAATAATCATAGCAAATACTTCACTATCTGTAAAGAGATATGAGCTGAAGTCTCACAAGCTTAGACCGGCTGTAGCTCGAGGCGAAGTCTTGCTATACTAGGAGGGAACGAGAAATGGAAAATGGAGGGTGCAATGCCAGCTATTATAGCGGTGGCAAATCAGAAAGGTGGAGTAGGTAAAACTACTACTACGGTCAATCTAGCTGCCTATCTGGCAAAAGCTGGCCGCTCGGTGCTGCTTGTCGATCTCGATCCTCAAGCCAATGCAACTTCGGGTCTCGGGATTGATAAGAATGCGCTCCAGCACACAATATATGATGTTCTGGTAGAGTCTACTCCCATCTCAGAAGTAATAATCGAGACGCGGTATAAGAACCTGCGCTTGTTGCCATCAAGCCCAGTCTTGGCAGCCGCCGAAATTGATCTGGCTGGCTTGCCGCAGCGTGAGAGTCGTCTCAAGACAGCCTTCTCCAGCCTGACTGACGAGATCGTTCTGATCGATTGCCCGCCAAGTCTTGGGCTGCTCACCATCAATGGGCTGACTGCTGCTCAGCGCTTGCTCATACCCGTCCAAGCCGAATACTTTGCCCTCGAAGGACTTGGTCAGCTCCTCAATACAATGCAGCGAGTCAAGCAAGCTCTCAATCCAAATTTAGCTTTGCTCGGCGTAGTCTTGACCATGCACTCAGCCCGTACATCATTGTCTAGCGCTGTTGCCGCCGAAGTCGAAAGACACTTCCCGGATATGGTATGCTCAACAGTGATTCCACGCAATATTCGGCTGGCTGAAGCGCCCAGCCACGGCAAAGCGATAATTGATTATGATAGGTTTAGCAAAGGGGCTCGAGCATATAAAGCGTTAGCAAAGGAGGTACTTGAACGTGTCAACCAAATTTAATCGCCTCGGCAAAGGTCTTGATTCACTGATCCCAGCTGCCATTGAAGAGTTTGCCTCTGAAGAGGTCAACGAAACGCTACAGGTGAGTGAGCGTCAGATTCTCGACATCGCAGTAGATCTGATCGATCCAAATCCGTTCCAGCCGCGCAAAGACTTTCACGAGGAGGAGCTTGAGGATCTAGCGGCATCGATTAAGGAGCACGGCATAGTTCAGCCGCTGATTGTGACACGATCGGCTGGTAGCCGTTATCAACTGATTGCAGGTGAGCGACGGTGGCGAGCTGCCCAGATGATTGATCACAAAACAGTGCCGGTGATTGTGCGTAGCTTTGATGAACAGCAGCAGCTCGAGGTTGCCGTAATCGAGAACATTCAGCGGTCTGAGCTGACTGTGCTTGAGCTGGCCGTTGCTTATCAACAGCTCCAGGATCAATTTAATCTCTCAATCGAACAAATCTGCAAACGAGTCGGTAAAGCTGATCCGACGGTACGAAATTTAATTCGACTACTTCAATTGCCCTACGAAGCCAAACGAGCTTTGCAGCAAGGCAAGATTGTCGAGGGGCACGCTAGAATGATTCTTGCAGTTGATAACCCGGCTGATCAGAAGGAGATGCTTGAGCTAATCATTAAGAAAGGTCTGACTGTACGACAGGCTGAAGATATGGCCCGCAATTATAAGCAGGATAAACAATTGATTTCACCACGAGTCAAAAAAGTCCAAGGAGCCTACCGATCAGTCACCGATGGCCTGGCCAAGCATCTCGGTACGAAAGTCGAAATCACCTCGAACGCCCAGGGGGGTAAAGTGGTCTTGCGCTTCTTTTCGGAAGAGGAATTACGGCGTCTCTACGAACATATTACCGGCGACGATCTGGTATAACTATTTTATAAGAGCTATTGATTAGTTGGCCTATCAATCGTTCGTGTACTGATTGAAAAAAAGCTAGTAGCCGGCAGCTGTTTGTAGGGCTGGCTGAGTCTGACTCGTCGTGGTGTAGTTCGGATGCTGAACGCTGCCAAACTGGCTGAATGGCAAGAGGCGGAGATTAGCCGTCCCGACGATGTGATCGAGCTTGATCGGACCAATCGCTCGTGAGTCATGGCTCGCACCAGGGTTACGGTTGTCACCGACGACAAAGAGTTCATCGCTTGCAACAGTTCTATCAACATCACCTTCCAGGGCAATATTAGCCGTGTATGGCTCGACCAACGCAAAACCGTTCGGTGAGGCCGCATTGTAGACACGAATGCTACCGTTCTTGACTACCACCCTTTCACCGGGTAAGCCGATAGCCCGCTTGATGAAAAATATGTCACCAGTGTAATTTGGTGGGTTAAATATCACGACATCGCCACGCTTAATGTCGAGCTTGGCGGCTTGACCAGTTAGCTTCTTGAAACTAGCATCCCATTTAGAGACAATCAGATAGTCACCATTTTGAAAAGTAGGCTCCATTGACTGTCCATCGACGTACCAGGCTTGAAAGACAAAGTTATGTACGAAAAGCACTAAGATACCCGGTACAATCAACCAGGAAAAAACGAAGCCAAGTAACCGGCGCCAGAGTGGCTTCTCTTGAACCACTTCTGTGTTCGGATTATCTGGAGGAGCTGTAGCGGTGCTACCAATTGGTGGACCGGCTGGATTGGGGCTTGGGACTGGCTGCGCAACCTGAGTCGGGGCTGCCGCAGTTGGGGCAATGCCGTCGACAGGTAGACCAGGTGGCGGTGATGAAGGAGTAGGTTGAGTTGGTTGCATGTATATAAAGTAAGTATACTCGAATAATGTCAGCCAGGCGACCTAGAGCCAGATCGTCAGATCGTTTATACTATCCTTATGCTTGGTCTCCAAAAAAAACCAACTGAAGTCAAAAACAGTCATCTGCAGGTTGGTCAGCGACCGCACGAGTATCGCCAACAGCACCATGTGCGGCGAATGCTCCTGTGGGGCTTTGGTCTTATGATTTTTGCCGTACTTGTGACCGGTACAACCCTGACTTATAAAGCCTGGGCGGCCTTGCAGCACGTGGTGACTCGTCATTCAGGCGTTTCAACCGATGCACTTCGAAAAGATGCACCACCCGATCTTGAGCTGGCCAGTTTAAAAAAAGAAGGCGACGCCCGGGTCAATATTCTCTTGCTTGGCGTGGGTGACCCACAGCACGCTGGTGCGGGCTTAAGCGATACCATGCTGGTCGCGAGTATTGATACGAAACTGAAGACGGTGGCGATGATTGGCATACCGCGTGATCTGTATGTGCCTATTCCCGGGCATGGCTTTGACAAGATCAATGCGGCTCACGTCTACGGCGGTCCGGAGCTCTCGAAGACCGTTGTTAGTCAAGCGCTCGACGTTCCAATTCATTATTATGCGCGGCTTGATTTTACTGGTTTTAAGAAGATAGTCACTACTATGGGTGGGGTTAAAATTGATGTCGCCAACAACTTATTTGATAGTGAATATCCATGTGATTATGATGAGCGACTGGCTTGTGGTTTCTCTATCAAAGCAGGCCTACAAACAATGAACGGTGACACGGCGCTCAAATACGTGCGCTGTCGCAAAGGGAACTGTGGTAATGATTTCGGGCGTTCGTCCCGTCAACAGCAAGTTCTGGTCGGCTTGCGCGAAAAAGCCTCGGGGCTCTCGACCTTAACCAATCCAGCCCTCTTAGGGTCGTTGATTGATACTGTTGGCAACCACGCTCGGACGGATATCTCTGTCGATGAGATGCAGACTTTGGGGCAGATCTTACACGATGTCTCATCGACAAATATCACTACCAGTGTGATCGATGGGGAGACCGAGAAGCTGGTGAATTCGACTTCGATCGGTGGAGCCAGTGTGGTGGTGCCAAATCTAGGTGTAGGCAAATTCGGCGACATCCAAGCCTTCGCTCATAAGCTCTTTATCGATAGGTATATCCAGTCAGAAGCCGCTCGGGTACTGATTCGGGATGGCTCAAAGGCACAGCGCGGCAAAGTACTAGAATCAGTCCTGGCCAGCTATAATTATCAAGTGACTCTTGAATCAATCCAGACGCCTCTGGCATCTTCACGCCTAGTTGACTCCAGCAAGGCCACCAAGCCCTACACACTCAAATACCTCCAGAATCGGCTGCAAATGACGCCAACTGAAGACACTACTCAGTCAGGCTACGACATCGTGATCGAGCTCGGAAGCGATTACCGGCCATGACAGCCACAAGCTTAGCAAAACGAGCCACGGTTGCTCGCAAACAACGACTTAGTTCGGCTCAGCGGATCCTACTAGAGCATATTATTCTGCTGGGCGCGGCCCTTTCACTCGGAATCCTGAAGCAGGCCTGGCCAGTCTCGTTGCTGGCTACAGTTGGCGTCACTATCGCCACCGTCTGGCGACTGCTGGCACATCGGACCGCCCGGGTTGTTGCAATGCGCTCACTTGAGCCGTTGCTCATCGTGGTGCTCAGCATTACCTATGTGGTCCTTCTCGAGACAACGTATCAGGTGAGCTGGGGTGTCCGTTCCGGTATTTTGGCCCTAGCTATGATCTGGCAGGTCCAGTTTCTGCTTCTGCAATTTGACCCGACTCAATCCAAGCCGCAGAGCTTGCACAGTCTACTCTTAGCTACCTTGCTGCAGACTATAGCAGGCTTATGGTTACTCAGCCGACCCGATCTGTTGTGGCTAGCTCTTCCAATTGTCTGGATCAGTCAATATATAGTGGCTCATTTCTGGCTGGAGCGGCTAGGCTTTCATAATTCATTTGTGCCAGCTGTCTGGGCCTTGGTTATGGTTGAGCTGACCTGGCTTTCAAGCTTTGCAATCACGTTTTATAGCCCAATTGCTGACTGGAGTGTCTTGATCACTCGCATGAGCTTGATTGCTCTGGTAATCGCTTACGGCTGGGGGAGTATGCTCAAGCTGCATAGTCAACGATTACTGTCGCGTCGTCTGGTGCTCGAATATGTTATGATGTGTCTAGTCGTGCTCATCGCACTTTTTGTACTACCGATCTAGTCAAAAACAGCCTCACTAATCACGCTAGCTAATCGAAAGGGAATGATACTCTATGACTGACAATGACACCAAGCCGAAGACTCCAGTTGCTGCTAAATCTGATAGTCCGACCGTCCCTCAATTGGCCCAAAAGCCAAAAAATGCTTCATTATTTACGACCATACTCGTAGCTATATTATCAGGCGTACTAGGTGCCGCCCTGTATGGTACTGCTGTGAAAACACCAGTTTTGAATAATTTAGTAGCTCAAAACAAGCAAGTCACTTTGCAGGAGAATTCAGCTACGATTGAGCTGGCCAAGAATGTTGGGCCAAGCGTGGTTAGCATCAATACGAGTGCTGCAACACAGTCCATTTTTGGCCTCGACCAAACTCAAAAAGGTGCCGGAACTGGGATTATCGTGACTGCTGACGGTATCATTTTGACGAACAAGCACGTGGTTGATGGAGCGGACTCTTTTACCGTCACTACGACTGATGGCAAGGAGTACAAAGGCAAGCTCTTGGCCAAAGACCCAGCTAACGACGTGGCTTTTCTCAAGATAGAAGCTTCTGGTCTGAAGGTAGCTGAGCTAGGTGATTCTGACAATGTCCAGGTTGGTCAGAGGGTAGTCGCGATCGGCAATGCCCTGGGTGAATTCGCTAATACAGTGACGACAGGTGTGATTTCAGGTAAGAGCCGTCCAATTGAAGCCTCAGATGGGCAAGGCGGTACTGAGCAACTTTCAAACCTCTTCCAGACCGATGCTGCCATTAACCCTGGCAACTCAGGTGGACCACTCGTAAATATCGAGGGGCAGGTGATCGGGGTAAATACCGCTGTAGCTGGTCAAGGTGCCCAAAATATTGGCTTTTCAATTCCTATCAACGAAGTCAAAATGGCACTCGAAACGGTACGGACACAAGGTAAAATCGAACGTCCATATCTGGGGGTCAGATACGTTATGATCACTGAGGCCTTCGCTCAGAGGAACGGATTGCCGATCTCTGACGGTGCACTCTTGCGTGGCGACGACCAGACTTTGGCAGTTCTGAGAGATAGTCCTGCAGCTAAAGCTGGCCTGCGTGAGGGAGATATCATCACAAAGATCGGTGGCAAGGACGTTAATCGCAAAACACCCCTACAGAACGTGATAGTGAAGTTTAAGGTCGGTGAGACAGTTGAAGTAATCTACTTTAGGGACGGTAAGGAGCAAAAGGCTCAGGTTAAGCTGGAGGCCGCCCCACAGACTGGGCAGTAAATAAAAAACCTCGACGATTTGTATAGTCGTCGAGGCAATAATTAGCCCACCACAGGGTCAACTCATGGCAGTCCATGTATACCAGTATTGCCAAGCACAATCTACTAGCATAAACAATATATCCACCATGAGCATCGTTAAACACAAGTTGGTCTTTGTGGCGTTTAACTTTATCTAAGGGGATACTAATCGCATACCAAATATCGGTGTTTTGACCAATCTCATTGGTAATTATTTGACCCACCGTCCAGCCGATAACAGTTAGCCAGTCGCTGTCCTGAGGTGCAGCCGAGTAACAGTACGGACCAGCCTGTCTATCATGTGGGTAGCGAGCTTCGCAAGGAAAATCATCACAGACGTCAGTCTCTTTTCCTCCAAGCTGTGCAAATGGAAATAGCGGCAAGCGGCATGGTCGACCACATGCCATTAGGTAAAGGAAGTTCGGTCGAGCCATGAGAATATTCAGTGTTTTATCGTATTTGATATCACGCACCCCAGGCCTGTGCGTTTGAGCATGGCTCCCCATGGCATTTAGCCAGTGCTTTGCTATGAGTTGTGCTGTCTTGAGCATATTCACGGTGCTTCCTTTCGAGAAAGAACAGAAGCACAGTATCATATACTATTGATTTGTCGAAGTAGGTTAGCGCGTAAAACCGAGAATAAAGTATTCCTGGAATATTTTTTTCAGATGGGCCTTCTCGCCTAACGTTATTATTTCAGGTTGTTGCCAGGGGTCAGATTCGAGCCACACCATGCCAGCTATATGTAAGTGTTGGGGGAGCTCGGTAAAAAACCGGCGATACAGATCTAGGCCATCATCGGCGCCGCCAAATAGGGCGATGTCTGGCTCGGCCTGAACTTCAGGCATGAGCTCCATGGTGCGGGTTACATAGGGTAGATTTGCTACAATAATGTCAAATTTAGTATCAATGTTTATGAAAAGATCCGACTCGACAAAGTCTATAGCATTTGTAGTCGTTAATAACCGAGTACTATTTTCGCGCGCCAGATCCAAGGCGTCACGACTGACTTCGCTAGCGGTAACTATGAGGTCAGGACGGAGGTGCTTGAGGGTGATAGCCATGGCGCCAGACCCCGTCCCCAAATCGAGAACAGAGGCATTTTTGGGGGCTCTTTGAACGACTTCAGCCACGATTGTTTCGGTCTCTACCCTAGGGGTTAGGACGCGGGCGTCAATCGTAAAATCAAGTCCAGCAAATTCACGCCTTCCAAGTACGTAGCTGAGAGGCAAGCGAGCGGCACGCTTATCGAGATAGGCTTGGGCTTGCGAAATTATATCTGGTTCGAGCTCATCTTCCGAGTGGCCCAGTAGCCAAGCGCGATCTACTTTTAGCACAAAGGCAAGAATCAGCTCAACGTCAGTTTGGGCGCCTTCAATCTTGGCGGCTTTTAGCTGCTTAATGCCAGCTTGAATAAATGTATGTAGCCTCATCATATTCTGACAATCTTATTTCGATTGCATTCTCTCGAGAGCACGCTCGATGTCAGCTTCTTTGAGCGCATCATGATGATCGTCAAGCTCGCCATCCATAAACCTAGCTAACCCATGAGTGGTGAAGCTAATGCGGTGGTCAGTGATCCTATCCTGAGGAAAGTTATAGGTTCGAATCTTCTCCGATCGATCGCCGGTACCAATTTGACTCAAACGAGCATCACCGAGCTCTTGACGGCGCTTTTCTTCCTGCAAGGCGAGCAACCGTGAGGCCAAGACCTGCATGGCTTTGGCCCGGTTCTTGATCTGGCTCTTCTCGTCCTGGCAGGTGACAACGATGCCCGATGGCAGATGGGTGATGCGCACGGCTGAGTCAGTCGTGTTGACACTCTGGCCACCATTCCCGCTCGATCGATAGACGTCGACCCGAATATCTTGGTCTCGGATCTCGACTTCGGTCACCTCGGCTTCTGGCAGTACTGCCACGGTGACGGTGCTGGTGTGAATACGACCCTGTGACTCGGTCGTCGGAATCCGCTGAACGCGATGGACGCCCGATTCGTATTTGAAGAATGCGTAGGCCATGGCGCCTTTGGCTTCGAGGATGACTTCTTTGTAGCCACCGGCATCGCTGGGGCTGCTCGAGAGTATGGTTAGTCGCAAATCATGATTTTCGGCAAATCGAGCGTACAGTCGAGCCAGCTCGCTGGCGAACAGGGCACTCTCATCGCCACCAGCGCCGGCCCGAATCTCAATAATGGCTGTCTTGGTATCAAGTGGATCGGTCGGAACCAGGGCTTTACGCACCTTGGCGTGGAGCTCTGTCAGGGTTTGCTCTAGCTCGGGAATCTCAGCTCGAGCCAGCTCACCCATTTCGGCATCGGACTGCAGAGTGTGGGCTTCAGCCAGGTCGGCCTCGGTTTTTTGGACAGCTTCAAATAGCTCGAGCTTCGAAATTAGCTCGCGCTGTTCGGTGACGAGTGCGCCGGCTGACGAGCTGGCATATACCTCGGGACGAGCTAGCTCGGTTTCGAGCTGGCTTAAGCGAGTCTTGATATGGGTTATAGTGGCTTCATCTATCATTGGTTCACCTTGATTCTAACAGTTTTTGATTGAATGTGGCTTGATGTAAGTATGAGCAGGTGCTCCCATGCAAAACGACCAAGCAAAACGATTATGCAAAACGACGCCTTATTAAGTTGGCGTCGTCGGCATTGCTTCTATATGAAGCTATTTGTCTGGAGTGCTAGCTTCTGGGGCTGAAGTTTTAGGAGTCTTGGGGAGATCAACGGTCTCGGTCTTGAGCTCCTTTTTGATATCAGCCAGGGTTGACTTGGTCTTTTCAGGCTTATCGGCTTTCGCTTTGGCTGGCTTCTTGGCAACAGCTGCTTTCTGGAGGCTGGCGGATTTCTTACGCAGTGCTTGGAACCTGTCCACGCGTCCAGCTGTGTCGACCAGCTTCTGCTTGCCGGTGTAGAAGGGATGGCAATTCGAACAGATTTCAACAGTGATCTCGGGAACTGTTGAATGGCTGGTGAAGGTCGTTTTGCAACCGAGGCAGGTAACCTTGGTTTCGACCCAATCTGGATGGATGGCGGTTTTCATAACTCGACTATAGTACCAGATACTGGCGTCTCGGTCAATCCGAGCGTATGCTTATCAATAAGAATATTTATGAAAAGGAGTTCGTGATTATGGATTTTATCTTATTTCTGGCGTTTGTTGGCTTTGTGACAGTGCTGGCGGGTTTGCGGATAGTTCAGCAGTTCGAGCGTGGGGTTGTCTTTCGGCTTGGGCGTGTGGTCGGTGAGAAGGGTCCCGGCCTGCAGGTCATCATCCCGTTGATCGATCAGTTGCGAAAAGTCCGTTTGCAGACCATTACTATGCCGATTGTTAGCCAGAAGATCATCACCCGCGATAATGTCTCAATCGATGTGGCAGCTGTGGCCTACTATAAGATCGTCGATGCGACCAAAGCCCTGGTGGCTATCGCTGACGTGGCCAGTGCGGTCAATCAGATCGCCCAGACTAGTGTCAGAAATATCGCCGGTCAATTCACGCTTGATGACATTCTCTCGCAAACGCTGAAGATTAATGAACAGATCAAAGTCGTCATCGACAAGCAGACCGAGGAGTGGGGTGTTCAGGTGAGTATCGTCGAGATCAAGGACATTCAGCTACCGGAGAGTATGCAGCGGGCCATGGCCAAAGAAGCCGAGGCTGAGCGTGAGAAGCGGGCTAAGATCATCGCCGCCGAGGGTGAGCTGGCTGCCGTCGAGAACCTCGCGAAGGCGGCCGACCAGATCGCAGCTCATCCAATCGCCTTGCAGCTGCGCAATCTACAGACTCTCTCAGAGATCGCCGTTGAGAAGAATTCAACGATTATCTTCCCAAATCAAATGCTCCCAACGACCGATGACATCAACAAATTCTTCGCGCTTGAATCGACTGGTCAGCTAACATCTGGCGCACAGGTCAAGACACCAGCCCATAAGCTCGAGAAGTAGCTTGCAAAAGGTCAGCCACAAGCAGTTTGTCGGCGTCAAAATGGCTCGCACAGGCATCATTTCAGAGCTGATCGATGATTGCCGCTACGCCGCTGTTGAGATGTATGACACCATCGTGCGCGATACAACCTTCAAGGATTGCAAGTTCTCGTCAGTCAATTGGCGCACCAGTAGCTTCAAGCGAGTGGTTTTCGAGAACTGCATCTTCGACAAGGTGGACTTCGCTGGATCAGAATTCTTCTCGACCAGCTTCATCGACTGTACCTGGAAGGATATAAGTATCAGTAATTGTTCCGTCGGCTCGAAGCGGCTGGTGCTAACCGGGACGAAGTTTGTGGCTGTAGCCGGCGTGGAGTCACTGGCTCGTCACGAGCTGGAGTATGAGCAGGCGATTGCTCTGCTGCCACAGCTGCTGTCCAAGCATCAGATTACGATCGCATAAGCTTGCAAGGGGGGGTGGACTACGTAAGCTTTGTGCCGGTTTTCTTGGCGATCTGCTCGATCCAACGTTCGAGATGCGCCATTTTGTGGGTTTGGGCGATGTGCTCCATGTCATAACGGTTGATCCGGCCAACGAAATCATCAATCGTGCTGATGAGATGATCATATTTTTCATTCAGCTTGCGGAGCTCTTCGTCGTGTCTGTCGAGTCGTTCCAGCATCTGATCAGTCTTAGCGTGTAGCTTCACGAACTCTTTGTCCTGATCATCAAATCGTTTATTTACTCCATTGGCGAAGTCCGACAAGATTTGCATTGTCTCGTCAAATCTAACCTCGACTTTTTCTAATCGTAGATCAACTTTCTCGAATCGCAGATCCATCTTTTCAAATCGTTTATCAAGGCGCTTTTCAAAAGTATCAAAGCGCTTATCGAGTCGATCTTCGAGAGAAATTAGATCACCCCGCACTAATTGTAGGTCACTCTTGGTGGCAAATTCTTCGGTTGTCGTTGGGGCGGCTTTGCTCATGCATCTATTGTTGCATACGAAAATAGTACGAACAGACTTTTTGCAGATTATAGTGGCTTATTGACGAGGGGGAGTAGAGGCTACTATAAGCGTAACCATATAAATAAGTAAAACATCGAAGGATTACCAACATGCCAGAATCACATGAGCCACAAGCTGAAGGAGCCGAAGAAGCATTTAAGCCGAGTGTGCCGGACCTGAGGCCGAGCTTAGAGACGGAGGAGACTGAGCATGAAATGGTTGGCGAGATTGGTACCGGTAATCCGGCTCGGGGTTTGGCTTCACGTTTTGAGATCAATGGATTGGGTGCTACTGCTGATGAACTGAATGACAATCAAAACTACTATGCCGAAGAGGCTCAAGGTAGTTTTAAGCGTGAAAAGGAACTTTCACAAATGTGGAGAGATACTTTCGGAGCAACACAAGTCTTAGAGCATACTAATTCTGAATTAGAACCTTCACAGCCGGATAATCTGATGCAGCAATTCGTACTAGCAGAAGCGATAAAGATCCTAAATATGCGAAAAGATGAAATAGCGCTTGAGCAACAAAAATCTTACGAAAAGTATAATAGAGCAAGTGACGCAGCTGATGCAACATTGTATCGGTCTGGTAAGCACTTCCAAGCCAACGAAGAAGCTTATAAGAACCAAGCCACCATGGACTATATGCGAGCCCGCGAAGCGGATCCCGAGAAGTATCCTGAGCCGCTCAACTATCCGCCAATTACCGATGGCATCGAACAGCCACCGAGTACGAGTCAGCCAGGTGTGGACCAAACTCCACCTAATCCAGATCAGCAGTCTGGGCAATAGAGCAACGCCGAGTTCCGCACTGGCGGCGTAAAAGACTAAATGTAAAGCCCCAGAACCCGGACTATTTAAACTGCGTGCCGGTGTATCGCAACCACGTCAGAATGCCCTAAAACCAACAACACCCCAGCTCTAAAAAGAGTCGGGGTGTTGTGTGCTAGTGCACGTGACTGGGCTGATTTACATCAATCCGAGCTTGCGTGAACAGGCCGGCCATGGACTCCAGCCACGTTTTGACTGAGTCTCACGAGCCTTGGCGTCCTGCATTGCAGGTGGTGCCAAGTCGGGACGAGCGAACCCGCCATAGTTAGCCCAGGTACCAAGGTTGTACTGATAGGCGCCGAAGTAACCATTACCAGTGTTTTTGGCATAGTCACCACCGGCTTCACAGAAGCGCAGCTGGGCGAAGGCATCATCACCGCCAATTATGACGGGGGTGGCCTTGACTCGGACAAGCTGAGCTTGGTAGGCAGCTTGCTTGACTGCAAGAGCTATGGCCTGAGCCGCTTGCTTGGCCTTGAGCGGTTGCACGACAGCTTCGTCAAATGAAGCAATCGTCGAAACAACTCCCAGGGGCTTAATGGTTTTGGTGTTAAAGGTCAGCACGTGTGTGCCTGTGCCCGCAGCTTCGGCTCGGGGAGCCTTGAGCTGGGCGGTAACGGGATTTTGCACCAGAGTATTCGTTACCTGCATGGTGACTACGACCATGACGGCCGCAATCGTTTGGATAGTACGCATAGAATCGTGAGCGCGGGGCTCACTGGTTCGTTGCTCCTTTCTTACCCTCCCTCTGTAGGTCTACCGTGTGCGCCTATTTCGAAATAGAAACAAGAGCGTTTATTGGTAGCCTTCCCAAGAAAAAAGACCTTGTCACTGTCGGATGAAAGTGACTCGGTCGATGTATTCCTGAGAACGGCGGCTATGATACAGCATCATAAGCGCTTTGTCAAGTATCATAGCCACGTATTTTGACTTCTGTATCTGATATAATCTAATTATCAGGTTATAAAATGAATAGTAATGTCAGATTACTAGCATTGATATATTAAGGAGGTGACAGATGGCTAAGAAGCATAAGAAGCAGAAGACGCAAGCCCGGCGAGCGGCTCAGGCCCAGGCGGCACCACGGCAGACAGTTGCGAGTGTTTCATCCCCACCACTTAGTAGTCCACCAAAGGTAGCCAAGACCACCAAGTCGAAGCCGACCAACTCCACCAAGCCCAAATCAAGTAAGCTGACGACTTCGAGCGTCCTGACAAACCGTGATCTCAGCTGGCTGGCGCTGGTGCTAGCGGCGGTTTGCTTAGTCTTAGCGGTTGGTCTCATCTGGTTGTCATATCGCCCTCAGAAAACCTTGCAATCAGTCAATGTGACTCCAATACCATTAGATGTCACAGCCGATCCAAACCAGCTGCAATCTGGAAATACGCCGCTCCAGACTGGCGCGGGTACCGGTGGTAGTAGCGCGGGTGATTCGGCGGCCTTACAACCACAACAAGGCATTACACCTGAGCAGCTCAAAAACCTCCAATAGCCTCTCCTAGCTTGACCTGTTGATCTGAAAAGCGTAAGATATGCAGGCCAAAGTAATTTAAATCTTTCAGCAGTCAATATATCTTCCTCCCGCTTGGGAATGACTGTCACGAGAAAAGGAAGCCCATACCAATGCCTACCAAGTCCAAACCAGCCACAAAATTAGCTGTCGCCCCTAGTGCCACAGCTCTCAAGGAACTCTTGCAATCCGGTGCTCACTTCGGTCACAAGACCTCGCGCTGGCACCCCAAAATGGCCCCATTCATTCACTCCGCCCGTGGCGGTGTTCACATTATTGATCTGATCCAGACCGAGCAGCGTTTGCTGGCGGCTGAGAAATTTGTCGAGAATATCACTTCCCAGGGCAAAACCGTCTTGTTTGTAGCCACCAAGCGCCAAGCAAAAGCTGTTGTCGAGAAGGCAGCCCAGGATGCGCACATGCCATATGTTACCTACCGCTGGCTCGGTGGCATGCTGACGAACTGGCAGACTATCTCAGCACGTTTGCGTTACCTCAAGAAGCTCGAAGCTGGCAAAGAAGACGGCAGCTGGGACAAACTAACCAAAAAAGAACGACTTTTGCTTGATACCAAGATCATCAAGCTTTCAAAAGTCTTTGATGGAGTCCGTGAGCTCCAGGAAGTTCCTCAGGCGCTTTTCATCGTCGATGTACCGCGTGAAGAGATTGCTATCAAGGAAGCTTTGCATCTGAAGATTCCTGTCATCGGTATGCTTGATACCAATGCCAACCCAGCCGACATCACCTACCCAATTCCTGCCAACGACGACGCCGTCAAAGCCATTGAGCTCGTCGCCGGTCGTATTGCCCAGGCAGCTATCAAGGGCCGCATGGCCTATGATGCGAAGACCGTTGATGCAGATACCGCCGAAGTCGCCGAAGCAGACAAGCCAGCCAAAGCTGAGGTTGCAACTGACAAGCCAGCCAAGGCCGTCGCCTCCGCAGCTAAAGCGCCGGTTGCCAGTGCAAAACCAGCCGCCGTCGTCACTGAAGCCAAAGCCGCTACTGTAGCTGAAAAGCCTGTTGCTGAAGCCAAAGCCGAAGCCGAAGCCGAAGCCAAACCTAAATCATAACCATTACGGAGAATATGCATTTACTATGACTGTTAGTATCCAAGATATCC